>Ga0179590_1000002_pt1 | contig 46654 bp, 35 predicted proteins | sample CZOMad2_1_08_16f_FD_148622 | JGI IMG/M metagenome (GOLD analysis project Ga0179590, IMG submission 148622) | Vadose zone soil fungal communities from Angelo Coast Range Reserve, California, USA - CZOMad2_1_08_16fungal (Illumina Assembly) | ecosystem: Environmental > Terrestrial > Soil > Vadose...
TATAATAAATTTAAGTATTCTAAGATTCGCCTTTTTCAAATTTATTTAATATATTTAAATATGTTATTATAATTAATAAATATATTTAATTATCAAAAAATTTAATTATATTAATAAGTATAGCAAAATTAATATAAAAAATGGGTAAATTTAAATTTGAATAAATGTAAAATGTTCTTATGTCGTTAAACTAAGATAACTTATTAATTAAATTTAATTAAATTAAATTTAATTAAATTTAATTTTAAACTATCTAATATTGTCTTGTTAACTCTTTGAAACCAAATTTTAATTACATTACAGTGTGTAAACCGAAGTAAAGTAATTAAAATCTGATTTACAAATTTTTTTTTTTGTTTTTCTTATTTAATTTATGATGTAAGTATTTATGTTTAAGGTAAATACTCATACATTCACACATATGTTGGGACTATATCTTATTAATCTAAGTTGTAAATTTTACTTAAATGATCTCAAGTAAAAACAGTTCTAACATCATTCATACGAGATTTAATTAAAAAAATTTCTTCTATATTTGAATTATGTTTAAATAGACCTGATTTAAATTTATCTAGAACTTTAGTTCAATCAGTGTAATCTAAATATTTACTTCCAAATAATGGAAATGTATTTAAATAATTTTCTAAAATTAAATTACCATTTAAACTAGTTGTTCTAACTCTATATTCGGGATTAGGTTTGTTTACTCTTATTATTTTAACTGAAGAAAGTAGAAATTTAGCAATAATTTCTAGAAAATCTAAATTATTCTGACCTTTCTGATCAATTTGTGTTTGACTTAATTCAAATTTACATTCTACTTTTGGATATTTAGAAGTAATAGTAATTCTTACTGCAAATTTACCTTCAGCTTCTATAAATCCAGATAATCATGCATTAGAATTTAAAGAACTATTGTTTAAAGGTTTTTTAGGGATATAATTTTCTTTTTTTAGATTTAATCAATCAATTAAATTGTATAAACTATAAATTTTAGGAGTTCTCATATTTCCATTAATTAATGAAATTAATAATATTAATCCATTATAATTATTTATAGTTAAAACATAGGCATTTACTCCTTTTTTTCTAGATAAAGATCCATTTTTTATTTCTTTTTGAATCATTAAAGCTAAAGGTAAATCTTTCAAATTAAAAACAATTTGAATTGAAGGGTAATTAATTCTACCTTTGACAGATCTTTCTGTTTTAGGTGTTATTATTGAACCATCTCCTTCTATTAAACCTGTTAGATAATAACTAAAATTTAAATTAGATAAATCTTTATAATTTAGATTATTTACTTGAGAAAAAGGTAAAACATTACAACAGATTAATTCCGGCGTGTAGTCTCTGAGGAACCTTAAAAGATTCAAATCTAATAAGTTTCCTGCTGATTGTGTTTCATTGAAATAAAACATTTTCCAGCATATAGCCGAATTTAAAGCAGGCAGTATACTACCAGCTAAAACAGGTAAAGCTAATAATAATAAAATAGCAGTTACAAATATACTTCAAACAAATAATGGTAATTTGTGTAAACTCATACCATTAGTTCTCATATTTAATACTGTAGTAATAAAATTAATAGCTCCTAATAATGAAGATATCCCTGTTAAATGTAAACTAAAAATAGCTAAATCAACAGAACCACCGGAATGAGATTGAATTCCTGATAATGGTGGATAACTAAATTTTTATTTTTGTTGATAATCTCATGAATCTATTTTAATTCACTATCATTATTCGCTTTAGTTTTCACTAAAGATCGGACTATGTCTTCATCCTTCTATTTATTAATATAAACTATTTTCAAATCTGTATGTTACTACATTAATTCATTATTTTAATAATATAAAGTTATAAGAAACAGTATAAATAAGTTATATTTATTTATTCTAATCTGGTTTAAAAAATTCAGCGTGAATAATTAACATAATCTCTGAATTAATATCAAATTTATTTGTATAATTAATTATAGTATTATTTAAATCTTTATGTACATTTTTATTTATAATTTCGATATTATCTTTAATAGTATTTTTAATTTTTAAAGATATCCCTGTTAAATCATTAAAATCATAAAAAGTTAAAGATTCTGAAACACCCAAAGCAGTTAATAATCCTGTATTTTTATAAAATTTAACTATATTTTGATTTATAAACTGAAGTGGATATTTAGCAAAATGTTGATTTAAATTTTCAATATCAAATCTAATAACTCTATAAAATCTGGTTTTACTAAAAAGTATAAATTAAAAACAGTTAATACATTATTTATTCTAAATCTTCTAAAATTTAAGTTATTTAAGTTATTTAAGTTTTCTAAAAATTAAGTATAAATTTATCTATCATTTTATTATTTATATGTTGATAATTAGGTACTTTACCTTCATTTAAAATAAATTATCGTAAATTTTATAAATACCATTTTATCTATTAATTATAGATTTATTATTACTATTATCTGAAATTATATTTCATTTATTTTTTGAGGTGTAGTATGTATTAATCGTATACTTTGATTGTTTAATCCATTAGATTTATAATTTAATAAAGTTGTACCTAGTTTTCTAATTCTAATTTTATTTCTAATTTCATTAAGTTTTGTAAAATTACCTTTATGTTTTACATAACTTCTAGCTCAAACTTTAAATTCAAAAGATTTCATACCTTTCATAGTGTTATTATAATAATTTATAATATTTTCAACACTTCTGGAGTTAGTTGTTACAACTGTATGATATGTTTTTTTAGAATAAGTTTTTATACCTAGAATATATCCTATTGCAGATAAAACTGTTAAATCTAATTTCTGAGTTATTTCAAACCCATGAACTATTCTACAGTCAGTTTTATTTACAAGATAAAAACTTCCTTCTGCTTCAGTAAACCCTATTAATCATGCTTTTGACATAACCATGTTAGCTTCATAAGTATTAGATACTAAATTACTTACTTTTTCTCAAGCTGGAGAAATGTAATCAGAAGAAGGAAGTTTTTTAATTAAATTAAACATTAATTCATCTCGTTTGATTTTAGTTAAATTAGTATCTTCTAATATATTATAAGCTTCTTTCAATTTTAAATAATTGAAATATTTAGAAGTTAATAATGGATAATTATCAAATATAGGAAATATAACTTCTGCTAATTTGTTTCTATCTCTAATTCAATAGTTCACTGTTTTAGTTTTAGTTTCTTTATTAATTTTACCTATACCTAATTGGCTTTTAATAAAATATAATAATCTTGCATTGTATTCATGTTGAGATAATTTATATATTAAAGATCATTTTCCATTACTATTAGAAATAGAAAAGGTACCATCTCCATCAGTAAATCCCACTAATCATTGATAGAATAATTCTTTATTTAATGATTGTGTGGTTATATTATTATTAATTTTAGAAGGATGCTCTACGTTTAGTCTCTGATGGGTAGAAAATTTTACCCAGGCAAATTGTCCCCATGTTAGTAATATTTTTACCATTCCAATACAAATATGGAATAGGTAATTACTTCCGATTTGAGGAGTTTCTCGCATCAAGTAGAGTTTATTTAATATTACATTACTGTAATAGAACAACTTATCCTTAATTGTTCATCCTGTACCTGCTCCATTTTCTACTAATGCACTAAGTAATAATAAAATTAATGAAGGAGGTAATAATCAAAAGCTTATATTATTTAATCTTGGAAATGCCATATCAGGAGCTCCAATATGGATAGGTAAAAAATAATTACCGAAACCTCCAATTAATGCAGGCATAACCATAAAAAATAACATTAATAACCCATGAGCAGTTATTATTACATTAAATAATTGATGATCTCCTTGAAGAAATTGTACACCAGGTGAAGATAATTCTAATCTAATTAAAACTGAAAATCCTGTAGCTATTAGACCTGCAAATATTGCAAAAAATAAGTAAAGGGTTCCAATTTCTTTAGCATTAGTGGAATAAAGTCGTCAATCCATAAAAATAATCCTCACTTTTCTTATTTACTCCTCGATATTTTGATTTAATTAAACAAAATAAAATAAAACAAATTTTATTGAAAATATTATAATATCTGTGTTTACTTTTTCTTCTTTAAAAAGTTATTTTATAAAACAAAATTATATCTCTTTTAACAATTTAAGTTTTATTTTTCTTATAATAAAATAAAACAAATTTTATTATTTCACGGAATAGAGGTGATTCGAACACCTAAGGGTTTAACCCGAACAATTAGCAATCGTTTTAACTTTCCAATGTAAACTATTCCTTAATTATATAATTAAATTTATTTCCATTAATAATTTAAAGGGGGGTAAAGTTTATTTAAATTTTTTAATATTTAATAAATAATTATTTTATAATAATTTTATATTTTCAAAATTTTCTTATAAAAATTAATCTATTAAAAATAATAACTAGTGTAAATAAATAGCATCTTTAATATAAGATATTACTAATAATACAAATACATAAGCTTGAATAATAGATACAGCTATTTCTAATCCACATAATGCTAAAAAGAATGCAAATGGTATTAAAGTAAATATAGCTATAATAAAACTACTACTAAACATTTGATATAAGAAAGTAGATAATATTTTTAATAAAGAATGTCCTGCTACCATATTAGCAAATAATCTTATACCTAATGATAAAGCTCTAGCTAAATAAGATACAGTTTCAATTAAAACTAATAATGGTACTAAAGCTAAAGGAGTTCCAGATGGTACAAAATATGAGAAAAAATGTAATTTATGAATATATAATCCAAGTATAGTTACACCTGTTAATATAGTAAATGATAATCCTATTGTTACTATTACTGATGTTGTAATTGTATATGAATATGGTATATTACCTATTAAATTACTAATTAATATAAAAAAAAATAATGAATAAATGAAAGGTAAATAAATTTCTTTACCTAATTGTTCTCTTACCATTGTATTAATTGTTGAAAATATACTTTCTATTGCTATACTTCATTTTGAAGGTAAAATTTTATTTTCATTATTACTTATTATATGTAAACTTAATATTATAAATAATATTAATATAGAATATAATCCTAAATTACTTAAAGTTATATTAATATAACCAAATATAGGTGCTATTACACTTATTAAACTACTTACTTCAAATTGTTCTAATGGAGAATTTATAATTAAATTTAAATTTTGTAACATTTTACATTTTTATTTGGGTATCTAAAATTAGTACTAAATTTATTTAAATTTAATAACGATTAACAATAATTAAAATATATTATAATTTATTAATTTTTTAATAAAATAATTTTTTAAATTACAAATTTAAGTTATGAGAATTTTTTATTAATATATTATTTTATATATTAATTTATTATATATTTTATTTTAACTTTAAATTTAATAATTAAAAGATAAAGTAATAATATAATATATAAACATAGCCTTTACCAGATTCGAACTGACACTAACAACTTGAAGGGTAGTTGTACAACCATTATACTAAAAGACCTTATTTAATTAAATGTATTAATATTAATTTATAATAATTTTCAAAAGAATTTTACATAAATTACATAAATTATTTGATAATAAAAATTACTTATACTTATTTAAAGATTATTTCTCAATCCTGAAACAATTTTAATTTTAATTCAATAAACTAAATTTTATTCAATAACAAAGTTTAATAATTATTTTTATAGAATTTATTCTTTAAATAAAGTTACAAAAATTTGTAAATTTTTTGGAAAAATCTAAATAAGTTACAATTAACAAAGACAGAATGGGAATCGAACCCTTCTACTAACTAATGAGATTAGCGTGCAAACCGTTACACTAAACTGTCTAAATATAATTTATTTATTTTATTAAATCTAATTTATTAATATTATACGAACAAAGAGACTTGAACTCTTAAGGAATTACTTCCACTCCTGCTTAAAAAGAGATTGTTTACCAATTTCAACATGTTCGCTTATTTATTACTCTTTTATTTTTTTTTAATATTCAATAATTTATATTTTTATAATAAGTAATATTAATTTTAATGTAAATATTAAAAATTATTATTAATATAGTTTATATAAATAATTAATAAATTAAAGGTGTGAGGTGTTAATAGGGATCGAACCTATGAAAAAAAGTATTAACAGTACTCCGCATTAACCTCTCTGCCATAACACCAAAATTATATTTAGAAATTTTAATTTTATAAAATTATTAAAATATTTACTTTAATAATTAAATTAAATTTTTGTTTTGTTTTGCTTTTTTATAAATTTTTATAATAAATTTATTTTCTATTGCATTCTTTTAAATCTCCTTTCTTATTTAAGATTAATTATTTTGAAAACGATAAATGAAATATTAGAAATTCTGAGGAAATAGATCCTAATAAACCTAAATATTTTGAAAATGATAGATGAAATTCTGAAGAAGTAAATTCTAATAAAGCTAATTATTTTTTAATAGCAATTTCAATTATTTCATTATCTTTAATTTATTATTATTGAGATTCAATCAGTGATTTAACTTCTAATTTATTTAAAAATACTAAACCTGATATTGATCCCAGTTCATCTACATCTGAAATTCAATTAATTGATAATACTAATCTGGAAACCGTTATTGAAAATTTTCCTGATTCTTTTGAACAATATTGTAGTAGACTTAATAACAGTACAGAAGATATTGTAAAAATAATAAAAAGAACAAGAGATTATTTATTATTAATTAAAGATTTATCTCCTGAACAACAAACTGCAAAAATATCTAAATTGATTGGTTTATATGAACAACTTAAATTAAAACAAAATGAATATGTTGATTTATTTAATGGTTTAAATGATAAATTAAGTTATGGAGATCAAACCAGATTATTAGGAAATATAGACGCAATTAAAGATGTTTTATTTAAATATTCTGATTTAATACCAGAAAACATGGTAAATCTATCAGATATTCATAAAATTAAATTAAATAATATATTAGAAAGATCAGTTTCTCCTATATTAGTTGAATCAGCTGCTGAAGTAGAAAATTTAAATACTAAAATTGAAAGAAGTTGAAGTGATCCTTCTTCTTCTAGTTCTAGTCCTGCTTCTGATGATACAATTAAAGGTTCTACATTCAAACCTGGATTTTTGAAAGGTAAAGATATTGATCAAAAATAGTTAATTTGTGGTAAGTGTGGTGGGTGGGAAATTATTTTATTTTAAGTATTATCATCAATACCTTAAATTATAAAAAATAAATACATTTTCGTATTTTATATGTAGGTTATTATGCCTAGTTAATTCATTTTAATTTAATTTATAAAAATTTACCCCACTTTAATCAATCCAATAAATACTTAAAGAATATCCTATTAATTTAGGTAGCTTTATATTAACTTGTCACATCATCCTAATAATTAAACAATAAGCACATAATGCAAAAAATATTAACAAATGATCAAATTGATCAATTAATTTTACAAAATAATCAAAAACATCAAAATCATTTAGAAACAGAAAAATTCATAAATGAATTAATGAACATTGATATTGAAATAAACTCAAATATAGTTAAGAATAAATCAGTTGTAAATTTATCAGAATTAACTGATAATATATTTAATTCCACAGATATAGGGATAATCACATATATTTCTAATTTATTCTAGTAATAAATAGTTAAAGTTTAATAAATTCATAAAAAAAATTACCCCCCTTAAATTTAGGCTTTAAAGTTTGTTACTTTAAATTTTTAATATTTTTTTATTTAGTAATTAATCTGAAAAAGTTACAGTGTAGTAAATAATCAATTTCTGAAAAAGAATTTTAATGTTTGATTTCATTTTCCTCTTTTAAGATGAAATAGGTTAAATATACTGCATTAGTATTCTTTTATATACTATAATAGTATTCTTTTATATACAAATAGTCCCTTAGTTGATATGTTAGAAAACATCCAACTGACTAATTATGTTTTTCTAAGTATGTTATTTATATTAATTATCCAAATATTATTTAAATTTTTTATTGTTCAAAGTATAAAATTAAATTTATCTTTCATTTTATTTCCTAAAATGAATAATAAATTTTAAAATATAATTAACAAAATTATATATTTAAATAAACAAACTAATAAAATATTTATATTAATAAATTTATTTGCTTTAGTATTTGGTATTTATACTCAAATATTTGCAATTAATGATATAACAGAAAATTTAGAAAGTTATATTAAAATTCATAATTCTTCCTTTATTAACTGTAGAAGAATCAAATTTAACAGGACCTATATTAAGTTTAAGTAAACAAATACTAGTCACTAGAGATAGTGACCCCATAATAATCTATAATTTTTTTTTTATTAAAACAAGTTGAAGAAGCTTTCATGAATTACGGTATAGATAACTCATTAAATTTTAACGTTGTCTTTAAATTTAGACCTATCTCACTTAAAGAAGAAGTAGTACAACCAGTCTCAAAAATCCAATATAATAATCAAGAAAAAATTATAAAAAGAAATATAACTATGATGAATTCTAAATATTATAACGGATCTATTATCCCATTATCTAGGAATTTAAATTTATATGGAGCTAAATTAAACTTAGTTTTATCTACATTTTTTATATTAAAATTTGATCTGGACTCTAAGGGATCATTTTTCTTTAAAGATGATTTTGTAATTTAAATAAAAAAAAAATGGGACAATCCATGAAGGTATTTTATTTAAAAATAAAGAAATACTTTTTAAATTTGAAGATAATTTAATAGAAGGTAACAACTTCATAAGAATCACTGAAAAATATATAATTCATATTGAAATTTTTAAAATATCTCATTTTGATAAATTAAATTAATTAATAATGTTTACATTACATCTTCAAAAGCTAATACAAAATTAAATACAAAATTTGTAACATTTCATATTGAAACATTTGTAAAAGATGGACAATTTATTCCTTATGCTTGCGGTTGATTTGATGGTTCTTTTGCAAGAACATATTATTCAACTGATTATAAATCTTCTTATGAAATGTTATTAGAAGCTCTAACCGAAATGATTATTTTAATCCTAATGCTAAAGTATATATTCATATTTTTAGTCATTTTGATTACTTATTTTTAATGAAAATTTTATTTGAAAATTTGAAAGTTAAACCTTTCTTTAAAGATGGAAAAGTGATAAGTTTAATATATCAAAACAAAGAAAATAATAAAACAAAAATTTCAATTTTTGATAGTTATTTAATTTTACCATCTTCTTTAAGGACATTAGCTTTAAAATATAAAGTAAATAATTTAAAAGGCTATTTCCCTCACAATTTTGTTAACGAGAATAACTTAAACTATGAAGGAATCACTCTGGACATTAATTTCTTTAACGATATTTCTATACAAGAATATGAAGGAGTAATCTCAAATTATTGAAATTTAAGAGGTGAATTAATCCATTATTTCACTCTGGATTTAAAATCATTACATGAAGTATTAAATATATTTATTAAAGATATTTTCAATGTAGAAAATATAGATATAACTAAATTATCTACTAATTCTGCAATATCTTTAAAATTTTTTAGAACTAATTATCTGGGAGAAACTAAACTACATTTTATTTAAATGTTAATTTTGGTTAGAATCCAAAAAGGACCTTTTCCACAAACCCTGAATGGTGAGACGATATCTTATTGAACTATCCGTCTAGGCAAAGCTATAGATCTGACGTTAAATGCAAATCTAAAACTTTAAAACAAATTAATATTACATACTTAATACTTGCTGTTGTGACAATCACAACAGGATATTTTATAAAATCTAAATTTTTAAAATCATCAATAATTGAATCTCCTAATACTCCTCCAACATTTAATTTTACTCATGATCAAATCAAAGAAATCAACGATTTCTTAGATCAAGGAGGTGTATTAAATGAAGAAACAGCACTTAAACATGATCAAGATATTAAAACTATCATGGGTGATGAACTTTATGCTCAATTTCTTCAAGATACGAAACAAATTGAAGATGATTTTGCGAAAGAATTAGCGGATATATTAAACTCAGAAATTTCTGGTTTAGATTATCAAACAATTCTAGATATTATAAATTTCATAATTAATTTTTTCAATTAATTTTATAATATTATATAAATTATTAAGCCTTTACCCCATTTAAAATTATATATAAATATTTATATATATAAATAAAAATTCTCTTAGTTTAATGTTAAAACTACATTTTATTAAATGTTAATTTTGGTTAGACTCCAAAAGAGAATCTTTTAAAATCAATCAATAAAATTGATTATCATAAAAATTGTCAGAATGTTTATTTTCTTTACTTAGAAACTTTCTAAGTTATAAATTTTAAGGTGTTCACCGTTATTTTCAAGATATATTCTTGAATTATATTTATATATATCAGGATATTAAACTTGATTTTCAAAAGAGAAATTATTAACTAATAAATTTAATCATGTAAATTTATGAAATTAATATATAATCTTTATTTTTAAAAAATTTTAATGAATATATTAATAATATTATTTTTAATATTCTATTTAATATACATCCATTTTGGATTATTTGTTTTAATTCAAATTATAATTTGAACAATAGTATTTTTCTTATCTAATTTCTTAGTAGGTATTAATCGAACAAGAGAAATGAAAATAATTAGAATATTATCTATTTTAGTTATTGTATTTATTTTATATTATAACTCAATTACAAATAATATCTTATCAAGTTTTATCATTCCTCTATCAATCAATCAAATAACTTTTGTTAAAGATGTTTTTAGAAAATCAAATGATAGTGCTTCTATTAATTATTTTGAAAATGCACATATTACTTGATTCAAATTTTGAGATAAGTGTGAAGTTAAAGATTTCATAGAATTATTGGATTATAATAAAGCTTATTTAGTATCTTTCGAATTAATTTTAGATATGGAAGGATTTGAACAAGGTGATCCTACTCTACTGATATCCTCTCCTATTTTAATTTCAAAAGATAGTAATCCTAAATTAATTTCAAAGTTCATTAGTAAAAAAGCTATATCAGCTTGTTATAATTATAACTTATATCATGACATAGCTAAAGAAGCTCCATCTATTTTAGTTAAGTATAAAGAAATTAATCTTTTCTGAAAATAATATTTTTGGGGAAATCTGTCTCATCTATTCATTTATGATTTACCCCATTTTTCTTTATTACAAATTTATTTTGTTTTTATATAATCAGTAAAAATATAAATATAAATAAAAGAAACCAGAACCTGACTCTAAGATAAAGTCCTGATGATTAAATTAATCGAAATCAGTAAAATCGCTCTGATCGTCGCGCAAATCTCTCCCGAATCCCTTTGTATAAATGTAAGGTAGGAACGATATCCTGAACTATCCGTCTAGGCAAAGCTATAGATCTGACGTAGAAATGCAAATCTTAAATTAAAAAAATAAAATGACAAATAATTTTCAAAATTATAAACACTATAAATTACCTATTTCCCTAAATCCATTAGAATATGGTAAATTAATGTTAAAAATAGATAATAAATATATTATCTCTGTTGGAACTAGAACAATTGCAATTGTAACTCAATATAATGAATTTAATGATATTAAATTCTTTAGAAAAGGCGATTTAATTTTTAATTATAAAGATCATAAAATTAATGAAAATACATTTATTAGATCTTTAGAAGATTCAAAATTTACATTTAAGAATAATGTATTAATAGAAAAATCTATATTACGCACACTAATAGAAAATATATTAATAACTCTTATACTTTATTTCATATTCTTTGTTATATTTCCTGAAAATAGTTCAGATTTATTATTATCTGGAACTATAATTAAATTAAGAAAAGTTAGAGCTAAGTATAATTGAACAGATGTTCTATTTAATATAAATAATAAAGTTTTTACAAAAATATTATTTGAAAAAATCTTTAACCAATTTTGAAATAGTATATTTTTCCAATTCACTGATAATAATCATATGTTTATTTTATTTAAAGTAAAATATACAAATAGTGATTTTTCAACCATTGGAAAAATTCAAAGAATTAATAAATCTGATAAAAATTGATATATTGATTTTATATTAGAAAATATGAAATTTAAATCTGAATATTATAACGAAACACAAATTGAATCGTTTATTTTTAGCTATGGTTTCAAAAATATGATAATTCAAAATAAAGATACTTTAAATGATAATGTAACATTTCAAAAATATAAAAACAATAATTTACCAATTTCTATGAATCCAATTGATTACGGAAGATTAATTCTGAAAAATAAAATTGAGTCAGTGATAAATTATATAATTCAATATAAAGATTTAACAATTAATTTTAATCAATTTGATAATTATAATGAAGTTGAATTCTTTAAATCAGGAATTTCTCTAATTAAATTTAAAGATATTTTAATTAATAAAAGTAAGTTTATGAGAATTATTGATAATAAAAAATTTTGATTTGAAAACAGAGCTCAAGTTTTATTTACATCTGAAATAAAATCTAAATTTATCTCGAAAACTGAAAAAACTAAAAAAATAGTAAATAATTTTATTACTTTAGATATTGAAACTTTTGTTCAAAATAATATATTAGTACCATATTTAATTTGCTTCTATGATGGAAATAATATCTATTCATTTGGATTATGAAATTACGAAACAGTTGAAATGATGATATTAGATTGTTTAAAATCCATTTTTATTAGAAAATATAACGGTTATAAAGTATATATTCATAATATGGCTAACTTTGATATTATATTTTTATTGAAATATATTGTTAAGGTTGCTACATTAAAGCCTGTTATTCATAATGGTAGAATTATTTCATTAACAATTCATTATGGTAATAATAATGAATATCAAATTCAATTTAAAGATAGTTATTTATTATTGCTTAGTTCGTTAATGAAATTAAGTAAATCATTTGGAGTATTAAATCCTAAATCTTTATTTCCATTTAATTTCGTAAATAAAGACAATTTAAATTATATTGGCGATGTTCCAGATATTAAATATTTTATTAAATTAAGTCAACAAAATTATAATGAATATAAATCTAAATTTAATAACAACTGAAATCTTAAAATTGAAAGTATTAAATATTGTGAATTAGATTGCGTTTCTTTATACCAAGTTTTAATTAAATTTAATGCCATGATTTTTGATTTATTTCAGAGAAATGTCCATAATTACCCTACATTACCTAGTTTAGCTTTTGCAATATTTAGATCTAACTTTATGAAAAACGAGAATATACCTCAATTATCTGGTAAAATTGCTAATGATATTAGACAAGGATATACAGGAGGTGCTGTGGATATGTACATACCTAAACCACCAAAAGGTGTTAAAATTAAAGGTTTTGATGTTAATAGCTTATACCCCAAACAAATGTTCGATAGATTGATGCCAATTGGTAATCCTACTTATTTTGAAGGAAACATAAGAGCAATTGATCCTACAGCATTTGGTTTCTTTTACTGTAATATTATTGCCCCAGATAATATTAAACATCCTATACTTCAAACTCATGTTAAAATTAATAATATGACTAGAACAATTGCCCCTATTGGAAATTGAAGTGATATGTTATTTAGCATGGAAATGGATAATTCAATTAAATTAGGTTATAAATTCGAAATTATTTGAGGATATTTCTTTAATAAAGAAAATATTTTCAAAGATTATGTAGAATTTTTATACAACTTAAGAAATGAATATCCTAAAACAGATCCAATGAACTATATAGCTAAAATATTATTAAATAGTTTATATGGAAGATTTGGTATGGATGATAATTTTACAAATATTGAGGTAGTTCATAGAGACTATTTTGCTGATTTTGAAAATAAATTCATTGATCAAATTGAAGAAAAAGTATATTTAGGAGATCATATTTTAGTATTTTTAAATAAATTGGAAAAATTAAAACCAGAAGACCAATCGACTCATAATGTTAGTATCGGAATAGCCGCAGCTATTACTGCTTATTCTAGAATGCATATGAGTCAATTTAAAAATAATCCTAATATTAATCTTTACTATACTGATACAGATAGTATTTATACTGATTCTGAAATAGATCCTTCATTAATTGATAATAAAATTTTAGGTAAATTAAAATTGGAAAATACTTGTGAAAAAGCTATTTTCTTAAGTCCTAAAGTTTATTGTTTAATTAATGATAACAAAGAATTTATTTATAAAGTTAAAGGATTAAAACATGAAGTTGATTTGACTTTCAAAGATTTTGAAAATTTATTAGTTAAAGATTTTATTATAGAAAAAACTCAAACTAAGTGATCTAAAAATCTAACTGAAGGAAAAATTAATTTGCTAAATGAATTATATACCTTGAAAACAACAGATAATAAAAGACAACTAGTTTACAAGAACAACAAATTAGTAGAAACGAAATCTTATAGAATAAATAAAGATAAAACTATAAAAAAGTAGTATTAATAATAAAAAAAAAAAATATTTACCAATAAAGATATAGCTATATTGTATATTTCATTAATAAATATGTAACAATTGTATTAGACCTAAGTAGAATCGAACTACAACACGATTTTCGCAAAAATCGGTGTTAACCTTTAACAAATAAGCCTTTAATGGCGCTATGAGGGATTAGCACATAGCGCTGTTAACAAAATGAATTATTTTCTTTGAAATTAATTTTAACTTTTTTATATTTAAATATTAATATTCCATTTAAACCATTAATATTATTATTAATATCATACATTATTAATGTTTCAATAAGTTTATTATTAACATATTGGTATAACAATAATGATTTTGATTTATTACTAACCAAAATTTGTTGACTTAAAATAATATATGGTTCATTCGGAGTATCATTAATCGAGTAAATTGCTATTAATGTATAAACACTATTATCATCTAATTCTTTTATGAAATATCAGAATTTACTATTATTATGATTTTCATAAATTTTGTAATAATTAAATTATGGTAGGCACGAATCGAACATGCTGTATGTCTCCTACCCAAAAGGAGCGACGGACCAATTTGTCATCTACCATTTATTGAGCAGTAAAGGAATCGAACCTTTTACGGCGTTAACCAATTCTTTTACAGAGAATCACCATTACCAATCGGATCACCTGCCCTTGAAATAATTTAATTTTTTATAAATCAGATTTTTATTTTTAATAATAAATAAAAACTATGAATTCTTAAATATATAATATTTAGATAAATAAAAAACTAAAATTATCAATTTAGAATATGAAAACACCTGGACTTGAACCAGGACTTTCTCCTTAAAAGGGAGACACTCAACCACTCAAGTTCTGCTTTCTTATAAATATTAATAATATTTAAATACTATTATATATTTAAATAACTAACTGAGTTGACCAGATTCGAACTGATATTATTCATTACCAAAAAATGATGTTTTTCCAAATTAAACTACAACTCATATAAATTTTTTTATAAATACTACAACTCATATAAATTTTTTTATAAATATATTTTTATGTTATAAAAACATAAATTAAAATAAATATAATTTAATTATTATATAATTAATATTGCCAAAAACTGGAATCGAACCAATATCAAAGTCTTACAAGGAATTCGTTTTACCAATTAAACTATTTCGGCTTAAATAATTATTTAAATAATAACAATTGCCCCGAGAGAGAATTGAACTCACATTTCTATATCTTCAGAATAGCGCTTTGACCACTAAGCAATCGAGGCTTATATTTCTTTAATAAATTAATAGTTTAATAAATTAAAATGTTTTATGGAGAAAGATAGACTCGAACTATCATATTTGTAATGCAAATACAACTGATTACCAATTATCAGATTCCCCCTTAATTTTATATTCTTTTAAATTTGTAAAATATTTAAACATTTACTTTCTTTGTTTAAGATAAATATTAAAATATTTTTTATAAAATAAAATTAATTACTAAATTTAAAATTTAGAAGATAAATCATTTATTTCTGAATAAAAAATTGAGAATTTAAGTTCTATTAAATAGTTATTTATTATAAAATATTTCTTTAATAAATAATCTAAAAGGGGGTAAATAATATATAATATTAATAAAATAAATTTATTAATTAGTATTTTAAATAGTAAATAATAAAATAATTATTTATTATTTGGAGTAGTTTTAGCTATAGATATAGCTCCTGAACCAATTTCTAAGATAAATCCTATTGTTAATACTACAAAAAAAATTAAAGCTATACTAAAACCAAAAGTACTTACTTTATATAAAGTAACCGCAATTGGGAATAATAATAATATTTCTAAATCAAAAATTAAAAATAACATAGCTACTACATAAAATTGAATTTGAAAATCAGTTCTATTTTGTTTTCTAATAGCTGAATATCCACATTCATAAGCTGATATTTTAGATTCATCAGGTCTATGTGCTGAAAATAAGAAATTTACAAATAATAAAACAAAAGCTAAGATAGGAACAAAAATAAATAACATTAATAAATTATTCATTAAAAATTAAATAAAGATAAAGAAAGTATTGTTGTACTATTTAATAAAATTGATGGTTTAAGAACAAATAATAAAATAGATAATGTTAAAGTAGATATAATAAAACTATTAGTACTACTTATTTCTATTTCGGAATTAGAATTTAAATTATTAATTATTTTTAATTCTTTATCATTATATTCAGATGTATTTCCTTCTTCTGTAAATAATATTTTTATTATTTTTAAATAATAAGAAGCACTTATTATACTTACAATAATAGCTATTACAGACATAAAGTAATATCCATTTTGAATTGCTGAATATAATACAAATTGTTTAGAGAAAAATCCTATTAAAGGAGGTATACCAGCCATACTAAATAAACAAATAGTTAAAGTTATTGATAATACAGGATTTAAGAAAAATTGACCTTTTAATTCTGAGATATAATTAATATCATTTTCTGTTCCTGTTTCATCTTCAACCATTATACTTTGTATTAAATCTCTAAAAGAATTTTTTATTATATATCCAAATAATATTATAATTAAAAAAGTATTTAAATTTGTTATAGTATATTGTATTATATAAAATATTAAAGCTTCTATAGATTGTTCTGAATTTATAGCTAAAGCTAATAAAATAAATCCAACATGTGATATAGTACTATAAGCTAATAATCTTTTTATTTTTGATTGAGCTAAACCTAAAATAGTTCCTATTAATAATGATAATAAGGAACTTATTAATAATAAATTTTTACTTCATAAATAATTATTATTAAAACTTAAAATATTATTATTTATTAAGTTATTTAATGGATTTAATTCTAATATTATATTAATATTGTCTATTAAATTAATATGAGTTTGTATTTCAAATAATATTAATAAGATAGATATTTTAGGCATTATAGTTAGTCAAGTTGTTATTATAGTAGCACTATCTGCATATACATCTGGGGCTCAATTATGTAAAGGAGCTGCTGCTATTTTAAATAATAATCCTATAAAAATTAATATTAAACCTAAACTAAAACCTAATAATACATTATTATTATCAATTACTGATATCATACTATATATTGAATCTAAATTAGTTAATCCTGTGAAAGTATATATTAACCCACAACCTAATAATATTATACAAGAAGCTAAACTACCTAATAAAAAATATTTTAATCCAGCAGATATTGCTAATTCTGAATGTCTATATAAAGAAGCTAAAATATATACTCCAAAAGATTGTAATTCTAAACTTAAATATAAAGTTATTAAATTTGAAGAAGATACTAATAATAAAGATCCTAAAATTGATATTAATACTATTATTGAGTATTTTATTCTATAATTATTAATTGATAATATATTATAACCTTTTTCATTTAATTCTAGATTACTATCTATAAATTTATGATTTATTAAAGGTCAAGCTATTAATATCACAGAACCTGTTAATACTATAACTATATCAAATAATTGTGTAAATAAAGTAACTTGAAATAAACCACTATAAATACCTATACCTGATCCAATTGACTGAATATAAAAAGCATTAAAAGCTAATGCTCCAGTATAAAGTAATAATAGAGAAGATATTCTTAAATATAAGTTTGGTGAAATATTTCTATTTATCGAAGGTAGGGCTATTGCCACTATAAGAATCATGATACTAATAAACATCATTACTTTGATTTTTAAATTTTACTTAATTTCTAATATTATTTATTAATCATAATTAATTAAATAAATTATATTTAATATTTTCTATTAAATTTTTATATTATTACATCCTATTGGATTTGAACCAATATACAATTGCTTCGAAGGCAAAACGCTGTCCCAATTCAGCTAAAGATGTTACAGAATTATAATTTTGTTTCAAACTTTAGATTTTTTTTGAATTTTGATAAAATAATATAAAAAAAGGATATAATATTTAAATTTTAACTTAGATAGTTATTATTTATAATTTATTTAAATTTAATTTGATTACAAAGTAATTTTAATTTTAATTTTAATTTTAATTTTCTTTAAAAAACAAAAACAAAAACAAAGTGGTTGGTAATTTTTGTGCACTTAAAATTTCTTTAAAGGATAATAAGTAGAAAAAGTCTGTAGCTAATATCAAATATTTTAAAGACCTAAACAAATATCAAAAAAATTGTTTTGGTTTTATGATTTTATATAATACGAGTAAAGAGACTTGAACTCTTACGATTATAAACTCATAAATTCCTAAAATTTACCCGGCTACCTAATTTCGGCACACTCGTAAATTAATAAGTGTTTATATATTTATTCTAATTGTAAATTTATTATATAAACAAATTTATCTATTAGATATAAAAGATTTAAATAAATACAATTTAAGAATTTGAATATTTTTTTAATTTATTAATTATAAAATATTATTATAAAAATAAATAAAATATATATAAATAAGAGATAGAGTAATCGAAACTCTGTCTGCATAGTGTAAATATGCTGTTAAACCACTCAACTAATCTCTTATAAAAAGGGGGTAAAATTTATTTATTTTCCAGCAGCACTTTCCAGTACGGCTACCTTGCTATGACTTTTGAGATGTTACTCAATTGAATTAATAAAATTTTAATTAATTTAACATAGTCGTTATATTATTATACAATAAAATAACTATTTAAATTTAAATATATAAATTTAATATAAACTATGAAAAGTTATAATTATATTCCTATTTCCATCAATATGAGCTTCTTCCCAGCGACAGACAGTTAGTTCATCACGGATGCTAGTTTCACCGTTGCGCTTATTATCAACGATTACTCGAAATTCCTTCTTCATGTTCCCGAATTGCAGAGAACAATCCGTCTAATATTATATTTTAACTTTTTTTAATGATTAGCTCTTCCTACTTTCCAAATTTAACTTTTATATAAAAAATTAAAATGAATTATTAATCTTTCGATTATTTAATTTATAATATTATCATTAATAAATAAATATATATATCATTATCATTATAGGAAAAAGTTTAGCATCACTTTGTAAAAGTTTTTGTGGCACGTCTATAGCCCAGTTCATAAGGGCCATAACGACTTGTCTTAGCCCCAAATGAAACTCTATAAGAATCATTAATTGTTAAGTATATAATAAATTATAATATCTTTAATTAACAATAGGGATTTCGTCCGTTAGCGGAATTAACCTCAGTTCTCACGATACGGACTGAAGACAGCCATGCAACACCTGTATTAAATGTTTAATTTATATTTATTTAAAATATTTTTTAAATTTTAATTTTAAAACATTCCTTTATATTTATATAAAGTTTTTATTCAAGAACTGGTAAGGTTTTACGCGGATTATCGTATTAAATAACATGCTTCACTTCGTTTGCTCCGAAACCGACTAATTTTTTTGTTTTCAACTTTGCAGTCGTACTCACAAGGCGGAATGGTTATCGTGTTAACATTGCCATTAATAATTTATTACTAATAACTACCATTCATCGTTGACAGAGAGGGGTATTTTGGGTATCTAATCCTATTTCCTATCCTCACCTTCGTTTCTGAGCGTCAATCATTAATGGAAAAAAGCTTTCGCCTTTAATATTCTACTTAGTATCTAAGGATATCAGACCTACTCTAAGCATTATTTAATTTATCCTCTATTTGATTCTAGCTTTTATTCTTTACTTTTTTTTATAAGTAAATTTAAAGCCGCCTACAAACCCTTTACGCCTGATTAAGACGATTAACGTTCGTGTCTCTGGCCTTACCGAGTCTTCTGGCACCAGATTTGGACAACACTAATAATAAGGTAATATCATTATTTTCCCTTATGTTATCAATTTTTATAAATTGATTTCAGTTAGCTAGTTCACTCTTTCGAGCATTGACTAATATTCTCGACTGCTGGTAGTATAAAACTACTTGGGAGATTTCATCCCCAATGTGGCCATCTGTTCTCTCAAACATAGCTATTGATCGTCGGCTTGGTAGGCATTTACCCTACCAACTACCTAATCAATATAAATAGTATTTTATAACAGAAAATTTCCTTTAATATAATGTTATCTCCTATTTATGGAAATTATAAAGTAACTTATTTATTATTCTCACCTTTACACCTTATTACCTTATAATATATTATATAATTATAAATTATATATTATATTGTCGGAAACAATGATTTGCATGTCTTAAACTACTGAATAACGTTCAATCGGAACCAAAATTAAATTCTTATTGATATTTTAAACAACAAACTAATTTTTTGTTTATTGTCTTATTTTATATGCTTATTGCAATTTTTAGTATCTCTTTTAATTTAATTTTTTAATTTAAAACTATCTTAAAAAAATAAAAAATATTTTTAACTTTTATTTAAAATTAAATATTAAAATGTTAATTCAATCTAATTTATATTTACATTTAAACCTTATAAACAAATAAATAAAAATTTAGATAATTTAAATAGAGTTAACAAAATAAAACCTAAAATAAAAATTTCTGAAAATTTTTAAGTTGAAACCAATCAACATATAATCCTTTAATTTAAAGGGGGGTAAGAAATTATATTATAATTATTATATTAATAAAATATATATAAATACATTTTATTAATTAAATAAAAAAAGAATTAATAAGTCTAAATTAATTTAAACAATAAATTAATAATAGATTATAAATTAATAAGGTGAAATATTAAATGCTATTAAAATACTAGGCACTAAAATAATAAAAGCTACACAAACAGGTAATAAATTTAATCAACATAATTCGATTAAAGCATCATATCTCATTCTAGGTAAAGTAGCTCTAAATCATACAAACATAAAACAGAATAAACATGTTTTTAATCCCAGAATAATAGATTGTAAATTAATTAAAGAATCATTAATAAATAATTCAGGCATATGATATCCTCCTAAAAATAAAATAGAAGTAATACAACTAAATAAAACTATTGAAGCATATTCAGCTAAGAAAAAGAAAACAAAAGGTACACTAGAATGTTCTGTAAAGAAACCGGCTACTAATTCAGATTCCAACGTCATATCACTTAATTAGATAAATAAACATATCTAATCAAATCTAATATAATATATTAATTTAATTATTTATTTTAAAATTAATTATTAATTTCTCTAATATAAAATTTACTTTTAAAAAGTTTACCTGATTTAATGTATCTAGAAATAGTCGTTGTATGTACATTAAACTTATTTGCTAATTCAACTTGATTAGAGTATTTTTCAATTATATGACAATTTTTATCATATAAACCTAAAGGTCTAATACTCCTTTTAATTGACATTAAATTTTGTGTATATTCACTATGAGTTTTATCAAACATAGGATTTAATTCACCAGGTTTACTAATTAAACTTATTTTATTATGAGTTTGACCAAACATAAGAGGATTAATTTTATTTACAAATCTTGATTTCATTTTTTCTATTGCTTGTTTTTTGTGCTTAAACCTTAACATGGAGTTAGCTTCTTTTTTAAAATTAAATAAAGAAGAAAAGGGGAAAGCAGATATTACTATTGTTTCAATATCTGTCAATGAAATATACAATACAGCAGGATCTTTATGAAAATAATATATTACTATATTAAAACTTTTTAAACCATATTTTTTGATAGATCTTTGTAATCTTATGTTAGATTCTCTACCTTTAATATGATCCATTAATCTAGAATATAAATTTAAACTAGAACCAATATATTGCTTAGATGATTTAACATGTATTAAACCATAAACTCCACCTAATTTACTTAAATCTTTCTTTAATAATTTAGTATCAGAAAGATCATTATAAGTTTTTAATGGTTTAATAGGAACAACATATAAACACTGAATATAAAAAATAGAAACCAAAGAATCGTATTGAAATTTATCATAATAAATTTGATAAAATAAAAATAGTAAAATAAATAATTTCAATATTATATTTTATCCATTATCTTTCAATAATGGTTGGACTATATCATATTTCATTTAGTTATTAGAAATTATCGCGTGTAGTCTCTGAGGAACCTACTTATAATTAATAAATTACTTTGGTTTCCTGCTGATTGTCCATTGTAACATCTTTAAAATTTTTACTAATTATTTTAAATATTGAGTATTTAAAGCTTTAGGAGTTTCCAGCATATAGCGATATTTATAGAGGCCAAATCAATTAGTATTGGGGTTTAGCCTCTTGTAAATCAAAAGGTGTTCTAGATGTTTCAGCTAATATAGAAATAAAATAAAATATAAATACTGGAAATAATGGTATTATATATCAAATAGCTTGTTGATTTTCAATTATAGTTGTAAAATTAAATGAACCAGTTAATAAAATTATAATTAATATAGCAGAACTTAATATTAATTCATAACTAATCATAGCAGCTGTACTTCTTAAAGAACCTAAAAAGGCATAAGTAGAATTAGCTGATCAACCAGCAAATAATACACCATATACTCCTAATGAAGATAAAGCTACAGTATATAATATCCCTAATGAAAAATCAGATATAGCTAAACCTTGTCCAAAAGGAATAATCCCTCATCCTAATAAACTAAATATTAATGAAAACACAGGTGCTAAATAAAATAATATTTTATTAGATTGAGAAGGTATAACTGTTTCTTTAACTATTAATTTAAGAGCATCACTAAAAGGTTGTAATATACCATAATATCCTGTAGTATTAGGACCAACTCTTCTTTGATGAGCGGCTAATTGTTTTCTTTCTATTATTGTCATAAAAGCTACGGAGAATAATATAGGTAATATTACTAATAATACATCTAATAAATTTATTAATATATTTAATAGACTTAAAATTAAATTATTTGTATTCATAGATAAGTATAATTATTATCTTTATTTATATTTATATTTTTTTTTATAATTAACTATATACTTTAATTTATGTTTAATTTAATAAAATTAATTAAAATATTAAAAATTAAATTATAGTTATATTACATTTTTATAAAATTTAATAAATATAAATATTGATTAAAATAGTTATTTAAAATTAACAACATAATCTTATAAAATTTATTTAATTATTATAATAAAATATTAATAAATTAAATATTTTAAGAAGAATAAATTATTAAAACAAAATTTAATTAGATAAAATTAATCTAAATAAATTCTAATTAAATATAAGTAAAAGACACTGTAACAATAGTTTATATATAAAATCTAATATAATAGATCTAAATGATTTGTAATTAAATAGCAATAAAATTAATTTAATTTTTATTTAGAAAGATATTTTAATTTAATAAATTTTTATTCTCTTTTGGATTCGAACCAAAATTAACACTTTAGAAGAATGTAGTTCTACCATTGAACTAAGAGAATTATTATAATTTTAAATATAATTTAAAGAAAAGAAAAGAAAAGAAAATAATACTTAAAGGTATAGAAAATGGAGATTTAAAACCGTAAAAACTATTCAAAAAAGCGCTTTTTTGATGTTTTGAATGTCCCCTAGATTACGAGGTCTACTAGAAGTTCTGGCTAACTCCACGTAAAAGTATGAGTAGTATAAGGGGTCACTTATTCAATTTCTTTATTTTTAACAGAATAAGGCATAGTATTATTTAATTTATTATTAATATAAATTAATTTTCTTTTATTCTCAGTAACTTGTAATGTATATAATTCATTTATTACAGAAATATGCCCCATAGAAATATTTTTTATTCATTTAGTTTGCATTTTTTGTAATAATGATTGTTTAATTAATAAATTATTGAAATCATTAAAATTTAAAGGCACATTATGACTTAACCCTTTAACTTTATAGATTACATTACCATCAGTAGTCTCTAAATAATAAACTTTAGGAGCTAAGAAAATAGCTTTAGTTAAAACATTTTCTAATTTCATTGATCCAAGTAATTTCTAAACCACTAAATAATCAGGTAACGGTCTATCTATGTAAATACTATCAGTATCAGAATAATAAAGAATGAAATCATCTCTATTTTTAAATTGAGACATATGAATTCTTGCGTAAGCCGTAATAGCAGAAGCAATAGCAATATTAACATTATGATTTTCTAAGTTACCATATAAAGCAGTTTGTTGGTCTTTAGTATCTGATCTATGTTGTACCATGATTTTAGTACCTAAATCTTTATCATTGATAACATCATTGCTATGTTTCTTTAAGAAATTTTCATAAGATTTTATATTATCAAATATTGTAATGTCAGGAAATGAATCAATCATTCCAAATCTACCATATAAGCCATTTAATAATAATTTAGCTATATAATTTAATGGATTAGATTTAGTAAATTTTAATCTTAAAGCATATAAAACTTTAACATAACTTTTGAAAATATTTTTAGGTTCAAATGTGTACCCTCATAATATTTCAAATTTATATCCAAATTTAATTGCATTATCCATTTCAGCTGAGAAGATCATATCTTCTCATTGACCTAAGGGAGAAATAGAAACCATACCACTTTTAGTTTTAACATGTGTTTGAATTATTGGGTGGTTTTAAGTATTCAGGAGTAGTAATTTTACAAAAGAAGAAAACTTAGGCTCCAAATGTATTAGGATCTATTTCTTTTATATCTCTTTTAAAGAACGTAGGTTTTACAACCTTTTTTTAGTTTTTGAAATGAATTTAAACAAATTTACAAAAGCTGAATTAATCAGCAAATTTAAATCCTTAGAAACTAAGGCTAAAACTAATGAAAATGATCAATCTAATCAAACTTTATCAAGTTTAATTATTACAACTTTAATTAATTTCAGAAAGATATTATTAAAAATAACTTTAGTTGCTTTTTTAATTAGAACACTTAAAAAATATTCTTTATTTAGAAGATTGTGATCTATATTTAATTGATTAGTTATGGCTATATTTGGGTTCTCATTAATGGATTTATATGATGTACAATTTTTCTCAAGTTTAGTAACTTATCTTAGAAGTACTTATTTCTACGGTTTAATTTCAGGTTTATTTGGGTATAAAGTGGTTCCCACAGAAATACCCAGTAAAGTGAGGTTGAGAACAATTGATTCAAGCCCAACAACAAACACGGAAAGTGGTAAAATCAGTGATTGACTTAATAAACAAAGAGTAACAGAACCTGTAGTAATTAATGAAGATAATAGTCATAAAAAATATTACTTATTATTATTATTGTTATTATTAGCAGGTGGAGCAACTTGATATTATTGACCTAGTTTCAATTGACCTGGTTGACCTGGTTGACCTAGTATGCCTGGTTGACCTGGTTTACCTGGCTTCCCTTCCTTTTTAAAAAGAAAACCTAAAACTGATGAAGATATATTAGATAGATGACCTGATACTCCTAAAACTGATCCAGATGGTAGATGATGAAATTTATGAAATTTGTGAAAATCTAAACCTAAAACTGATAATCTAAGTGATATAGAATTACAAAATAGAATTGATAATCTAAAAAACGAAGCTGTGATGAAAACATCAGGACCATCTAATGCCACACTAGATCCTGGGAGACTTTCAGGTGAAAACGTAAGAATAATACAAGATTTAACCGGTGAAACATTTAATAAAGAGATTCTGGCTAAATTTAAAGTCCAATCAGATAAATTAGCGGCACAAATAAATCATTTTTTGGTGTTAGATAGTGAAAATAGGTTCCCTAATGAAGATGCTAGAAAAATTTTAAGACTATCTCTTGATGCTCAATTTCATAATCTTGCAAAACATCCAGAGTTATATAAAGATTGAATGTCAAATAATACAGAATTATTTGAAAAGATTCGAAGATACTCTGAACTGGCACCTTTTGAAGCACCTAGAAGTAACGAATATCCATTTCCACCTGGTGATAGTGTTCATAATGATATGGTTGAAAGAGGAATAATCTCGCCAATCGTAGTAGATACATCTTACCCAGATGTAATAGCTGCTACTTCACAACAACAAGACGTTTGAAGTACACCTTCTGTTAATTCACCTGTGGAACAATCACCTGCGTTTAATACTTATGCTATGAATGAAGTTACAAATCAACAAGAGGTTTGAAGCACACCTTCTGTTAAATCACCTATTATTGAACCTAAAAATATACCATATTCAGTGGTTAATGTTGAACAACCTGATAACCCTCTTACTCTTAAGACCGGTTCATTCACTGATATAATCAAGGTTGCAAATGATTTAAGGCTAGAGGATGAAAAGGATGCTCAAGATCTTAAAGATTTTTTAGATAATTTAGTTAAAGAACACCATAATATGAATGATCAAACTTTCTTAGCTGCTATTAAAGAATCAAGTAAAGACACACAGAAAGTAGAGCCTGTAATAGCTTCAAGCTCCTCTTCAAATAGCTCTAAAGATCATTATTTACCTGAAATTCATAAAGGTAAAGGTAAAAATATTGATTTAACTAATTTAAGCCCATCTGAAATTGATAGAAGAGGTTTAAGTCCTAATGTAGTGGAAGCTCCTATCGTACAACCTTCCATAACTCCTGAGGTAACTACTCAGGAAGTGCCGGAAGTTAAAACTGGTATGACTTCATTATGAGATTCAATTAAATCATTTAAAAAGGATTCTTTATCCAAACCTAAAGCATTAAAACCTACTGTGCAAACAGAGAATATTACTCCTGAAGTGCCAGTAAGTGCACCTGAAGTTAAACCAGCCATGACTTCATTATTAGATCAAATTAAAAACTTTAAAAAAGATTCTCTATCTAGAAATATTGATACTCCAGCATCTTCTAGTGATGTTAAGGTTAGTCAACCTGATATTATAGTTAGTGCACCTGATATTACTGAAACTGAAGTTAAATCAGGTTTTACTAATTTATTTGAAAATATTAAATCTAAATTTGATTCTTCAGGGTCAGCGTCACCTAAAATTACTCAAGTTGGATTAGGATCAAGTACACCAGGTCATGATTCACCTCAATTATTATCACCTTTAAAATCTAAACCGAGTATTAGCAATTTATTTGATGATACTGAAGCATTGTTTGATGATGATAGTGATATTGTTCCCGAAATCAGTCAATTACCCTCGGAAAAACCTAGAACTATACCTACTCAATTAAGCAGTGATAATTTATATGGATGAAATGCGATTGAAACTAAATTTTTGGCTGATGATAAAGTTAGAATAGATTTAAAGCATTTGTGAAAACCAGCTAAAGCTATTGAATTTATTACCAATAATAATCATCAAAGTACATATGAATTATACAATGAAAATTTTGATCCTAAGAAAAATCCAGTGGTTTCACTAAAGTGAAAAGAGGGATTTGGTGATTATGTATTTGAAAATTTACCTGATACTCAGTTAAAGGAAATATTCATTAGAGATGCACAGGGTAAATTCCATTCTATTTTTAAAGATAATAAATTTAAAGATTTAAAATCAGTACCTTCTGGTAACTTTCCCATAAAAGATCCACAATAAAAGTATTATTGATTGATTTAGTTATTATATTAATATTACCCCCCATTTAAGATCTATTGGTATTTAAATTAATAATTTCAGATAGGTTCAATTCCTGTCAGATCTACATTAATTATTTAGATGATTTAATATGTATTAAACTATAAACTCCACTTAAGAGGTATTGATTATTTTAATATGGGTTTGATTCCCATTACCTCTACCTTTACAGACATGTAATTGTGACTCTCTACTTAGATAAGTTATTCTTAAAATGCATTTGTGCATTGTCCTTCGTTATTAAGTTTACAAAACTTAGTACTAATTTTAGAAACAAATATAATATAAATTAATGAATAATAATTATTCTCCTGCTCTTTTTAAAGTTTTTTCTCAAAATCAAATTTCATTATTATCTGATATACATAAATCTATTAAAATTGATGCATATGGAGAATTTAAGCATTTTAAAATGTTTAGAATTAATTTTGAACAAGTCTCCAATTTTTTAGATAATTTAGACAATAATAAAATATATAGCGTAATTCCTTTAATCAGTATAAACAATAATATTGACGAACCATTCATCACATTATCTAGACAAATGTTAGTTACTAAACACAGTAATCCAGTTACAGTTACGGAGTTTTTAATAGGAAAATTTAGTAAAGCTGAATTATTGTTTGATATTGGTGATAGTTTACAATATTATTGATTAATTTTTAAAAATAAGCCAATCCAATTAGATTTGGAAAATTTTAGAAAGTTTTCTAATTAATATTAGTGATATAAAATAGCTAAATAAATAAGGTCGTCAATCCTATTATATGGTTAAATATGTTATTTAAGGGTTAAAGGTTCAATGATATAAATTTAAAGTATTCCTGAAACTCTAATCTTTCTAAAAGTTTAGGTTTTTATATTAATAAAACCACAATTACAATAATTACAAATATAATTGATTTAATAAATTAAAATTGTAATTAATATTTATATTATAATTACCCCCTTTATTAAAATTTTACAATTAGCATTAAAACTTTAGATTAATTTGTTTATATACTTAGAAAATTAAAAAAAAACATATAAATAGTAAAAAGCTGAGAAAAATTCAAAAACTTTCTATTAATTTGTTTAGGGGATATACTGGTGTAGTTAATTTTCACTTTTTTAAAACACTCACAAAATAGCTAAAAATAATTCAACATTTTTCACATCACCCAAAATTTCTTACTAATTTAACGGGTAAAATGGGGTTATACTTTAGTATATCCTTTTATATATACTTTAGTATATAGTTGGAGCTTGTATTTTTGGAGCAATTACTTGATCTTTAGTAAGACAAGTATTTTTTGAAGATAACCCAATATCACCTACAACTGATTCAGGAGTAGACACTATTACAGCTTTAAATTCTCCATCTAATACATCTCAAGCTTTTTCTACACAAACTTTCACACCTAGAACTTACTCTTTCGAATCAAGAGTATTAGAATCTATTCAAAGAGATTTAAATAGAGTTCAATTAGATGAAACTACAGCTTCAGATCAATTAACAGAATTACAAACTATTTTTAATCAAAATGAAGGAGTGGTTAGAACTTATTCTGATATAGGGACACAAACATTAAATACATATTCTGATATAGGAACAAAAATATCAAGTACTCCTATAGAAACATTAAATACCCCTATATTAACATTTACCCACCCTATATTGCAAGGAAACTTAATCAATAGAGCAGTAATAACTGAATTGCAAAGACGAATAGAAGCATTAAGTATGGGACAACCTTTATATCCTGATCATCCTTCTTCTTTAGCTTTAATGAATTCAGTTTACAATAATGATACTTTAGTTCAAATTATGGCTAATCCTGATATATTAACTCTATGATTCTAAATTTGTTTATTATTATTTAAATTTAAATTTACCCCCTTTTGTGTTTAACTATTTAATAATTTAAAGAGTAAGAAAGATATTCTTTAATATCTGCATAATTAAAGCAATGTGGTAAGTGGTTGGGTGGGAAAATTATTTATTGTCAGAGTGTTTTATTAATTTTATTTAAAATTAATAATTTTATTTATTTTATTTATTGACATAAATAATAAATTAAATATTTAAAATTATATTTTTTTTTTGTTTTTTTAATATAAACAAATTACTAATTATTTTCAGTGTTTACTTACACTACGATATGTAGATTTTTAAATCTAGTTAAATTTTATTTTTAATTTAACAAGTAAAATTTAAAGTTTAGAAGCTAAGAATTAGTTATGACACTTTAAATTAATATTAAAACAAAATTAATGAAAAACTTACAAAACTTTATTTTGAGTAAAGATCAAATTAATAATTTAATTAAAAATCCACCAATAAGTGACACACAAAAATTCATAAATGAATTGATGAATATTGACATTGAAATTGGAAGTAGATTTATCAATCCTAAATTACCTAAAATAGTTGATTTAGCTCAAATTACAGATTATGACTTTGGTTTATCTGACAATTCTGTTTATATAGTGTCAAATTTTATCCAAAATAATCCTGTATTAACTCAATTTATGGAATCAAACCCATTTTTCTAACCTAATTAATTTAATGAAAAATTAAATTTAAATAAAAATTACATTTAATAAAAATTACCCCCATTATATTTATATATAAATAAAGAATATTATGATTATTATTATTATTTAGATGTGTTTATACCTTTCTAAATTTGGCTCCGATTTATTTCTTAATAAATACAACACAAATTAAGTAATACAGCGCTTTACTACTTAATTATTCCATACCCCCTCTATCTTAATAACCCAATACTTTTATACCTTTCTTCTTTATTATTAGGTTCACCAATTTTAATCACTAGAAATAGTAATCCATGATTAATATCTTTTTATTTAAAAGATAGAATTAGAATTGCATGTGATTGCTACGGATTGGAAGAAATCTCAGATCCAGGAGTTATTGTTAGACATAAAGAAATTAACCTTTATGGAAAATAATATTTATGAACTAACTTCTTTTAATATTTTACCCCCTTTTAATTTCGTATAACTTAGTATGTTTATTCTAATTTAAATTGAATAATTAATATAAGAAAACAGAACTCGATCGGTTGAGTGTCTCTAAGGAGAAAGTCTTGGTTCAAGTCCAAGTGTTTTCAATTATTATCCCGAATCCCTTTGTATCGAAGTAAGGTAGGAAAGATATCCTTAAATATCCGTCTAGGCACAGCTATAGATCTGACGTAGAAATGCAAATCTAAAACTCTTAAACAAAATGTTAAAAAAATTTAAATCAATAAATTGAAATAATTATACAATTAAAACAGAACCTACAATCTTTTCAAAAGACTTACTTAAAACTACATTAACTAAATTCTGAAGTGAAATAATTGAAGTAAATGTATCAGAAAATCAACACATCTTATTACTATTTAGATTACAATGATCCGATAATCAATTTGTAACTATAGGTAATTTACAAAGATTAAATCTTGAAGATAAAGATTATTTTTTAGATTTTATCTTAGATGAAATTAAAAATAGAGGGGATTATTACTTAGAAAGTAGTATAATCTCTGTAGTATTTTCATATGGAATAAGAGACGGTAGAACAATTGAAAAACAATTTAATACTAAAACTCAATTCCATAATTATCAACATCATAAATTACCAATAACTATGAATCCATTAGAATATGGTAAATTAATTACACAAATAGGTAATGAATATATAATTCAAATTAATAAAACTAATGTAGTTAAAATCATTCAAGAGGGTATTACAAATAAAGTAGAATTGTTTAGATCAGGTATATTAACTTATATATGAACTGATGCACGAATTGATGATAACACATTTTCAAGAATATTAGGTAGAAAAGAATTTATTTTTAAAAACAATGAATTATTCCTATTTAAAACAGAAAAACCGGTTAAATTCATTAGCACATTAAATCAGCAAAAGGAAATAAATAATAAATTTATTACTTTAGATATTGAGACATACATCAAAGACGGAGTACATACCCCATATTGTATTAGTTTTTATGACGGTTTAATGGATTATTTTTATTACATTACTGATTATTCAAACAGTGTTAATATGATTAAAGATTGTATCAAAGATATTATGGTTAAAAAATATGATAATCATAAAGTTTATATTCATAATATGGCAGGCTTTGATGCAATATTTTTAGTTAAAATATTAGCTGACTTAGGACATGTTAAACCCGTAATCCATCATGATAAAATTATATTTATACAATTTAATATGAATGGATATGTTGTACAATTTAAAGATAGTTTACAATTATTAATAACTTCCCTTAAAGATCTAGGTAAAGCATTCGGAGTTGATACTCAAAAAGGACTTTTTCCTTATAAATTTGTAAATGAAGATAATTTAGATTTTGTAGGTTCAGTACCTAATATTAACTATTTTAATGATAGTTTATGTAGAGATGAATATTTAGCTTACTACGATTTATTTGATAATAATTGAAATCTTAAAGATGAAACTATTAAATATTGTGTAATGGATTGCAAATCTTTATATCAAATATTAGTTAAATTTAATGAATTAATATTTGAATTATTTAGTGTTAATATTCATAAATATCCTACTGTATCTTCATTAGCTTTCGCTATCTTTAGAACTAAGTTCTTAGAAGAAGGTGTTATTCCACAATTATCTGGTCAAATGGCTAAAGACATTAGACAAAGTTATACTGGAGGTGCTGTGGATATGTACATTCCTGAAAATAAGCAAGGTGAATTAGTTTATGCATACGATGTTAATTCATTATATCCTTTCACAATGAATCAATTTGATATGCCGATTGGTAATCCTACATTATTTGAAGGGGATATTAGAGCAATTGATCCTAATGCCTTTGGATTTTTTTACTGTAAAATAGTTACTCCTGAATATTTAGAACACCCTATCTTACAAACACATGTTAAAACTGATGCAGGTACTAGAACTATTTCTCCCTTAGGTCAATGAGAAGATATGATCTTCTCAGCTGAAATGGATAATGCAATTAAATTTGGATATAAATTTGAAATATTATGAGGGTATACCTTTGAAAAAGGTTACCCATTTTCAGAATATATCGATATTCTATACCAAATGAGATCTGAATACCCTAAAACACATCCTTTAAACTTTACAGCTAAATTATTATTAAATAGTTTATATGGTAGATTCGGTATGGATGATTCATTTTTAGATGTTTCTATCTTAGATGCTGACTCTTATAAACAATTTGAAATAGATCATGCTAATGATATTAAAGAGTGAATAGGGTTAGATGATAAAGTATTAGTAAAACATAGAAGTAAATCTAAAGATATTAATACTTTGTTAGATAGTGGGAAAGGTTATGAAACTCATAACACTAACGTGGCTTTAGCAGCAGCTATTACAGCTTATGCTAGAGTTCATATGAGTCAATTCAAAAACAACCCTGACTTTAAATTGTATTACTCTGACACTGATAGTGTTTTTGTAAATAAACCTTTACCTGATCAATTAGTTGAGAATAAGACATTAGGATTAATGAAATTAGAAAATGTTTTAACAAAGGCTATCTTTATTTCACCTAAAGTATATTATTTACAAACTGTTGATGGTAAAGTTATCTATAAAGTAAAAGGTTTAAGTCATAATGTAGAATTAACATTAAATGATTTTAAGCAATTACTTTATAAGGATGCATTGCTTAAAAAATCACAAACTAAATGATTTAGAAATTTAAGTGAAGGCCAAATCAGATTATCTGAACAAATTTATACATTGACAGTTACTGATAATAAAAGATAATTAATTTACAATAATAAAAATAAATTTATTGGGACTAAACCATATACTATTGATAATAACAAAATTATAGAAAATTAAAAAAACTGTAGAGTGTAATGTTGTAGTAGAAAACTTTAGTCCTACTCTTTTATATTAAATAAAATTTAAATAAAAATATTTTATATTTTTTAGGTAGTGGTGAAATTAAAGTATTAGAAGAATTATATACTTTTAAATATTTTATGAAAAAAAAGATTGTTGATTTTTTAATAATAAATTTCTAAATAAATTAAATAACTAATTTACTCCCTTATATCCTACTAATCTTTACTCTTTTAGTAAATTATTATGAATATTTCCTTATAAATTAGGATTTAATTTAAGTGAAGATAATGACTTAAATCTAAATATAAATAAAGTTTGTTTTTATTTATTTATTTATTTTATTTTTAACAATTTAAAACATCAAGTCTATTTATAAATTAGTAATGCTAAACTAAATAATTCACAGTTACTTACATTTGCATCCTATTAAGAAATGTTCTTTTTCTTATAAAATTAAATATTATTTAATTTCTTAAATTTATATTATGGATTAATATAATAATAAGAAATAATATAATAATATATTATAAATAATATTAAGATAGTATCTAGAGGTTAGTTTCTTGCTTTATATACATTCAGCGCTTATCTAATATGTTTGTGGCTACCCAACTATGCCTATTTAATCAAATTAAATTAAACAATTGGTACACTAGAGAAACACAGCCTATTGATCCTTTCGTACTAGAAGGTCTTCCTCTTTTTACTATTTATATCTTCAGAAGATAGGGACCATACTGACTCACGTCGTATTAAACCCAACTCGCGTACCCTTTTAATCGGCGAACAGCCGAACCCTTCCAAGCTTTTTCACCTGGAGGATAGGATGAGTCGACATCGAGGTGCCAAACAGCCGGAACAATGTGTACTCTTGCCGGCTATCAGCCTGTTATCCCTAGCGTAACTTTTATCGATTGATCCCCGTCTATTCCATAATATAGCGAAGGGTCACTATGCCCTACTTACGTATCTGTTCGACTTCTAAGTCTTTCAGTTAGGTATGCTTTCCGCCATTACACACTTCAAAACCTTTCATTGGTTTATTGATCTCCATTCAATTTCTAGCTATACCTTGTAATAATAAATTAATTTATTAAATTTATTTCGATTTAATTCCTTTTTGTATTTTTATTTAAAAATTTAGAGAATTTAATTTTTTTTTTTGTCTGTATATTAAAAATAATATTATAAAAATAAAAATCTTTGGATGTACTTTGCTACTTTTTTAAAGACGACCGCCCCAGTCAAACTACCAATTAGTCATTTATCCCTTAAATTTCAATTTATAAGGTAAACAAAGATTTAATTCAAATTTTAAGGTTTTCCAAATTTTTGTCTATCGACCTGCCTAATTACTATTAATTGAATTTAAATCAAAGTAGTAACTAACTATAGTAAAGCTGCATAGGGTCTTCCCGTCCCTCTGAAGACAGCGAGCATCTGCACTCGCAATTCAATTTCACTGAGCAAGTTGTAGAGACAGTGAGACCATCGTTACATTATTGATACAAGACCACATTTAATGGCCAATTTATTTTGCTACCTTAGGATCCTCATAGTTAAGACCGCTATTAACCAGACTTTCAATTAGTAACTTTAAAATTACCTTTTTTATATTAATGGCATTGAGCAAATTTCATTCAGAATACTATTATTTAAATCATTGCTCTGAATTATGTTTTTAGTAAACAGTCGTGGCCTCCGATTTTATTATACCATATAATTAATTAAATTATGGCTAATTTATTTTTTATATGGTTTCTCTTATTGTCAAACTTATGAGAACAACTTGCCGAGTTCCTTAACAACTTTTAGCTCTACGCCTTAGTATACTCTACTTACGAACCTGTGTCGGTTTAGGGTACGGTAGTTATTAATAAATTAATAAATAAAATTATTTAATAATTAAATTATATATTTAATTTTCTTGATCTATTATTATACCATATAGATTTTCAATATATTACTCATCAGTCAAAACTTTGGTTCTGAACCTTAGAGGCCGCATTAATATAAGGTGGTTTAACCTTTCCTTAAAACCCTTTCGTATTCGGCGAGAAGTATTATAACTTCTTTACGTTACTCATGTCAGCATTATCTCTTCAGTTATTTACAAACAATGAAACACTGTTTATCATCAATTATACTGAATGTTCTACTACCTAATTTATAAACATAAATAAAATTATATTTATAATTAACAGGATATCGGTTGATTATTTAAGACCCGTTAAATTTTTGGCGCAATAGTCTAAGGGCTGCTACGTTGTTACAACGGTCATTAAAAGATAGCGACTACCAGGCTCACTTTACAGCTGCATTCAATCTATTACTTCCTTTATTTTCACTTAATAATCATTTGGAACCTTGATCCATGTTCTCGGCTGTTTCCGTCTTGACTATTCAACTTATCATGAATAGTCTGAATATCTATTATCAATTTATGTTATTCCGAGTTTCGGTTCCATTGGTAAGATTTACTAGATCCCCTCAACCTAAACATTTAATAAAATAATATATTTTATTATTAGTTGGGAATTACCGTGCTGTACCACCATAAATTTCTTAATAGATGTCATACTAAAATATGTTTCGTAGAAAACCAGCTATCACCAGTTCAGATTGGCATTTCACCGCTTTCCAAAACTCTTCGGAAAATTTTGCAACATTTAACCGTTCGATCCATTATAATCTGGTTTTGGAAAGATCAACTGGCTTCGGGTCTAATAATAGTAACTATTCCCAAAATTATTATTTGTAAATAAATCACTTATATTATAAACCAATATTTATTATATAAGGAATTTATTCTATTTTTATGATAGTAAAAATATTTTAAAATATATAATTTTATTATACAAATAATTTAGTCGCTTTCGCTAAGGCTAATTAACCTTGCTACTATTATTAACTTACTGACCCATTATGCAAAAGGTACGTCGTCATTTTATATTATTTAAAACTTCGACTGCTTATAGAATTACTAATTCAAGACTATTTCATTTCATTATACAATGAACTATTTCAACTTTTCCTTTACAGTACTTTGCACTATCGCTAAATTTATTATACTTAGCCTTAGAGGATGGTTCCCCTATATTCCAACAAGTTTTCTCTCATTGTACTTATTTTTAAGAATTTTTTATATTTTACAGGACTGAACACCTTCTTTGGTAATTATTTATTTTAATAATTATTATTTAATTATTATATTATAATTAATGTTATTCCAACTTCATTCTTTATAATTAATATTAAAATTATTTCAAATTATTTTGTCTTTAGGCTAATCCGATTTCACTCACCATTACTTTCGGAGTCTCGGTTGATTTCCTTTCCTTTCCTTAATACAATGTTTTGCTTCAGGAAGTAATAATATTTAAGGTTTCCCTTAGGATCGCCATAATTTACTTATTATTAATATTATTATTAATAAGTTATGGCTTTTGGTTAAGACCTCCTTTTTAATAAATTTGCTAGTTATCCTTAATAATTCCTTTAAATTACTTTGATGTTTTTACTAAATTGTCATCTATACTTTTAATATTTCAATTTATTTTAAAACTATCTAAAATATTAAATATTGAATAAAATAACTCTAATAATTTTATCATAAATTTATTTCAATAGCTGAAAAAAGGAATTGAACCTTTGTTTTACCGTCATGAATGGTAAGTTTTAACCATTTAAACTATTTCAGCTTAATTTAATTCAATTAAATTATTTAATTATTTATTTTCTTTTAATAATTTAAAATCAAATAAGTTAGAAGAAAATATATCTACAAAACTAAATAAGTTCATATATTTATTAAAACATATATTTATTATTTAATATATGAAATAAATTTTTAAATAAATATAGCTGGTAGAATCTAAATATTAATAAGTCTAAGTATAGGAATTTTAGATATCTTATTTTAATAATAAAATATATAAACAAATTTAATATTAAATTTACAAAAGTGTTTGATATAATTATGTTTTTTCTTTAAAATAAATATTTTCTATTTTTTATCCATAGATTATTCTATTTTTTTAATATACTATTAAATTATATATAAAACTATTATAAGTAAAGTTTTTATATAGACCTAGAACTTTGACTTAAAATTTAATAAATAATTTTAATATTAAATTTTACAGGTTTAGATATCATAACTTATTTTATTTAAATTATTGTATAAAAATATTAAACTTATTAAACCAAAAATTAATAAAATTAATTTAGGGTAAAATCAGAGATTTGAACTCTGAACAGCGTCGCCACAAAACGTTATTTTGCCAATTAAACTAATTCTACCTTATTTATAAACTTTATTTATTTATATAAACTATGTTAAAGAAATGTTACATATATTATTTATTATTAATAAATATTTAAGTTAAAACAAAACTTTAATAAAAAAATAAATAAATAATTAAAAATAAAAATATGTAAAGATTTATTCTTATATATTTCTATACTCTTTTAATATATATATAAATATTTTTCTATTAATATAATAAAATAAAATAAAATAAAATAAAATAAAATTAGAAAATGTATTTGGTTTTGCAGAAGCTAGAATAATTACTCCAGATGACATTCCAATCCCTTTACTTCCATTTAAAGTAGGTAATGAAACATTACATCCTTTAGGAAGTTGAATTGGTATATATTTAACAGAAGAATTAAAAACTATCGTTAAATATGGTTATAAAGTTGAATTAATCAAAGTGTATAATTTTAGTAAAGGTAATATTTTTAATAAATATATTCATCATTTTTATAACATAAAAAAATATTCAACAGGACCATTAAGATTTATTGCTAAAATGCATTTAAATCAATTATATGGGTATTTTGGTAGAAGAAAACTTTAATCGAAACTAAAAATGTTTATAATGAAGACTTAATGAAATTCTATGGGAGTTATACGATATTTTCTGAAATAAAAATCAATGAAAATATTAGTACAATTTTAATGAGTAGCCAGTTAGATTATAATTTAATTAACGAGATTAAAGATTATACAAACTTAGATTTAATTACTAAGTTTAGAAAAGTTAAATCTAATGTAGGTATAGCTGCAGCAGTTACTTCTTACGCTAGAATAGAAATGATAGAATTAAAATTGTTATTAATTAAATTAGGTATAAAATTGTATTACACTGATACTGACTCAATATTCACTGAGAAGGAAATACCTGATCATTTAATTGGTAGTGATTTAGGTCAACTTAAAGATGAATTAAATGGGAAATTTATTAAAAAAGCCTATTTTCTTGGTATTAAAATATGGTTATGTAGATAGCGACAATGTGAGCCATTCTACATTCTCCGGTGTAGAAAGAAATAGTCTTTCTTGAAATGAAATAGAACAAATTGCTAATGGTTTCACTCTTGTAAAAGCCTCTCCAATTAGATTTTATAAAAATTTCAATAATTTAAATATTACAATTAAAAATCAATTAAAAACATCTATAGAATTTAATACTAGAAAACTTTATTTAATAATAAATATTTACCAACCATCATAAATGTCAAATTCTTAATTAAAATTAACTATTATTTAAAAATTATTAAAAATAGAATAATTTATTTCATTAAAAAATATAATTTAAATAAAATAAAATAAAAAGTGGGGTAAGTTTATTTAAATAAAAATTTAATATATTTAATTAATTAATTAAATAAGCTTTCTAAAAATATAATGTATATTTAAAAAGTTCTAATTTAATAATTAATTATTATCAGTAGCTAAATCCATTAAAGTATTTTCTGCTATACCAATTATAGGTACAATAATTAAGAATCAAGCAAAATAGAATGTAGTAGCAAATTGTCCTACTTCTACGAAAGGACTTTCAGGATGTTGAGAACCAATTCACATTAATATTACAAAATTTACAATAAAGAATCATTGAGCTAATTTCATAGCTGGTCTAAATTGACTACCTCTTATTCTAGATAAATCAGTTAGAGGTAAAATTAATAAAATTAATAATGAACCAAACATAGCTATTACTCCTAATAATTTATTAGGAATAGATCTTAAAATAGCATAAAATGGTAATAAATCAAATAATATATATCTTATTTCGGAGTTATTTTATATAACATATCTTTATGCATAAATTGAGATATGTGGTTTCTTACAATTATCATACTTTCTTCTCAAATATAAATTCTATAACCTTTTTTATGATTATGAATAGTACATTTTATTATAAAGTATGGCATAAATAGATTTTCTAAAGTATTTTTTAACAAATTTACTTCATCGAAACTAAAATTATAAGTACTTAAATGTAAACCTTTATTTTGAAGAGAACCATCATCCATTATTCAATAAGCTAATCCTCTAGGAGTTAATAATTGATTTATATTTAAAGGTACTATTTTTTTATTTTCGACATTATAAAATCAATTTCTATAATAAGTGAAGCAAGGTAAAGTTAATGTAGCAAAATAAATTGAACTATAAACATTATTAGTTTTTTTATCTACAAAAGATCTTGATTTAGTTTTAAATTCTTTAGATACAAAAGGTTTAAATAAATCAAAAATGTGATAAAAATAATTTAAATGATGTTCTCTTAAACTACTTTGACCATAAATAAATCTACTATTGCCATTTCTACATTGTAAGTGACCATCTCCTAATAATAAACCAATCAATATTTCATTTAATGGATGATTAATATTGATTTTCAATCTTTCGACTTTAGTTAATCTTTTTTTAACATTAGTCGTGTAATTATTTTTACATAATAAACTTAAGGAAGTTGTCAGATCAAATATAATATATATTTTTATCCATAAATTTTCAAATATGGTTGGACTATATCTTCATCCATTAATTTATGGAGCTTAACGTGTAGTCTCTGAGGAGCCTACTTAAAATAACGTTTAAAATAATAAATTGTTAAATTCTAGTATAAATAAACACAACAAATAAAGAAATTTAACACATATAATTTTAGATAAAACATTAAAATCTTATCATAAATTAAGTGGTAAGTATAAACAAAAAAAGATGATAGTATTCGACACTTCATGTTTACTTTGTTTTCTTACTCTTTTATTATACAATTTTAATTTAAAAGTCTATAATTATTTTTCATTTATCTGGTTCAATATTCAAATTCAAGCTCGTTTGTCCTGTCTAATACTGATTGAGCTGACTCTATTATTGGTTTATTATATTGTTGGTTAATTGTTTTTAATCGATTTATTAAAAATTCATTAGTAACTGATTTTAATTCATTATTTTCAATTATGAATTTTTTATTCTCTATAACTCTAATAAATGTACCGTCTTCTGATTTGTGATCGAAATATTCAAATATTAAATCACCTTCTTTAAAGATTTAACTGGATTTATTTTTAAAAATTCATGAATTAAAGCTATATTAGTTCTATTTATTTGAACTATAAACATAGAATCTACGTTTATAATTAATTTCCCATAATTTAATGGTTCTATTGTAATGGGTAATTTGTAGTGTTTATAATTTTGATATTTTATCATTGTTTTATTTTAATTTCCATCATTTTAACTCAGTTGGTAGAACTAAGCATAGACTATTTCTGTTATTGGTATAGAACAACCAACCTAATATCGTTTAACGGATTTATGATAGAAGGATTCACCGTCTCTAGTTATGTCACCATGGTCTTGGCCAGATTATTATTTAAAAAGTTTCTATCTGAGCATTAAAGAACTTTATTGATAATATAAATTTAAAGGGGGTAAATTTTACTAAAATCTTAATTTGTTGTGTTTATCTGTCTTTAAACAATTGTTAAAGTATTTTATTTTGTTGGTTTCCTGCTGATTGTCCATTGTACTATCTTTAAAATTTTTACTAATTAAATTAAATAATTAAGTATTTAAAGCTTTAGGGGTTTCCAGCATATAGTTAAGTTTATTTTTCATAAGATTACTCTTAAGCATGACATCTATTATATCATTCAGGTACAATAGAAGGAGGAGTACTCATAGGATTAGCTGGAATATAATTATCACTATGTCCTAATAAATTCGGATAGAAGAAAACTATAACAGATAAAGCTAATAAAAATGCAAAGATAGTTACCAGATCCTTAAATGTAAAATAAGGATGCATAGCATATCTATCTCCATTAGAAGAAATACCATTAGGATTATTTGATCCATGTGTGTGTAATGCCATTAAATGAGCAACTACTAAAGCAGCTAATAAAAATGGTAATAAAAAATGAAGAGAGAAAAATCTATTAAGTGTAGCATTACTTACACTAAATCCTCCTCAAATTAATTCTACTAAATCTTGTCCAAAAAAAGGTACTGCTGATAATAAATTAGTAATTACTGTGGCACCTCATAAACTCATTTGACCATAAGGTAATACATACAAACTTACTTAATATGCAAATTTACACAATAAGCTAGAATATCTTTAAATTCGTATATCCTATTAGTTATATTAATATTACTAAAAGTTTCGACTGTGCATTAAGCATCATTTCAGACACCCATTAGTGACCCAGTCTGTCGCGATCATTTATATAACCGACGATCTTAAAGTTTAACCTTCTTTGATCGTTTTCACTAATATTGCCAAATAATCTTAAAGACTATTCTATATCTCCGTCGAGACATACCACTTTAATCTTTCTTTTTCTATAAAGATTGCAGAAAGATTTTTACTTGTGGGACTATGATTTAATAAAAAAAAAAAAGTATAATAAATTATTGAGGCAGGGGTTTATTAATTCTTTTTATAAGAAAATTAAGAAAAATAACTTTAAAGTTATATAAACATAACAAAAGATAATATAAAATCTTATTTTTGTTGCTATGTTTACTCTTTTAATAAATATTATAAAAAGGGGGTAAATAAGATAAAATAAAATCTAAATTCATACATAGCTTAAAAAAATCTTTTAGAGAATCGAGAGATTATTATATGATTGATATCACTTGAATTTATTTGTTCTAAAGTATATGAATAAACCATATGTCTTAAACATAAGTTATCTATTCTTTTTTCATGCATTGCTGAACCTAATATTTTTAACAATTCTAGGTATTTTGCTTCATGATAAGGATAAGCATGTCAATGACTTGGACCGGGGATAGATCTTGGTTCTTCAGTTTGTGTACCTGCATCAGAATTTACATTATTTGATGAAGTGTTTACATTTCCATCTGTTACATTATCATTCACATTATTAGTAGAGTAACATACTGAGAATCCTATAAAACCTACAGTTACTATAAGTAAACTGTAGAATATAAAACTATTTAAATAATTGAATATAGCCATTAAGCTGTTTAAGTAATTGAATATTAACATTAAATTTCTAAATTTAACAAATTTTGTTTTAGTATATAATTGTAAATTATAAAATTTATTTACAGTAATACTAAAATTAAATTTTATGAGAATCAACTTAAAAGTTAAAATATAAACTATTTAAATATCTAATAAATAGTAAAATTGAAACAAAAACAAAATTAATCAAAGAATCATAAATTTTTATTTATGATCTAGACACTGTGACAATAATTTTCAATCGTAACATATGATGTAAATAAATAATCTTTATATGAATTTAATAAATTTTTATTATCTTTGGGACTTAAACCAAAGTAAACATTACAAAAAAATGCTGTTCTATCGTTAAACTAAGAGAATTTATGAAATTTTAATCCACTCTATTTTTTTATACCCTCTTTTATTTTTAAATTTTAATTTTAAAGAAAAGGATATCTAAATATTTATTTATTAATTTCTTATTTTTTTGTTTGTTTTGTTTGAGAAATCTTTAACTATTCATTGTTTTTTTACTAAACCTTTATCTGTTTTCAAGGCTCTTCTAATAGTTTTGTCACCACAATTTATAGATTTAGCTGCATCTAAAATAGTAGAATATTCACCATAAACAGTTCCATTAAGATTATATAAAACTACAGGTCTTATATTAATAATACATTTTTTCTTAGTTTCATTTGACATAGGTGGTCTATTCAAAGCTTTTTCTCTCAAATTTTCTATTGTTTCCAGAGAAAGCTTTTTATCTCTATTTAAACTACCTATCATTTCTCATCTAGCATTATTAAAAATATCTTTCATTTTTGGTCTATCAACTTCTGTATGTTTATAACCAAAACTAGAACCTGCCTCAGTTAAAATATTATAATTAGGCAATAACAATTTTAAATATCTATCTTCTAAATCCAACAATTCCTTATTATTTTCTTTAGTCACAATATTAGAATATAAATCTAATATAATAAAAGCGAAATTTTTCAATCCATATTTTTTTACTGCTGATTTAACTATTTTGTTACCTCTGAAATAAATCAGATGATTACTGAATCTAGCATAAAATCTATTAGTTGCAGCAGAACCTATATAGTAATCTTTAGTTATTTTATTCACTATCATGTATATACCGCTTAAACATTTAGTTTTATCTAATATTTGTTTTCTGATATTTTCTGAATCTAAGTTTTCAAATATATAAACAGGATTTAACCTTAATTCTTTAATTATTGTAATCAATCCTTCTGAACAAAAAGGTTCATTACCTCTATTTGAAGAAGAAATTGTACTATAACTTCTTATATTAAAATTATAATTATTTAAAGGGTATTTTGCCTTATTATTAAATTTATTATACTTTGTATTTTTCATACTATTCCCTGCCTTACTTTTTTTAATTAAATTTTGCATAGTGTAATATACAATAATTAAAAAAATTGCATAAAAAATACTTCTATTAAACCATTTGGGGCTATATACGTAACCCAGGAAAGCTATAGCCATCATTAATATTAAAATTATTACCCCTAAACTTCATACTAATATTCTAGGTGATTTATAAGAACTATAATATAATCCTCTAGCTATATGAAGATACACAAAAATAAAGAAGAATGATGCTACATTTGCATGTGTATATCTTAAAATTCAACCAGAATTAACATCTCTCATGATATGTTCTACACTATTAAAAGCAAAATCTACATGAGGTTGATAATGCATTGCTAAAAATACTCCAGTTAAAATTTGTATTATTAAACAAGTTCCTAATAATGAACCAAAATTTCATAAATAAGAAATATTAGCTGGTTGAGGTGAATCTACAATATAAGAATTTAATAATCTTAATAAAACATTAGTTTTTAATAATCTCATTTATATTTTTATTTTTTTAATTAAGAATCTTTATTTTTAATATTTTCAAATTTTACTAATAAATTTATATAAATATAAACTATTTTATTTGAAATATTTTAAAGTTTAATTATGGTAATTTATACCTTATTTTAATAAATAACCTATAATATTATTTTAATTAGTTATTAAATTATAATATAAATTAATAATTTTTAAAATAATTAACACTTTTTAAATTTTTGTTTAATTTTTATAATATAGATCTTCTTTAAACATAATACTATTAATAAATAAAGATTTATATTTTATAATTATTTATTAGATAACAATATTATATATAAAATTTTATTAAATAAATGTTAATTTTCTAATATTAAATAATTGTTTAATTATTCTGACAATGTTATTAAAAATTTGGTTTATGTTAATATAAGTTTAAGATAAGCCTAAGAAGATTTGAACTTCTATAAATTTCTCATCAAGAAAGCATTTTACCATTAAATTATAGGCTTTAATAATTAAATAATGTTATTTAAAGTAAATAAATATATAAATTATATATTTTTAAATTAAATTTATAATATTATACTTTTATATAACTTATTAATATTTATAATAGGGGGTAATAATGAATTAAATTAATATTTTATGATAATATTATAAGATTTATATATAAATTAATTATTAGCTTGATCCACTCAAGCTAAATAATCTTGTACAGAAACAGCTTCAACAACAATTGGCATGAACCCATGTCATACTCCACATATTTCACTACATTGACCATAAAATGTACCAGTTCTTTCTGCTATTATAGAAGATTGATTTAATCTACCTGGTACAGCATCAACTTTAAGCCCTAATGAAGGTACAGCAAAAGAATGTATTACATCAGCTCCAGTTATAATTAATCTAATATGGCAATCTACAGGAATAATTACTTTATTATCCACATCTAATAATCTAAATTGACCTAATTCTAAATCAGATTCAGGAATCATATATGAATCAAATTCTATAGATTCTCCATTTTCAGTCACATAATCAGAATATTCATAACTTCAATATCATTGATGACCTACTGCTTTAATTGTTATTGTAGGTGAGATTACTTCATCTAATAAATATAATAATCTAAAACTTGGAAAAGCTATAGCTATTAAAATGAAAGCTGGTGTGATTGTTCATATTAATTCTATTAATGTTCCATGGTTTAAATATTTATGAATTATAGGTGAATTTTTTATATTAAAATAATATATTGATGAACCTAAAACTCAAAATACTCCAATACAAATAACTATTAAATAGAAAAAAATAGTATTATGTAGTTCTACTATCCCTGTAAATCCAGGTGCTGCACTGTCTTGAAATCCTATTTGTCAAGGTTGAGCTACATCATTATATATAGTATTAAAGATTGATAGGGTTTTAAACATTTTTTATTTTTAATTTTATTATCTCTTAGTTAATACTAATCTACATTAATAATTAAAGTTTAATTATTAATATTATTTATATAATTTATTAGTATTTATACTTTATAATAAATTATAATAATATATAAAAAAATATTATTATTATAATAAATTTAAGTATTCTAAGATTCGCCTTTTTCAAATTTATTTAATATATTTAAAT
>Ga0179590_1000003_pt1 | contig 45954 bp, 61 predicted proteins | sample CZOMad2_1_08_16f_FD_148622 | JGI IMG/M metagenome (GOLD analysis project Ga0179590, IMG submission 148622) | Vadose zone soil fungal communities from Angelo Coast Range Reserve, California, USA - CZOMad2_1_08_16fungal (Illumina Assembly) | ecosystem: Environmental > Terrestrial > Soil > Vadose...
TCGTGTCAAGTCCCCTTGCTCAATGTACTCTCTAGCATCGAAATGTTTGAGATTATATTCTGTGTGATGATATGCACGGCTAGTGAGCTTGCGGGATATTCCAACTTCATTAATGACTGAGACATAGTAATCCTTCTTGATTCCTGGATAAGTTTCATGGAACCGATCCAGAAGATATGCAGCTACTTGACGAGGAGACCAATGAGTTGGGAGATTGAGCAATCGTTGTGCCATCCAGATGTTTGCTAAACCCATGGTCTCAACTAACATGTCTGGTCCCATGTTATAGTTAGCTCCATGGTTTGTCCGTTTGGAGAGATCTCTAAGTGGCTTGTCTTTGGTTTTTCGCTTCGCATCATCATAAATTGAATCATAAGAGCGACCAAAGAATGCTGCAGCGTTAACAGAGTGAAAATCTTTTGTTCCTGTAACTGCCACAATGAGTGCTTCATCTCCAGATATATAAGCCGTATCTCTTGACTCAGCCTGTTCCAGATCGCACTCTCCAAAGTTAAATCCCTCCACCGCACAAATTGTTTGCTTGACAGTGACACCGACAGGGATGTTGTGAATCTGAAGTCCTGTCCAGAAATGGTGCTCTCTAGAAGCCAATCTTCCTGTGTCAGTTCCGTGCGGATTGAGAGCATAGAGGACGAATCCTCGAAACTCCTTGGCTCCTTTTTCTCCTTTATGCATACCGGAGGCGACAGCATCTTCTTCTGTGCGGAGATAGTTTGAGCGAAGTTTTCGCAGGCCGCGAATTGATGTAGCATCCTCATCTTTTCGATTCGATACGAGAGAGAGGATTCTATGATTGAGGGGGTGGCGGACTTTAGCTTTGGCAACTTCGTTTACTCCAGATGAGGTGATATCTTTACATCCGAGAATCTCAAGGAGTTTTACAACTTGCTGGGGAGATCCAGGATTGAAAGTTGAGGAACCAACCATACGTTGCAATGATGCGAGCATCTCAGCTTCTTGCTTGTCTACCTGAGCTCGGGCTCCTGCCATCCTCTCAGTGTCTCGTTTCAGTCCTGTCATTTCTGCAAGCAAGCACGGGAACACAAGTGGGAACTCTAGTGTATAGTTCCGTTTGGCCCAGTCGGAAGATTGGAGGAGTTGTTGAATCCAGACATTTGCTGTGGCCCAGGTGTCGAGGCCATTGTACTTATAGTACTCAAAAAGATCATTTGTTTCCGCCAGATCCTTCCAGTATACCACCTTTCGTAGAAAGAAGGCATTAAGGAAAGCAAGATCCTTTGGTAGTTCGGAATACCAACTGTGCATGAAATGTGCAGTGTCCCAGATCCAGTTTCTAGGAGGTGCATTGTATGAAAGTAGATAGGAGCAATCGTATTTTCCGTTTTGGAAAATTTTCTGAATTGGGAGCTCATTGATTTTCCTTAACCAACTGAGAGCAAATGAACTATCAAGGGGAAGAACGTAAGTGCGAGTAGATATGTGTCCAGAAGCAGAAATAAATACACCAGTAAATCCCACGCATCGAATGGAAAGAGGATTCTTAAACGTTTCGATATCTTCTGCAATGGCATAAGACGAGGCGAGGTCATGGTATATTTCCTCTACATTAGTTGCAGTTACAAGAGTCCAGGAGAAATCGGTGGGTTCGGTCCAGGCTTGAGGAGCTGTAACTTTCGAAATAAATCTTCGAGCAATGAAACTTCCGTAGGGAACAGTGAATAACTGCTTGAGGGGGGCAATGAATACAATTTCGAGTCCACGATAACTAAACAAGGACCCAGCGTAGTTAGATAGGGATGGACTAGATACGGAATTTCCTTGGAGTTCAAGAAGTTTACCAAGTATCGTGGTATTTGTGGTGACACAAGAAGTAACTTGCCTGGATTTGCAATAGATTTCAAGGTGCGTAAGTAGCTCGATTTTCTCGGTGACGACAAAAGTGTTGAGTCCATTGAACATACCTTTGAGATGTGGGACGTATTCTTTATCTTCCCATGTGCCGAGAAAGAGACAATTATGTGTCATGGTTGTTTATATTGAGAGACCTTCGAGTTCATCTGCAAAATACCAATCACCCGAGATATTTTGAATGAATTGATGGCGAACAGAATGAAATGTAGCCCAGCCGCGCCTGCGAATTGTGTTGAGATTGAGATATATAAATTTTATGTCTCCAGGAAGATAAGCATAAGCTATAGGTCTGTATACAAGTTTACGCAATGTCATAGCTAGCTCCCTGAGCTGGAGAATAAACGATTGGACCCTCAGAAGATTTCTCCTCCAAAGGTCCAAGGTGTTTACTCGCTTCTTTACATCACCATAAGTTCTACGATATCAGTGTACATCTGAGTCTTCTCTTTATTGCTCCTCTGCTTCGTGACAACGGTAATCGCAAGGTTCTTGCATTCAGCGATCAATTCACGATTAGTCTTCTCACCAAACTTCACACTCAATGCAGTCATCAGCTTTTTAAACTGCCCCTGTCCCATCTCATTGTCGAGCATATAAAGGACATTGGTTTCTGCACCCTTGGCGAGAGCCAGTTGTGTGGAATCTGCCATCTCAAGAGTTTCATCGAGAGTCATCTTGAATTCATAGGCAGGATGGCCATTAACCCAGAGCTTCTTATCAGATGCTTTGTCAATCAGAGTTCCAAGAATTGAATGAGTACCTGCAGGGAATGGCTTGAATTCAGGCATGTCTGCCAGTGCATCAAGAGTACCATCGAGCAGCGAGTTGATATCGAAATCGGACATGATAGTTTCCTATTAATTGATGAGATATTAGAACGGGTTTCTTGCAATGGTTTCTGTATAGAACAGTTCGAGCTTTGAGAGGTTGATTACATTCTCTACTTTCGCATATAGATCCTCCATTGTTGAATCATTGTGAATGAGATAAGTTTGTTGTGGACAGTTCAGATCTATGTCTGCTTCTGAGATATGATTTTGGATGCCCACTTTACCATCAGCACCGGGTCTTGTCAAGTGAATAATGATACCTTTGTTAGATGTGATGTATTCATACTCGTTCTGGAATCGGACATCAGGAATGAGAACAGTATCTTCATCATCGTAGATTCCACCAGATTCAGATGGGATCTTCCCGTCGAGGAGGAGACCTAATCGAGCAATCCAGAAATCAGATCCAATATTTGGCATGAGTTTCTGGAGGGTATCTCTGAACATCTCTGTGCCCACAAATTGAGCAATCTGCCGAGGCGAGATATTCCACATCGAGTTCTTCATTTCCTTTCGGATAGCTGAGTAGAAATCTTCCTCAGGAATACCAAATGCCTCGGCGCACGCTCGTTTCAGTGGAGATGCAAATGATTCTGTGTAACATCTTAGGTATTTTGATGTGATATACGCGGCAATGGAATCTTTTCCTGCACTCGCTTTGCCATGAATACCAATGAGTTGGATTGTCATATATATGTCATCCTTTGGTTTGTCTGCTCAGTTCCATTCTAGCTCTCATCCGCTCCAACGCAGAGAGTGCATTATGAGCTGGAGTATCTTGATTCACTATCGATGATACATGTTTGCTTTCTGTCAGTGCGGTACTATCTCCTTTGAAAATAGGAATGAGGCTTGCGTTTTGTTGAAGCTCAAGCTTGCTACCACTTCTTGATCCGGTAAGGATACTTCCGTTGTATAAAGTCGAAGAGGCGGCGACGTGCTGTTTGTTCTTGACTTCGCAATATATAACTTCGTCAAAATATTTTGCAGTGTTGCGAGAGAAGTTTCTAGTTCCTGCTGTAGGGACAAGTTTTTGTTTTCCATCTTCCATTTCCACTTCTGTTTCATGTGAGATACAAATGACATGATAGCCAGCTTGTTGAATCGAGGAGAGGAATGTATCCATCAACTTACCGAGCTTAGCCCAATCATCATACTCTAGCTTGTAATCATCCGGCTGATGTTTTGTAATAAAAGCAATAGCTGAATTAGTGAGTTGAGTAAGAGAATCGAATACAACAACAGTAGTGAGAGGGAGAGCAGAAGTATGTACGTGAACAGTGGGCGCAGAGTCTTTTCTACATACCATGCATGTAACTTTGCCATGTGCTTCGCAAATATCAATTGGACCTCCCTTGACAATTTTGAGACATGTCTCGATTGCGATTGGATAATCTCTTGTATCTGGAAGAGAGATGACTTCGATGCGTGCTTGCTGAACTTCTGGCAGTTGAAACAATGAATCGATACCATTCTCGAGATCGAACCAAAGCAAATCAAATTCTGTTGCTAGTTTACCTGCCAAAAAAGTTTTACCAGATTTTGGTGGACCAAATAAAAGTACTCTATGTGACTTGTTTAGAGATCGAGCAGATAGTTTCATTCAGGACTCCTGTATGCTTGGATATCTATATTAAATTGTGTAATGGTGAAATCAAGGATCCTATATCCTAGCTCTGAGAGATGTACAAATTGTTCTTCATCTATTTTCATCATACCTGCTTGTACTAGTTCATTTGCAATCTTCTGTTTCGTAGCTGAGAGAAGATAGTATTTCTTCACAGCTTGTGAATGTGCGAGCATGAGATCTAGATGGTTTGCATTGAATGTGATGGTGCTCATAGTGTAGTCTTCTTCAGTTGTGTATCTAACAGATCATTAAGAGAGATTTGTATGTCATATACTGTGTGATCTACCTCAGCTTCTGTACAAGGTTTTGTGAGATACTGAGTACTCAATGTGCATACATTAAAATACTCACACTCACGGAAGAAAGAATAGCAACTCTCTCCATGCATTGGATAGACCTGCGCTTCTTCATATAATTTTATTGTTTCGATATCAAGGAGGAGTTCTCGAATCCATAGTGCCCGCTGTAGGAATGTTTTCTCGAACGGGAGGAGTTCGTACTCTTGTTGTTTGGTTTGGTATACGAGATAGAGAACCTCGTAAGATGAGAGCTCTGGATATATCACATCGAGGACGATAGAATATCCAATTGCTTGCGCGCTATTTTTAAATGTCGCAGGATTGAGCGTAGCTGCGCCAGTCGTTTTACATTCGAGGACAATAACTTTTCCTGTAACTCTGTGTTGGAGAACAGCATCTACGTGTCCTCGCAATCTGAAACCATCTGGAAAATTAATTGCAAAGGAGAGCTCTGTTGCAGGTTTTCCATTGTAATATACCAATTCGTAATCTGACAGAAATCCGGCCGCTCGCATGGCCCAGAGTTTCTGGATTGCAAAGATGGCAGACCAGATAGATTTGTTCAGCTTGAGATCGAATGCATTCAGATCAGTGTGCCATCCGAGAAACATCTCCCAGATGATATGTTCTAGAGTTTCACCTCTGAAGATTCCTGCGATCGCTTCTCCAATAACATGGCCATACGCGAACGTAACTGTTGATTTAATGGATTCTTCGGTTCGGAAAGTTGTACGTCTACGGTAGAGTTCGAACTTTCTGGGGCACGAATGGAGGGTGAGAAGTGAAGAATAGGAGAGTTGCCTGACTCGATAGTCAATCGATCCAGTATATCCTGGCTCATTCCAAGACACGCCATTATTCGGAGTACCGAGGACATCGAGATCGTTGAGAGGATTTCCGATACCATCTCCGCCATATGAAACGTTTGATGATAGGAAATCTTCGAGGGAAAATTCTGTATTAGACATAAGATGATCTCTTTATCATATACCTCATTGTGTACTCCGCCGATTGATTGACAATCTAACCAATGCCAGAATGGATAGAAAGTTCTCCGATCCCAAGAAGACAAAAAAGCCCGTAGAACACAGGCTTCTTCTTTGGTGAGAGGAGGATTTAGAGAGCAGGCATTGATTTGAAGCTGTTCCAGTTGGAGCATATAATCATTACTGCAATAGGAAGACGCTTGAGGTTTGTCCAGTTGGTTGGATTGGCATCGCGAGAGAATTTGATTCCAGGGATGAAGAGTTGGTTCACAGCGGAGGAATAGCGAGGATCAGATAACTCAACAAGTGGAGTATTCATGCGCCGCGCCTATGATTGGAAATCGGATCAAGATTCATTCCCTTGGATGGATTAGTTTGACGAAGCATGATTCTTTTCGACTCAAGCCTACGCCTTTTATACGCTGAGAAAGATTCATCGAGACCGCGCTCTGGAGTATGTACATTAGGCATGGTTAAAAAGCATCCGTTGAGTTAAGTTTCGCTTTCAAAGCTTTCGTAGGTGCAGATTTCGTAGCAGCTGCTGCAAATTCTACACCAGTTTGTATCTTGAGACCAGATACAACTATTGCAATCTCATCCTCAGTCATGAGAGTTACCTGCTCAGGATATTTGGAGAGAGTTGTATGGATTTCTCGGAGAAGAATTGGTAGGCGAGGATGGCGATCGAGAATGGTTTGCTGGAGAGCAAGACATTTCTCGCGCAGTTCAAATCCTAGGGCTGGTGCTTCACTCATATCACTTATACTCCTTAGTTCCGATCGCAGCGAACTCTACTTGAGTGTACCTGAGTTGAGCTGAGATGTCTGAGATTGTAGGGGGAGGTGGAGTGTATGGGAGAAGTGTGAGTGTGAGGACAGAATCAACTATGAATTTTGTGAGGAATTCCATTGTGTTCTCCTATGCCATTGAATGCCAAGATTTGAGACGATCTCTCTTTTTCATTGTACGATTAAGAATATCACGATAATTGAGATTGAATCTCTCCATCACAAGATCTATACAAGCTTCTACATCTGCAATTTCTTCTTCAAGCCACACACGATTTGATTTCCCTGTGATTGGCTCTGACTCATCTATACCTTGGATGAGGCATCTGGAAACTGCAGCTGTAAGTTCCCCAAGCTCTTCCAATAACTTACCGAGATGTTTGACATCTACTGGATTAGACATTGGATGCCAAGGATTCACAATTGGATTGATCTGATCACTCATGTGAGCCCCAACTTATCTGCAATCCATTCAGAGATCATCATTGTATCTTCACCCTCTGAGTGAGGATCAGTGAATCGTTTCTCAGTTTGAGAGAATGGAATCCACTTATCAACGGCATCGATCTCTTCTCCACCTACATCGATGATACGGAATTGTACAGCTTTCTCAGTTTCTCTGAGAGTTGTACCTTTGATGGAGATATAAGTTGTAGAGCGTGTCATGTGGATGGCCTCAAAAATCTTTCGCAGTGTATGTTTTGGGAGGAGACTTGAGTTCTAGAAAAAATGTGAGGATCGAATGTTGTCGAGCATGAGAGAGGAGAGCTCTGTTAGGTTCTATTTGTAGCTTGAATCCTATGTCGAGCCACTTACGTTTCTTAACTGCTTTAATAATTCTAGGGTGAAGAGCTTTATTGGCAGTTACGGATACCCGTTTATCTGCTTTTAATTTCTCCCATAAGGGCTTATACATTGACTCTTCATACTGACTCATATAGGTGTACACTGGCCGATTACTAGTATTCCAACTAAACATTCCTCGGATTTCCTTGGAGTTATCCGTACTGGATTCGACCCCAGCTGTACACGTGCTGCTATAGTTGGTATCGTTTTAACTCTTACCCATTGGTTATCGAGTTCCAATGCACACCTATATAAACCAATCAATCTATCTCCCATACTCTATACTCATACTGATATCTACTAGCCACTCCCCAGAACTTGGAGTATTTTATGCTTAGATCTTCCAGAAACTAGATGTTGGCACGCCTAGTAGGGAGGACTCTGAAAGTTACCATCTAATAGACATCAGTATGAGCAGGCAGTTTATACTCATGCCTAGGAGATGTGACGCGGGTTTAGTTCGTTAACTGTGTCAATCCCGCGAATTCTTTACAGATTCTCAACCAATTTCTGGACATCATCTGCGCCCAGGTACGTATCAACCTTCTTGAGTAGAAGTTCAAGGATTTCCGAGAACTGTTCTGCATTCTTGGAATGTTCCATGTACAAACCAAGCTGTTCCTTCAGCTTCGCAAGCACATCCTTGTTGGTTTTCACAATCGAGAACTTCTTCAGGAAAACGATCGTTGCATTGGCAACAGCTTCTGCAGACTTCGCAGTAACTCCAGGCATGACTTCCTGATAATCCTTGGCAAAAGCTTCCCAAGTTTCCGTATCAATCGTAGATGCACGACGATCTTCGCGAGGCTGATTGGCAATTGCTTCCCAAGAATACTTCGGGAGAGTTGCAATAACCTCACCCTTCTCATCCTTGAGTTGGAGAGTAGCTGCATCGAAAGTTGCTTGAGCATACTTCTCATCTTCGGCAACATCAGCTGCAATTGCAGAGCGAACCGTGTCAGAGATTGCATCTTTCAGAAGTTCAAGACCTTTGCCACCCTTTTCGAGGATTGCAATGATACCTTCAACCGAAGGAACATAAGCCTTGAGTTCAACGTTTGCACGCTGATTGCCGAGCTTATCTTTCTTAAAACGGAACTTGAAATCAGTTGCATCAACGGTTTTATCAAAATTTGCTTGGATTGCTGGAGTGCCAGCGATTGCAGCAGTTGCAGTAGCAGTAGTGTCGTTCATGGTGTATTGCCGGGATACGGCGATTAGTTTGTGGAGGATTGGTTTGCATTTCTGATCGGGGCAAACCTAACCGATGGAAGGGATAATACAGGAGGCCGAGAAGTTTGTCAAGGGGCCCCGCTCAATCTAAGTTAGGTATGCTTTAAACATTCCATCCTTTTCCATGTTTGTGGAGAAACTCCGCATACCAACTGTAGTAAGTATCTTTTGGTTGTTGTCCTGGAGTACCGTTATGTAGGAGCCAAAGGCTTAGAACGGAGAGTTTGACTGAGAAATATGGATTCTGTGGCTCGCTCTGCTGTGAGATTCCAGACTTCTTTGTAGGTTGCTGAGAGTCGAACCCAATCTGGTTCTGGGATATTTTCTGGGAACTTTTCTTCCCAGGCTTCACAGTGGATGTTGTAGAGTTCTTGGCCATTCATGTGATCTCCTTGGGAGCATTTCTCTCTTTGGTTTCTTCAATTTGTTCAATATAAATCTTTTTAGCAATAGCTACAACTTCACTATCAAAAGGACATCCATCAGTTGGTTTAAGAGAGAATATAAAATTAAGAATTGCTTGCGCCATTTTAAACGTGTCTACAGAATGCATGTGATCTCCTTTAGATTTTATCAACCCAGCCCATCAATTTGAATTTGAAGAAGTCACCTATTTTGGCAGCAACTTCACAATTAGCTCTGTCTTTGCCATAAGTGGTGACATGTTCACCTTTGTCTATCGCACGAGCAACGATGATTACTTGATCATAACCATATCGCTTAGCTATATCGCCTGCAGCAGAAATTGGAATTGGAATCATAGCTTGAATCCTTCAGTTAGTTTACCTTTGAACACTTCAGCTTTCTCTTCCAAAGTGTCACCTTTAACTCTCTGGCTCTGTATTCCTTTCACAAAAGTTTCGGGCTCACAGATAACATACAACTCTTCCCTTGCCCGAGTAACAGCCGTGTATAGTAATTCCCTTTGGAGCATTGTTGCGTGACTTTGATGACAAACGAAGAACACTTTCCTCCACTCAGAACCTTGACTCTTATGGACTGTGAGCGCGTAACCAAGGAGGAGTGCATTTATGTCACCTGCGGAATTGATTCTTACTGTTGCATCAGAATCATTCATTCGGAGTACAATGATATGAGATGCTTGATTAACTCGATCTTCTCCAGAAGCAGCTGATGCTACTTGGGAAAGGAGAAAATCGACATCAGTGTCGTCATCCACATTCTGTGCGGATCCATAGTTCGAATCGTGTCCCCAGTAATCCATTGTACGTGATTCCATCGCAGGATCGACTCCGGAATATGCAGGATTCGATTCGATTGAAAGGATTGTTGCATCTTCCTTATCGTAGAGAACTTTATCTCCAGGAGAGAGGTAGATTTTGTTGAATCCTGCAACAATTTCATAGACATAATCTCCTCGCTTGTGAGCCAGATGATTGGCGATGATTTTATTCAGCTCATCTGTACCGAATTGTTTATTGAATGGAATGAGGATCATGTCCTCGGCTGGATCGTAGACATTGTTATCTGAGGCTGCTGTGAAAAACATGCCTGCTGTTTGTAAGGCATTGGTTGCATCGATCTTTTTCTTCCAAGGATGAATGGTTAGTTGTCCTGGGAATTTCCATTTGGGGAATTCTTCTGGCGAGATAGCTTTACCAGATAAAATACGATGTGCCAACGAAATAATCGGACTCTCCAAAGCCTGCCTATATACATCGGTGAGCTCAACAACAGGAAGTTCCAGAAGTTTGAATCCCAAGATTGCTGGCCCAAACACTGGAGGAAGCTGCTGGATATCTCCAAGAAAGATAAACTGTGGGGTATGTGGACATGCATTTGAGAGCTCCTTGTATAGATCAGTTCCAAGCATCGATCCTTCTTCCACAATTATAGTGTGGATCGAGGCAGGTAATGGATGAGATGCGTGTCGAGTTGCCTCAAATTGCATCTTAGTTTTCGTCTCACCGCTGACTGAATCTTGCACCTCGTAATATACAGGTTGGTATTCTAGGAGCTTGTGGATAGTGATGCAATTGTTTTGCATTTCTTCTGGCACGTTGCGACGGATGTTTGCAACTGCTCTACGTGTATATGCACATACGACAATTCCTGGAGTATCTGATTGCAAATGTTTATGTCCATCTGCTGAAAGCTTTCCAACTTGTCCTGTAGAGATGAGAGATTTGATAACGCCTTTTTGGCACGTCGTCTTACCTGTTCCTGCTGCCCCAATAAGAACTGCAGATTTGCCCTGAGTTCCAGCAATGTCGATAAAGGAAGATTGTTTCGAGTTGTAGATGATTTCGTTGCCATATTTGTCCGTAATGATGTCATTGCGAATAGTGGGTTTGGATGATTCGGAATTGATCTGTTCAGCTGTTTCAGAGTTGGGAGAGATAGGAGGTATATCTGCTCCGGAGTCAGGATTGTTACCATTTGGATCTATCCTGGTTGCGAGAGATTCTACATCTACACCGATGTCAGTGATTTGGGAATCCTGGCCGCGTGCCATTGATTGCCTGAGTCGAGCAATTTTGGATGCTAGAGATTCACCACTTGGAAATTGATCTTTCCATGAAGGTGCTGAGAGATTGATTGGTTTGATTGGTTTGATTGGCGTAGATTCATCAATCACAATACCATTGGAGAGAGAAGATTTCGGCGATCCTATGGCTAGGCTCTCTGCGTTCGCCATTTGGAGAATCCTGGAAGCTTCATTCCTTGCTTTTAATGCAGCAGTTAAAGCGGCGAGTTTATCACTCATTTGATTGGCCTTTCTCTGAATTCTTGGAATCTCTGATGGACGCATCTCACCAGATCTTGGTTATACAATGTAGGTACTTTGACGATGAGATACATCCAATTACCAACCTTGTGTTTTGGTACCCAAGCTAAGAATTCCATCAGATCAATATCTTTGGGGAACCAAGATGGTTGGGAGAAATTGTAATCTTGGATACCTCGGATTAGATCAGGAATTGTTTGTCCCTGAGCTGGATAATCTATACCATTACTCATACATCGACTCCTTCTTTAGTGTATTTTTTCGCCATATCATAGCGGAATTTCGCTTTCATGTATGCGAATTTAGATGGGTAACTCTCGATTTTTGGTTCATCTAGAGGAGCAGATTGGATAGATGCTCTGAGATTTGCATCCTCTACACTATCGCTGGATGTCAATATCTGGAATGTTGATCTCCTGATATCTAGATCCCCGAGACCTAGGAAATTCTTCTGTCGCTCTCTAGCATGACGGAGAACTTTGAACAGATGATGAGCAAGGATTGGACCTGCTGAGATGTTGATCTCACAATGCTCTATGAGTTCTTCTAGATCTTCTCGATTGATGGAAAAGATCTGTTCTTCCTTGGTACAGCGGATGATTATCTCTTTCCAGTAATCTGAGATGGTGAGCTGTTTGCCTGTGATTCTCGAAATGGTTTGAGATGCAGGAAACTCTCCAGCAATTGCTGCCCAATCTGCAATCGATGCCGCATAGGATGCAATTGGTCGGTGAGGAGATTTAATCAATCTCTCTATCGCATGCTCTCTACGGATCAGATCTTGGGATTCATGGACAGATTTATAACCATCCAGGAAATCTTGGTAAGCTTCTTTCCAATTTTGAATCCAATGGTGAACATTGTCAAGAGTTCGTGTCTCTGGTGAGATCACATACCTAGGAAACACTACTGCAGGATTCATTACAGTATTGAGTCTGATGATTGTTTTCATCAGAGGTTCCATATTTTGTGCGATCAGAGAATCTGTGCGATCGGTGCGGATTGCAGGTACACGGAATTCGATTAGATCAGATGAGTTAAGAGTTGCAAGGAAGAGTAGGTAAGAATCAATCGGTGTGAGTTCAGATGCTGACCATTTGCCTATGTATGAGAGAAGCTTCTTCTGGGGTAGATTGAAGATTGGATGGTAAGCTTCTCTTGAGAACAGTGAGGCAGGGAAATGATCGCATGTGAACTCAATGGATGAGTATGCACATAAGATTTTCACTCAAAGTTCTCCAATTACAGTGATTGTGTCATGTGTAGATATAAAAATTAGATCAGCGAGTCCATACTCTTGTTCGACTCTGACGAGAATTATATTGTTATCATCATTGTAAGGAAGAATTTTCTCTAAAACTAATCCTATTTTGTCCTCCATACCTCCATACATATAAGTTGATATACAAACTATATCGTCAACTTTCACTCTCATCAGAGTTCTCCAATATATGTTATTTCACCTATATCTGCACATACGATCATTGTACCGTCACCGTCGATTAGATTATTTCGGTGATCGTCATTTGGGAGACATCGGATGACATAACCATGGTCTGCCAATTGTTGGATTACAAGAGCAATGGTGTTGTGGTAACCTGCGAAATTCCAACAGATTACATCGTCTGGTTTGGGAACATATGAGGATGTTTCAGTGTTCATAGTATCAATCTCTCCATAGAATAGTTACTGATCGATCAGGATTGATTACGATCTCTTCGGGTACAATCATCTCAGTCTCTAGATACTCAATTGCATCTGCTCGATGAGAGAATACTTTCCGATTCATTGTATGTGGGAACTTAGTCATTGTGAGCGTGGATTGTTTCAGAATCGGCCGCGGTCCTGTGTAGAGTTCTAGGAAACCTGATGGTGTGAAATCAGATGATTGTTCCATAATTACCAACATTCTTTTATATACTCAATTTGAGCAGCTACAGATTCTAATTGATGGGATATATCGATATTCTCTAGTGCAATCTCCCTGAGCTGGAGATATAAATTGCTACGATGTTGTGTGAGATCATAAAGACGTATCTCTTTCTCAGACATCGGAGGTTTAGTGAGCCAAGCAATTGGATTGAATGATGTGATTGAGAATTTCATCTTTACAGTGCTCCTAGATTTTCATACACTTCGGCATGAAGGAAACTCAGTGGCGCATCATTCTCATACACTTTGACTGAGATGTACTCGATTGTATGATACTCATTCCGCTTTTGCACAACTCCAATGATTGGTCCTTGATGTTCTCTACAAATGAAATAGATGTTTGAATAAACAATTACAACATCACCAGGTTCAGCGATCATATCTTTACTCCATCCATTGAGTAAATGTGAGACTCATATCAGACATTGAAAATTCATCATATGCTTGAAGAATCTCAACATCAGTTTTTCCTTCACAAGCTGAAGGATGATCTCGTTTGAGATTGTTAAGAATGTTTTGATTCCATTCTTTGGTTGGGTCGAATCTATCATTCATATCTTTACTCCTTGTGATCGTTCATATTCTCTCTCTTCTTCAGAAGACATTTCATCATTGATATATCTCTGTTGCTGTATCTTATCGTAATCAGCTATTCGTTTCTCTTTAAACCCAAGAGATACATCAAGAGGATCTTTTACAATTACTCCTGAGATTGTATATCCTTCATGGACATCTCTGATGAATTTTGTAAGATATCTGCGAATACCTTGAGAGGATGTCTCTCTACAAATCCATTCGAGTTCTTCAAGAGTGAAGTATGGTCGATACTTTTTAGTACCTTTATTGTTTGCCATAATTACCTCCGACACAGCGCAGATTATATTCTTTCACAAGCTCTTTGATGAGCATGCAGAATTCATCCGGTGTAATTCCTTGATCATCATAATCGAATTTATCTTGCTCCAATCTCACAACCACTGAATGCATGAGTTCATTGAATCTCACACGTGTAAGCCTTGGAAAGAGGATTCGATTTAGAGCGATTGACCAGTTTGAGATATATATATCCATATTAGATTAATCCAATTGAGTTTGCAAATGTCATCAAAGAAAGTTTCAGAAACGATCTAAGGTGACTGTGTGACCGCATGACTGTGGCTACCCCTCCCAGGGTACGCCTACAGGCTGCATGTGTCAAGCTCACTGCATGGACTAATCTAATGTGTATCTTGCTAAGTTATATGTTTCCTAGAATGATAAGCTATCGCTCTTACGGTGTATAAAATACCCCCATTAAAATTTATAAAAACAAATAAGAGAATAGATATATTATTTAATGGAGGGTATAACATTTACAGATGTACATAACATAACTGTGTGTAGGAGAGATTGAAGAGAGACACCCTCAGGCTAGGGAGGGGGCTGGTGTCTCACAGGAACACAGTCACACAGTCATGTTATGATGTTTTTTATTTCAATCCTCGCAACACGAGAGAATTATTCAATTGATAAGTTTCTCCCATGTATTGATCCATTTCTTGTTTCTGTTTGATTCTGAGATCAATCCCACACTTGAGATGTTCTACACATTCAGGGATGTCAGGATACAGGAATGCGCTGAATCTCGGATATTTCTCTCCTACAAGCATACATTCATCTCGATTCTTCTGAGATGCAATCACACCATATTTGATCTCATGTTGATATACATCAGCGTCAGAATCATTTACCCAAATAACTTTATCACCAGTTTTGAACATATCTATATCTCCATGTGTCTGTTCTCTCATCAGCAAGATCGCTGAACAAGACAGACTAGAAACTATCTCTAATCTGTCCTATCAACACCCTGGGGAATCTCAGAGTTCCAACAGTTCCTCAATCTTCGGTTTCACCAACATACCCTTCAAACGATTCACCAGTTTCACTGATGTGTCATCTTCGATACTTACGATTTCCATCGCCTTGAGGAGACCTCGAATCTGAGGTTCTTGGAACATTGCTTTCCCACCAGCGAGAGAGATAACCATTCCACGGTAACCAGACAGATATTTCTCGATCGTAACCATCTGGTCATCATTAGGCTCTGAATCCTTCCCGAATCCGAGCTTCTCTGCGATCACAACTGTGAGATTTCCTGCCATCTGAGAATCGAACCAACCTTGCAGATATTCCTTCGTCAGCCTCCCACCAGTAGATTCTGCCTCAAGGTAGGAAATGCACGAATCAACCGAGATATCATCATCTCCCAGAGCTTCCAATGTGCCATCAGAGCTCTCATACATTGAGCGAAAAATCCCATCCTGTGCATTCTCAAGCATCTGCACAATGTATGGTTGCAACCTCTTGAACTGATCTTCAGTGAACTCCTCAATATAAGGAACTGATGCGCACACAGAAGGAAACTTCGCCGGATTCTTCGTAGTGCTCTTATAACCTACTCTGGCCAAACGCTGATCCGACATCGGCTCAGATTTCCCAGCTACAAACATATTAACCGGGTGACGATTGCTGATACTCATGTTCATTTCCAATCTTAGTTAAAACCGATCAGCCAATCCGATCGGACAGAGATATATAAGCAGTTTCCATGCCAAGTGAATTTCCCATGAAAACAACAAATTATCCCATATTGTGGAATTTAGTATCGAGATCCGTCAAAAATTGACAATCTACGTCACTTCTCACCACAAGATATGTCATCTCATCATCTGAAACATAGATGCAATGTGAATGCTCACTTCAACAGTGGCAATGATAGTGAGTACACACAAACTTAGCGATAGCACGGCGGCCAATCTCACCAATGTAAGCACTTACTTCCAATGTATGTGAGTACAAACTAACTTAGGGGGAGGGGTAGGACCTTTTTTGGGTCTGTTCTGCGATGGTGTCCTATAACGGCTTCTCAATTTTACTAAACTTTTCAGAAACACATAAGTTTAGTATTGAATATCACACCAATCGATCAAAAAATGGTGTTTTTCAGGAAAACGACCTGTCCCCATTGAAAGTTTTGTCAGCGAAAACTATAATTCTCTCATACATTAAACATTCTCAGGAGCTACAAGTGTCCTCTACCACGACATCGACTGAAGAACGAGCTCTCATCCTCCTAGGTCAAGGGATTAAATCTGAAATGGTTGCGGCGGCGCTAGGAGTAACTCCTGCACGAATCTCCCAACTCATCTCAGATCCAGAATTCGCTCGGAAAGTCTCAGAACTTAGGTTCTCCAACCTATCCAAACACTCTGAGCGTGACAATGCTTATGATGAGATTGAAGATGAGCTTCTGGCACGCATGAAAGAACTTCTCCCAATGATGTATAAGCCTCATGAAGTTCTCTCCGCTCTAGTTAAGGTGAATGCTGCAATCCGAAGAGGACAATCGGCGCCCGAAACTATCCTTGGTACCAAAGAAGTTGTAACTCTCACTATGCCTGTAGTCCTTATGCAACAATTTAATCAAAACATCTCAGTGAATGTAAACAATCAAGTTGTTCGTGCAGGAGATCAAGAACTTGTAACAGTACAATCAGTTAGAATGAATGAGTTGCTCGCACGAGCGAATTCTCCCAAACTTCCCTTAGCTCATTCTCCCCCTGACACCATCGAAATGCTATCCACTCAACAAAGGAGTAACAGTGATGTCCAATCTTCCGACCAAAATCGAGCTGAAACTTCTAGCGCAAGCAGAAGCTAAAGCAACTCTAGATGCTCGCAATAAACTTGCAGCTAGAGAACAACTCCTGCGCATTCAACTTCTTCTAGCTAAAAGGCCAATACCAAATGTCAGCAGGTAGACCCACCGGAGCCGCGAACTGGGCGGATCGTTTGGAGGTACAACAAGGATTGGCACCGATTGTTCCAATAGTTGAAACAGTTCAGGAAGCCACATTCGACAGAGAACAGATGGAACAGTATGCTAAGGAATCGCTTGATTTCCTAGCAGCTATGGCCATGCCTACAGTTTTTAAGTATTTCTTTCCACCTGTGTTCCTTGGAATTTGGAAGTGGTTACTTTCCTATGTTCATAAAGTGCGTGATTTTTCCCAACTCGCAATCGGCTTGCCGCGCGGTTTCGGAAAAACTATGCTCATTAAAATCTTCATCCTCTATTGTATCCTCTTCACCAAACGTAAGTTCATCCTCGTAAATTGTGGCACAGTTGGTAAGTCAATCAATATCATCTCCGATGTGATGTCGATGCTCTCTGAGAGAAATATTGTACAAACTTTCGGAAATTGGAAAACAGGTGTAATCACTGATCGACAAGAGCTTAAGCGATTTGGATTTCGAGGTAGAAACATCATCCTCATGGGATTCGGTGCTGATGGTGATGTTCGAGGTATCACTCTAGATAATGAGCGGCCCGATGTAATGATCTTCGATGATGTGCAAACTCGTCGAGATGCAGATTCGGAAGTAGTATCGAATAATCTAGAAGAATGGATGATTGGTACCGCAATGAAAGCGAAGTCACCTCATGGGTGTCTATTCATCTTCATTGCAAATATGTACCCAACCAAGCACTCTCTCCTTCGGAAACTGAAAAAGAATCCTCTATGGACAAAATTCATCGCCGGTGGAATTCTCGCTGATGGAACTTCACTCTGGGAAGAACTCCAACCAATCGAGCAGCTCATTAAAGAATATGAGAATGATCTCTCGATGGGTCGTCCTGAAGTTTTCTATGCAGAAGTTCTCAACGATGAACATGCATCAGTAAATAATCTTCTCAATCTCTCTAAACTCCCACCATATCCATTCCAAGATAATGAACCCTGTGCAGGGAAATTTATCATCATCGATCCATCTACAGATAAGGCGAACTCAGATTTTGTCTCTATCATGTATTTTGAGATCCACAATGCATATCCTGTATGTAAGAAATTAGTCGAGAAACGACTGTCTCCTGGTGACACAATTGCTGAAGCGCTCACAATGGCTTTAGTTCACAACTGCTCAATTGTTGCAATTGAATCTACAGCGTACCAATACACACTCCAATACTGGTTCAATTATATCTGCCTTCAGCGTGGGATCCAAGGAATTGATGCAGTAGAGGTGTATTCTGGCTCTTACTCCAAAGGATCCAGAATCCTCACAATGTTTAAACAGCTTCTTGCGGGTGAAATCTATGTACATCCGTCTTGCCAAGCAGAAGTAAATCTTCAAGTCTCTCAATTCAATCCTCTCCGTCGAGATAACACAGATGGTCTCCTCGATTGTCTTACATATGCACCTAAAGTGATTGAACTTTATGGACATCTTCTCCTTGCTCAAGATGTGATTGAGATGCAAATGAATGCATCGATTCCTATAAGATCTGCGGCCGACTGTTCACCATTCTAAGGATATCCTACCATGGCGAAATCAGTGCTTGAACAACTCGTTTCTGGTGTAGAAAAGCTTCCTGGGAATGCTCTGGGAGGTCCAGTAGATCTTGCAAATTCTGTACTTAACATTGTTCGTGCAGGCATCGGGATAACTGGTAGAGAGACAGGATTGATCTCTAAAGCAGAAAACCTCCCTGAACTCGATGAGAATCCTCTCGGTGGATCTAAGTGGATCAATTCTAAATTCGGTCTTGGAGAGTCTACAGGTCCAGTTGATACAGCAACTCAATTTGTGGGTGGCCTAGTTTCTCCAGTCAAAAATACGATGACTGCAATTAAAGCAGGCGCACTTCTAAAACCTCTAGGAGCTGTAATCCTTCCTGCAGCTTTGGTAAAAGGTGAGGAAGTAACTTCCATTGCTCAAAGATTCCTATCTCGTGGCGCATCTCCAGAGAAAGTTTTCAATGCAACTGGAGTGTTTCCTGGTCTCGAAGCTTCTGCACCTCTGAAAGCAGTTCTCCCAGATACATCGGCTCGTCTCCAATCTGTTGGTGGAGCTATCCGTACATCTGCTACTTCTGGATCTGGTTGGACATCTGTAGGCGGACAAGCACAAACTAAGATCCCAGCTGGTTTCGAAGGATATCTCCCAGATGTATTAGACCATCCAGAATTATTTAAAGCAATGCCATCTCTCAAAGATGTTAGAGTTCGTGCTCAGGAAACTGGTGGTGGATATGATCGTGGATCCAATACAATCTCTCTTGGAGCAACTTCCACAGATGAAGGAATGATGTCTGTTCTCCTCCATGAAACTCAACATGCGATCCAAAACAAAGCAGGTTTCGAAGGTGGTGGAAATGCAGGCATGTTTCTTGAAAATCAGAATGCCATGAGACTTGCAAAAGATGCAGCTCAGAAAGCAGGAGATACTGCTACAGTTAAGAAACTCGATGATGTATTCGATCAAGCTTACCAGAAATATCTCAACATTGGTGGAGAACTTGAAGCACAGATCGTTCAATACCAACGAGTTAAAAACCGTCCAGAGACTAATCCTCGAACTCTTGCAATTCAACAAGCGGGCGGGGAAGAGAATATCATCTCGAAATCTGATCCTGCTCAGATGGCTCCTGTAGATACAGATCCTGTTCTTAAATCTTTGATCAAACAATACACCGGATTCTAAGGTACCAATCATGGCTGGCAATACTCCAATCCTCATCCCTACAAAATCACAAGAAGCGATCATTCAATTCCATCGCCAATGTTATCAGATGCTGAATCAGCAATGGAACACTCGTGAGCAGATGCGACAAATCGATCTCGCATACATTCGAGAGAATGATTGGACAGCTGAGAACATTAAAGCTCGAGTTGCCAATGCATATGGCGATTCTCGCAAGTACCAAAACGTTACAGTTCCAGTTGTGATGCCACAAGTAGAGTCAGCTGTAACTTATCAATCATCTGTTTTCCTCACAGGTGTACCAATCTTTGGTTGGGTGGCGGCCCCACAAGATGAATCTGCAGCTCTCCAATATCAGGCAATCATTGAAGAGAATTCAATCCGAGGAGGTTGGATCCAACAATTGATGATGATGTTCAGAGATGGTTTTAAATATAATCTTGGAATCGTTGAAACTGATTGGGGTCGCTCAGTTACAGCAGCCATCGAAACTGATCTATCTTTCGCGGGTGGTAAAGAAGGCAAACCCAAGGAAGTCATCTGGCAAGGTAATTGTGTCCGTCGTTGGGATCCATACAATACTTTTTGGGACACTCGCTACAAGCCAACAGATGTATACAAACATGGTGAGTTCATCGGACAAACTGAACTCATGTCTCGGATCCATCTCAAAAAATTCATCAATGAGCTCCCAGATAAGATGGTTGCGAATGTGGTTCCTGCATTCGAATCAGGACTCTTTGGTGCAACTGGTGGATGGATTGGGGGAATCGAATCTTACTATGTTCCTCAGATCAATCCAAATGCTCTAATCCGTGGAGGTTCTCCTTTCCTCTCAACTGATTGGTTGGCGTGGGCAGGGATTTTCCAGACTAATTCCTCCAACACAATCAATTATCAGAATCTCTACGAAGTGACTACGATGTATGCTCGTATCCTTCCTTCAGATTTCAACCTCAATGTACCATCTCGCAACACTCCTCAGATCTGGAAATTCATTATTGTAAATCATCAGGTTCTCATTTACGCTGAGCGTCAAACTAATGCACATGGTTTCCTCCCAGTTCTGATGTGTCAACCAAATGAAGATGGTTTAGGTTACCAGACCAAGAGTCTTGCAGAGAATGCCAAACCATTCCAAGATGTTGCAACTGCATTGGTGAATTCTGCAATTGCAGCGCGCCGGCGAGCCATCTCAGATAGAGGAATCTATGATCCATCCCGCATCTCAGAAGCTCACATAAACTCTGAATCTCCCAATGCGAAGATTCCTCTGCGTCCTGCAGGTTATGGTAAGCCGATCAATGAAGCTTACTATTCCATCCCATTCAAAGATGATCAGTCTGTAGTTGCTTTCCAAGAACTTCCACAGATCATGCAAATGGCTAATATGGTCAATGGACAGAACCAAGCCAAGCAAGGACAGTTTGTTAAAGGGAATAAAACTCTCCACGAGTATTCAGATGTGATGTCTCATGCGAATGGTAGAGATCAGATGACTGCCATGCTTTTGGAGGCACAAGTATTTACTCCAATGAAACAGATCTTGGAGCTCAATACTCTCCAATACCAAGCTGGTGTTACAATCTTCTCTCCTTCTCTCCAGCGTTCAGTTGAGATCGATCCTGTAGAACTTCGTAAAACTGCCACGAAATATAAGATCACAGATGGTCTCACACCAACTGAGAAAGCTATTTCTGGAGATGAGTTCGCGGCGGCAATCCAGATGATGGCAACTTCCCCACAACTTGGCGCCGCCTACAATCTCGCACCGGCTTTCAGTTATCTGATGAAAACTCGGAATGTTGATTTCACACCTTTTGAGAAATCTCCTGCACAAGTTGCATTCGAACAAGCTATGTCTGCATGGCAACAAGTAGTTGTTGAGATTGCTAAAGCAAATGGCCAACCTCCTCCGCAACCAAAACCTGCAGACTATGGATACACTCCTGGACCAACTGGACAGACTGGTGCATCCACAGGTCCAGGTATAAATGTTCAAGCAGTCAATTCCCCTTCCGTATCTACAGGAGTTCAGTAATGGCAACTCTTGCATCCTCAACATTTACCCGTTATACACTCAATGATCTGGAAAAACTTGCTGGAGGTCAATTAACAATCACACAGAAACAACTCTATCAAACAGAACTTGCTGACATCGCAGAGCAGATTCTTGCTCTCGAATTCGATTCTTCAAAGCCTCATGAATTTGTCCAGCGTGATGCCTATCTCAAGGGACAACTATCTGTGTATCGATATCTTATCGAACTTGATGCACAGGTTACTAAAACCATCGCTTCTCCCGATTTTCAACATTCCCCTAACTAATCCCCTTCTCTAGGAGTATTTAAAATGTCTGTACTTAACGCAATCCAATCTCTGTTCGGCGGTGCCGCAACTCATCCTCAACCTCCCGTTCCTCCTGGAACTCCGGGAATGGGTGGGAATCCTTCGCAAGTTATGAATCCAGGAGCTCCACTCCCAGGAACTCATTCATCTAATGTGACTGCTCCAAATGGATTAGTTCCTGATCCAAATGCACCCCAACAACTAGCTCCTGGACAAGAAACTCCGCCGTCCCCGTTCGAACCTTTTAAGGACATTTGGAATACTCCTATCCCAGCAGCTGATGATCCGAACACGAAACCAATCTTTTCTGGTCTCGATCCGAAAAAAGTTCTGGAATCGGCTAGGCAAGTAGACTTTTCGAAAGCAATCACTCCTGAAGCTTTGACAGCAATTGTCGGTGGAGGAGAAGGAGCTGCTAAAGCCTTTGCTACCGCTATGAATACAGTTGCACAAACTGTCTATGCTCAAAATGCAGTTGCCACTACCAAAATTGTGGAACAAGCACTGGAGAAGCAAGCAGAACGGTACAACGCAAACCTCCCTGCAATGGTTCGGAAATTCTCTGCAAACGAGAATCTTCTGGCCGACAACCCCCTCCTTTCAAATCCCGCAGTTCAACCTTTGGTTGGTGCATTGACTGAACAATTGAGTCGTAAAAATCCTGGGGCAACTCAGGCTGAAATCGAATCAAAGGTCAATGGTTATTTCCTTGCTCTTGGAAATGCCTTCGCAGCCAAACCAGATCCTGTTAAAAATGCCTCAACCCGAGGTGAGACTGATTGGAATCTTTTTCTCCAATAAGTTGTTTGATCTATTAACCTTTTAGAGGAAAAATCATGAGTGTTGTGAAAGCAAGTATTTTTGATGGTGGGCTGCAACGGCAAGCCTTGCCTGGAGATGTGATTGGAGCTGGTGAAGTTATCAATGCACTTGCAACTGCTGGTGCTGGTGTACTAACTGCAGCACTTCTCATTGGTGGTATTCTCAATCGTACCGGCCCAGGTGCTGGTTATATTGATACTACAGATACTGCAGCGAATATTGTTGCAGCCCTTGCAGCGAATTATTCATATCAACAATCTGCAACTGCAGGTTTGAGTTCTGGTTATGCAGTACCAAATGGTTTGACTTTCCGATTCCGTTTCATCAATACAGTTGCATTCGCTAATACGATGGCAGCCGGTACTGGTGTTACTCTCGTCAACGGTACTGTGAATGCATCATCGGTAAAAGAATATCTTGTCACGGTTACGAATGGTATGCCGACTCAAGTATTCGCAGCGAACCAAGTTAACGGTTCCGCAGTAATCACTGGATTGACACAGTTCCAAACTTCGCAACTTGCTCCTGGTATGCTTGTTACTGGTACCAATATTCCAGGTGGTACTACGGTACTTTCTGTGCAAGTTGGTGTTGGTGTCACTCTTTCTGCGAATGCAACTGCAACGCTGAATCTGAATGCGCTGACATTCTCGCCTACTGTTACGATCACTGGCCTCGGGCAAGGTCTTCTCTAAATCTCACATAACTAAGGAAAACTGACATGAGTACTGGTATCTTTACCACTGGTCAAATCACCCAAGACCTTGCCAAGAAATCATTTGCTGCGCTGATCACGCGGCTGATGCCAAATGGTACAGCGCCTTTGTTTGGTATGACCTCGATGCTTGCCTCTGATACGGCAATGCAAGTTGAGCATGGCTTCTTCACAAAGACTATGCTCTTTCCCCAACTTACTCTGTCGGCAGCTGGACAAACTGCAGCAGATACAACTTTCACTGTTCTGTCTACTACGAACATTCTTCCTGGCATGATTATGCGGGTGGATACGACTGGTGAAAACATCATCATCAATGGTGTAATTTCCGGTACCCAAGTATCTGTCCAGCGTGCGATTGGATCGGTTGCAGCTCAAGCAATTGCAGCTTCTATCAATCTTTACCAAGTCGGTAATGCTTTTGAAGAAGCATCTCTCCGTCCGCAATCGCTGATTATCAATCCGGTTCGTGTCACCAATTTCACCCAGATTTTCCGGAATACTTGGGCGATTTCTGACACCGTTCGTGCAACGATGATGATTGCAGGTGACACCAATGTTGCTGAATCTCGTCAAGATTGTGCAGCGTTCCATGCAGCTGACATTGAGAAAGCATTGTTCTTTGGTCAGAAGTCTCAAGGTTCACGAAATGGTCAACCCTTCCGCACTATGGATGGTTTGATCAACATTGTAGGTAATCTGTCCTACTATCCTTCGTACTACGCAGCTGCGAATATCAACACTGCATTGGCAACCACGAATTACACTCAGCTGGAAGGTTTCCTGGATCCAGTGTTCAACCAAGCAACTGATCCGAAAGTTGCAAATGAGCGTGTTCTTTTCGTTGGTGGACAAGCTAAGCGAGTGGTCAACAACATTGGTCGCTTGAATGGTACGTACTACATTGTTGATGGTCAGACTTCCTATGGTCTGCAATTCTCCACTTTCAAGACTGCTCGTGGTACGTTCCGAATGATTGAGCATCCTCTATTCAATTCGAACCAATCGTGGAGCAAGATGGCAGTTGCAGTTGATCTCTCCACTTTCCGTCTTGCATATCTTGGAGATCGGAAGACTCAGAATCGTGAGTTCAATGCAAATCCTGATGATGTGGCAGACAATGGTATCGATGCAGTTGGTGGTACTTTGACGACTGAAGTTACTTGTGTTGTCAAGAATCCTCCTGCCAATTCGATCGTATATAACCTCACCGCAGCAGCTGCAGGTTAAGGAGAGCGCCAATGGCAACTCTTCAACTTAACCCAGTTGGTATGCTCGCTACTGATGAGGGATACATTTCCTCGATCAGTTTCCGTAGTGCAGGTGGTACAGTTGTTTATGTACCAGACGGGAATAACCAGATTGGTGAAACTGGCAATGCAATCTCTGCTCTGGCTGCAACTCGCTTCGCAGGCGGCCAAGGTTGTGGTGGGCAGAATTCAGGACAAGTTATCAAACTTGTTCACGGGTAGCGCAAGGCTATCCTCCCTATCCTCCTAGGGCGCAGTTTGGAAGTTCTGAGTTAACAAAAATTTCCATCATTTCTCCCCTATCTCCCTCTGTTCTAACTCTCTAGGAAACAATTATGACCATGCTCCGAGTGTATAAATCTACGATGCCTTCGATGAGTGTAATTCTCGCGAATGGCAAACCTTGTATTTTTGTGAACGGTTACTATCGTACCGACAATCCGATGGAGATTGGTACTCTAGATTCAGAAGTGAAAGCAGGCCATCCGCACATTTTCATTGATCCGAATGAAGTAGAGGTTGATTCTACTCTAGTAGATCCGATGGCTGCTTTGCGTCACAAGATCATTGAAGAATATAAGGCATCACAAGAAGTTGCAGCTGGTGATCCGAATCGTAATATGGGAACTTCGGATCAGAATACTCGCCTCAATGTCTCAACTTCCAAAGACATTGCAGATGCTGCAGCTGGTGGATCTGGAATTCCTCTTGCTGCACGATTGATGGCACTCACTGCAAACAAGTCTGGTGGAACTTTGACTGCTCCAGTTCCTGCAATTCAAGGAGGTACTGGAACTGTAGCTTCTGGCACTTCAGTAACCAATGTTTCTGGCCCGGCACAAGGAAACTGATCCATGACTCTCGCCGAACTCATCCAAGAAGTCTATACTCTGACAGCTCGTCCAGATTTAGTTTCTGAGACGAGTTCGGCAATCAAGGCTGCTACGCTAAAAGCACATCAGAGTGATTACTATTTCAAAGATCTATTCGAATCTGGAATTGCTTTTAGCACAGCAGAATTCATTCAGAATCTGGATTATAGAGCTCTCATAGCGAATTGGAGAGCTCTCAAATACCTTCGTAAGTTCGATTTCACAAACAATGTTCCTGGCCGCCTTCTCGATATCATCGTACCTGAAAATGTACTGAATGATTATAAGATGCAGCGTACAGATATCTGTTACGGCGCCGGTGCATTCATCCAGATCAATTCTTCCACAGAAGAACAATACTATCTTCTTGGTGCATACCTAAATCCGATCCTCACTACTGTAGGATATTCATCTTGGGTTGCTTTAGATCATCCTTACTTCATTATCTTCGATGCGACGGCTACAGTATTCAAGGCAATCGGGAAAGATGATGAAGCAACTACATATCGCCAACTGGTTGCGGAACAGCTAACTATGCTGAAGACTGCAAACATTCTTGTGAACGGATTCTAACATGAGTGCTTCTCTCTTTGGGACCGGCGGAACAATCAATGTAAATGTTCAGGGATCTTTAGTTTCTCAATCATTTATTGGATCTGCAGGACAGACACTCTTTGCAATTACAAATTTCACTTACACTGTTAATACGAACTCTCTACTTGTATTCATTAATGGGCAAAGACAGATTTCAGGAAGAGATTTCAGTGAAACTTCTTTGTCATCTTTCACTCTCTTTGAAGGTGTAGTTGCTGGAGATTTTGTAGATATCATTGGATTCCCTCAGGTAGCTCTCTCTTCTGCAGATGCATCCACTCAGACATACACTCAAAGATCTGTAGCAGGAGCATCTGCTTCAACTGTTCAAAGAAAACTAGATGAAGTAGTATCAGTTAAAGATTTCGGTGCAGTCGCAGATGGGAATTTAAATACTGGCGCTGGCACCAATAATACTCCAATGTTCCAGGCAGCAATCAATGCTCTTGGTGCAGGTGGTGTACTATTTGTACCAGCTGGAGTATATCTACTGACAGGACAAATTACTGTTCCATCTGATTTCACAATTCGTGGAGCAGGAAATTACTGTAGCATTCTTGTGGCACCGGCCGCATTTAACAATGCTACAGGTTTGATTCGTTGCAATGGTGTAGGCGGTCCTCCCACTACAATTGAAAATCTTGCAGTCAGTGGCCAACTTGGAGGAGCTGGAGTTGCAAGTGTAGGTATCTACTCTGTAGCGAATGGTGTCTTTCTCCGAGGTCTCTGGGTAAGTGCTTTTAAGACTAATGTAGTTCTCGGACAGACAGATAACTTTCTGGAATGGAGTGCAGTTGAAGAAACAGTGGCTGGAGGTACTGGTGTATCAATCATCAGTCCTGATGTCACTGTCGCTAATTGTATCATTTATCACTGCTTCCTTGGAGTTGCAATTCCGACAGTACCTTTCCTTGATGGTACTATTAGTCTCTCAAATGTACGTACACTAGCCTGTACCTCAGCTGGATTCTTCTTTACTGCATCTTCCAACATCAATGTTTCTAACTGCTCTGCCGGACATAACAATACAACTGCACTTACAGCAGCTGGTTTGTATATGAATGGTTGCACTAATGTAACTGTAACAGGATTCATTGGTAGACTCGGCGGCGGACCAAGTACTACTGGTGTTGGTATTCAAGTTCAAGGTTGCTCTGGAATCATACTTTCCGCTTGTGAACTTACATCCTTCTTGGATGGTATCAACATTTCAGGATCCACTGGAGTTTCTGCAACTGGAAATCAATGCAACTCCAATCGTCGTTATGGTATTTATGAAGCAGGCAATGATCAGATAACCTTGGCTGCAAATGAATGCTATGCAAATGGAACTGGTGTTGCAGCTGATGCAGGTATCCATTCAGAGAACACCATTGGATTTGCACTTGTAAACATCATTGGTAACATCTGCAGTCAAGTTGGTGGTGGGTTCCAAGATTATGGCATCTATGCAAGTCTCACTGATAATGGTGGAAGTACCGGAGTAACTAATCTAACTGGGAACATTTGTCAGTATAATAATACCAGTGATATTCTATTAGCAGGAAAAACTACTAGAATTACAATGTCTGGAAATGTTCCAGTTGGCGGGATTGGTAGTGCTGCCTTGGTGACAGTGACTGCCGCTGCTTATAGTATTGATCTTGTAGAAGAATCAATCATTGCAAATCGAGCAGGTATAGTTACTCTTACACTTCCTCCAGCTGCGACAGCTATAGGTCGTCAAATCCAGGTTCGTACAATTACTGCAAACACAGTGGTATCGAATTCTGCGAATGTAATTCCATTAGCTGGCGGCGCTGCAGGAACAGCAATTCTTGCAGGTGTTGCAGGAAGATATGCATCTCTGAGAAGCGATGGAGCTAATTGGCAAATCATGGCAGCTAATTAAAGGAACTGGAAATGACTACCAGAGATAAAGGCATTACACTTCCAGTTGCTTCACCTTATGTGAATGTGAGTGGCGTAGCTGTAGGTGTGCAAGTTACTGATACATTGAATGATTACACTGTAAAGAATGCATGGGCATATGGTCCAGGATACTCTGCTCCAATAAATCCAGCTCCGTTGACTGGAGTTACACCAGCTAATTTCACTGTCTCTGGACAGAATGCCACAGCTCTCTTAGCTGCTGCGGGCGGATCACTTCTGTTTCGTGCAGGTGTGGGATCTGGAGGAAATGTAGATGGAAATATACAATTCACAAACACTCTAGGACTCGGCGGTGGATGGAATACAACTCATTTGATTCTTGGCTCCCAGGCACATTTCTGGTATGATGCCAAGAATCGGCTCCGAATCAAGGTGAATGCAGTTGCTCCAACTGCTGATACAGATGGTAATGTAGTTGGTATTGATCTATCTAATACCGTCGCTTATGATCCTCCTAATCTTGCAGATGGTGCAGGAACTACAACTACGATTACTGTGAATGGTGCAGTACTTGGAGACATTGCAGTTGCATCATTCTCTCTCGATCTCCAAGGTGTGATGATGACTGCATATGTCTCTTCTGCAAACACTGTATCGTTGAGATTTCAGAATGAAACTGGTGGAGCTCTTGATCTTGGTGCGGGCCAAATTGTTGCAAAAGTAATCAAGCAGTGATCAATGAGAGCCTGAGACCATAAGATCATGAGTCAAATTACATATCGTGCGAATCTAAGTGCTAAAGCCTTTCCGTTCATTTCGGAGAACTTTGGCCGCTCAATCATTGTTCCACAGTATGATAATAACTTCAATCGCCAGCTGACATCTCCAGATGATGTAGATAAAGATGTAGGCATTCCACAGTTATATTACTGTCACAATGTTATGCCACATCCGCAAGGTATGCAGAGTGTTGGATACACTCCTATTTTGTCTGGAGGTTTGGCAGCGATTAATCGGATCTTCACATTGAGAGATTCCGGAGATAACAAAGTATATTTGATTCTAGATGCCTCAGGAAATACATATGTTTCCAGCGGCGGGCCTTGGGTATTCAAAGGAAACTATCCCCAGGCGGCCAACAATCTTGTAACTACTGCTTTTGTTTCTGGTACGACATACATATATATCCAAAACTATGGATGTATCAAATACGATTTTGGAACTCAAGCATTTATTCCTGGAGGTAACGCTGGAACTCTATCATTTTTAGGTTTGGTGATTACGGGGCCTGGAGCAATCATCGGTATCTGCCCCTCTGCAGGATATCTAGTCGCCTGGAACAATACTGCAGTCGCTTGGAGTTCTACGATTGATCCTACAGATTTTGTCCCATCTTTGGTGACTGGAGCTGGTGGAGGTTCTGTAGAAGGAGCTAAAGGATCTATCACTCTCTGTGTTCCTCACTTACTCGGTTTCATTGTATATACTGCAGCCAATGCTGTGGCATCATTATTTTCTGGAAACACTCGATTCCCATTCAATTTCCGGGAGATTGTTGCTTCCGGCGGCGTATCTTCCGCAGATCTGATTGCTTATGATGCTAATTCTGGCAATCACTATGCATATACAACTTCAGGTTTCCAGCTAATTTCAACATCCCAATCTCAAACTGCTTATCCAGATCTCACTGATTTCATTGCCGGAAAACTCTTTGAAGATTTCGATGAGATAACGAATACATTTAGCACTGTGGTTCTCACTGGAACAATGTTGAAACGAGTAGCAGTTGTCTCTGATCGATACATGTGTATCTCATATGGTGTGAATTCTTTCACCCATTGTATTGTATATGATCTGATCGAGAAACGCTATGGGAAACTTAAGATCCCACATACTGTGATTTTCGAGTATCAGATTCCAAGTGTTGCCATCACAGAGACTCCGCGCCAATCCATTGGGATTCTGAAAGCAGATGGATCAATTAGTGTTGTAGATTTCAGTGTATCTCTCGCTACTAGTTCTGGTGTTGCAATATTTGGAAAATATCAATTCGTGCGGCCTCGAGTTCTACAACTCGATGAGATTGCTCTTGAGAATGTACGAGCTGGATTTACATTCTCACTTACGGATATGTATACTCTCGATGGGAAAACATATCTATATGCCACACCTACATTGAATCTATCTAGTGGATTGTTTCGTAGATACAAATGTCGTATCGTAGGTCTCAATCACTCTCTTCTGTTCAAGGGTGCATTCGAAGTTTGTTCTCTGGTTCTTACATTTAATCCGCACGGAAAGAGATAGAGATGGCTACTGGTTTCTCTACCAACACTTCACTTAGTGCATTACCTGAGTATGATCAATCCAGAGATCCACAGATCTATGCCGAACTAGTTCGTATCAGAAATGCTTTCAGAGTTCTCCAAGGTGCAATTGATGGGATCAGTGGATTTGGTGGGAATATAGTATCCTGGCCTGCACCTCTGGCAGTTAATCAGCCAGTTGTTGGATTAGATGGTCTAGGACAGGTAAAAACTGTTTCATCTGCTCCAACGTCTGGGAAAGTATTGACTGCTCAAGGAGTTGGCGTAGAGCCAATCTGGGGTCCATCTGGTAGTGTACCTTTCAGATTCCAAGACGGCGATGGAACTTTCGCAAACATCAATACAGGTAGTGGAGTTTTTGTTCCTATTGGCGCATTCACACTAACCATCCCAGCTGTAGTCGGTGATAGGATTGAGATTGAATTCAATGCTCTTCTCGTATCAGTTCTTGCATCTCCAAACTCTTATGTTGACTATGGATTCTACATCAATACTGTCGACACAGGTTGGAGAGCTTTGGCAGCATTTGTTGTAAATGCCAACACACAAGCTTGGATGCATCAAGTACGATATATAAGGACTGCCACTGCTGGAGATCTTTCAGCAGGAAATATGACAGTGGTTCCGGGGTATAAATCTAATGCTGGATCTTATACCATACAAAATGACGCTGTCTATCGCCCAATGTTTACATTGAAGAATTTTGGACAATAATTCCATGACTCCTCTCTCAGACCATTTCACTCTAGAAGAAGCGATCATCTCTCAGGCGGCCTCGCGGAATCGAATGGATAACACTCCATCTCCTGCAATTATAGAGGTGATGAAGAAGACAGCACGGAATATGGAAAGAGTTCGAGCTCTCTTAGGAGTGAGTGTTTTAGTGAATTCCTGGTATAGATCTGAGTCTGTGAATCGTGCTGTGGGAGGAGTAACTTCCTCACAGCATCTCACTGGAGAAGCTGTAGATTTCATTGCTCCATCTTTTGGAACTCCATTGGAAGTATGTAAACAGATCATCCACTTCCCTGAGCTGGTTCCTTTCGATCAATTAATTCTCGAACACACTTGGGTTCACATATCTTTCTCTGCAGTCCCCGATAGAAAGAACAAGATGCAAGTTCTATCCTTACTAACATCGGGACATTATGCATCTGGCCTCACAGATAAATTTGGAGCGCCACTATGACAGATTCATCCGCTCAAGACTCAGAGTTTGGACCACTACAAGGCCGGAGAGCTAGAGTTGTGAATTCAGAAGATTTCATTCGTCTTGAGAGGAAAGTAGATAAGCTGATTGATAACATGCAAATGGTTGCAGTTCTGTCATCTAATCACATGAATCTAGATAAAGATTTCTCTGAGCTCAAAGTTACAGTTTCGAATTCTCGATTGGAACATTACCAATTGGAGAGAAAAGTAGATCAGTGGATCAATCGAGGTATAGGAGTTTGGGCAGTCGCACTTGTACTCTTTGCATTGTTTCAAGCTTTCCATAAACAAATCTTTCCTGGATAATCAATCATGTCACTCGATCCATTTAGTGCAGTAGTTGATCTTGTCAATGGAGTAGGATCTAAGCTTGTAGATAGATTGTTTCCAGACAAAGTTACTCAAGCAGCTGAGAGAGCGCGGGCGGAATTCGAGATTGCTAAGCTCACTCAGGATGGAGATATCAGAGCGATGCAAGCATCATTGAGTGCGATTCTAGCCGAGGCACAATCTACAGATCCTTGGACATCTAGAGCGCGGCCAAGTTTCATGTATGTTATCTACCTCTTGATTCTTTTCTCAATCCCAATGGGTATTCTATCTGCCTTTAAACCTGAGATAGCTTCTGCCATTGCACATGGTATGACAACATATCTACAAGCTATTCCAGATTCTCTCTACACTCTCTTTGGTGTAGGTTATCTTGGCTACACTGGTGCCAAATCTTGGGAAACTAAGAAGAAGTCAGCACCTGGAGTTAAGTAATGACAACCGATGCATCTACTCTTGAGTTGATTCGAAAAACTCTCTACGGTGGGCCGGCTGGAGGAGTTTTAGATTTCAACACTCTCTTTGGCCAGCCAGAAGTTCATGGCTCCTCAGCAACTGCACAACTTGCAAATTTCCTTGCAAGTCCTGGGGGCGGTCCAGGAACTGACGCCGGAGTAGGGGCAGGAAATTCTGCAACTCCTGGAGGTATTGCTGCAGTAAATGCAATCGGCCAAGCTATCGGTCTTGCAATGAGTTCTATTACTTCTCCAGTTCCAGGAATCACAACTGCAATCAATGCACTCTCTCCCAATACTGCACCAACTATTTCATCTGTAATTAGTGCAATCAATGAAGCAATGTCGATTGCAAATGCAGTTGGCCCATCTGATGTAGATTCTGATACTGCTGCAGCTGCTTCGGCCGCCTCTCAATCTGATTCTAATCCAGATGCAAATGGTTCAGTTGGGGATACTGGCGGAGATTCTGGTGGAGATGGAGGTGCCTCAGGTGCTGCATCCGGAGCTGGAGGTGCAGGAGATTCAGGTGGCCCAGGAGATTCTGGCGGCGGTGCATACGCAGATGGTGGCTTTGTCCCAGGACATGATCTCCTTGGATCCGATAACAAAACTATCCAAGTCACCGGCGGCGAAGTTGTCATCCCTACGAAAATTGTAGATATGCTGGGGAGAAATTTCTTCGAAGATATTCTCCTCACGAAAACACCATTTGAAATCGAAGCTGAGAAACGTGCTAAAGCAGCCCAGGTTGCTGCCAAGAAAGGAAACTAATCATGCCTGCAGCTGGAAATCTTTCTTCATCTAATTCTTCGATCGACCAGATTACTAATCTTTTGGGTCTCCTTAAAGGATCCAAAGAGACAACTACTACTGGATCGAACATCTCAGCTACTGGGATGAATTCTCTCCTTCAGCAGATTCTTGGATCATCTAGTGGTTTAGCTTCTGTTGCTGGTGGAGCGAAGAGTGCAGGATTGTATAACTCCTCAACTCAACAGCTCCTGACAAATGATTTGGTGACTCGAACTGCTGGAGAATTGGCCGCCCGCCAAGCTGGAACTACAACCACTCGATCTGCTCCTGCAAAAGTTGGTGGATCTGATATCCTTACTGTTCTAGGTCTCACTGCTGGGAAATCTCTTCTTGGTCCTGCTATCTCTGGAGCAGTTAAGAAATATGGTGTAAATAATCTTGGAGATAAGTTTGCTCAATCTCTAGGACTTGGACCGGCGGCTGCATCTTCAGATGTTGCAGGTTATTCAGATATCCCGATGGGCTCAGGAGTTACTGGAGCTCTGGCAGATCTAGGTACTTCTCTTGGATCTGATCTGTTTGTAGATGCGAGTGGTTCTGGGATTGATCCTGCAGGTTTGTTTTCTAGTGCAGCTGATTCGGCCGCAGCAGATGTTGCAGCAAATGCAGCCACGGATACAGCAGCTGATACTTCTGGTGATTTCTTTGCAAGTCTGTTTGGTTAATTGGAGAGACTGATGCCTCAACTCGATCTCTCAGGAATTCTTGATCAAGTAAACCAATTTGCTGGACAAGCACAGCAAGCTGGTAAGCAATTATTTGATCTTTCTGCAGAGGCAGCAGTTACTGCTTCGGATGATTCACAAGCTGCATTGGCGGCCGGAGTGAATAATCAGGTAATCGATTCTGCTAAACAGACAGCAGAATTCCAAACACAGAATGCGAAGATTAAAGGAGCTACTGCTCTAGGTACGAATCTGAAAGCTCAAGGGGAAGTTCTCACTGGACTCTCAGACTCTATTCTCGATCTGATCTCTCGCAAAGATGCAGCACTCAAAGTTGTCTCTGCTAAGCAATCTGTTGGACTCTTTGATGATCCTCTCCAATTCATTGCGAATGCAATCACTCTCCCAGATGACATCGCAAAATACAATGCATTGAATGAAGAGTACACAGCTAAGACATCTGCTGTACAAACTCTGAATCAGCTCTCGCAAGCGACTGTCACAACTCAGGGGATGCTTACTGAGTCAATTACAGAAGCTGGGATGGCAGCATCAGCAGACAATACTCGTTTGCAAGCTCAAACTCTTGCGAACAAATCTTATCGAGAAGCTCTTGGCTACAATGCGAAAGGTATCACTGAAGCATTGCAATCCACCAAAGAAACTCTCGCCATGGAATTCAATGGTGTCCAAGCTCAGAATGCTCAGACACAGATTGGAGTCGCTTTGAGCCATCTCGAATTGAGCCGACAAGAATTCGATTTCAGGAAAGCTCAAGCGGATATCATCAATGCAACCAGAGGAAAAGAAACTGACACCGATCAATATGTGATGGATCGAGTGAACAATGGTTTGCAACGGATGGGGATGGCACCGATTCCTCAGAACTCTCCTAGAGCTGGATCGATCCTACAACTGTTGAAAACTAATTCACCTTCTGGTAAACTCTATGCCGAAGCATTCCAGATTGCGAACGATTCTGAACTCGCTGGCGGGGCTACTATTCTTGCTCCTTCTCCTGCTCGTGCCGTCGAGCTCCTTAACTCTGTCCCAGGTATTAAACTTTCTGGGCCTCAGTTGGCAGTAAAAGATTTACTCACCAATGCAACTCAATTGGTAGCTCAGGCAGCTGCAACTCCTGGGTCTACGATTGATCTAAAAAATCCTGCATCCAGAAACAAAGCGATTGATGACACAGCTACTGCTCTGTTGGCGGCCCAGGCGAAAAAAGTCATCCCTGGAGATCAGACTAATGTATTCAACATTCCTCCGCTAGCGGCTCTGATCAATGCTTCTCCTGAGATGCAAAAGCTTCCAGTGGTTGCAAAAGTGATCGCGCCCGCCATCGCTGCAGGTGTTGATCTAACTGATCCAGATAAGACATTCAATATTGTGGCGGCGGCTTTGAATCAGAAGAAACTCTCGTACTCTGAAGCTCTAGAACTTACATCTGTTTATGCTCGTGGTGCGAAAGTAAACATAGAAGCACGGCAATTACAATCTCTTGGTCTGAATCTGAATCCTCGCACACCAACTGATCCATCTATCTATTCCTATAATGTGCCGATCACTACTGATACGACATCTACAATGTTCAGTGGGAAATCAATCATCGATCTTACCAAACCAGATCAAGTTGGCAGAGCTTTAAATAAATGGATGTCGACTAGTAATAATCCATTTGCGAATAACAATGCAATCATCCCCAGGTAAGGAAATCTCCCATGCCTAGTTTCCTCTCAGCTGATCCAGATACTCCAGTCGATACATCTTCTGTTCCAGGGTATCTTCTGGCTGCAGATAACCATACCATTGGGAATACCAAAGGTGGATCTTGGTTCGATCCTGACACTTGGGAAGAGAAACTTGGCAATGGCGGGAAGCTGATTGCAACTGGAATGCTCTCAGGTGCGAATAGTTTTTATAACACTGCGATCACAGTTGGTAATTGGTTCGGTGCTGAGCAGGAACAGAACGATACAAAAGATTGGATCAGTGGAATAGATTCTGATCTTGGAGCATATTATGCCAAAAATCGAGAGGCGGCCGATCTGGTTGGATTCATCGCAGGTTCTTTGATTCCAGGATTGGGCGGAGTTAAGATCCTCAATGCAGGACAGATCGCTTTGAAAGCTGCAACTCGCACAGGTTTGATTGGTGAGAATCTCTCCAAAGCAACTGGTCTGTTAGTTCCTCAGACAGAGAAATTTATTAAGCTTGCAGCGGCGGATATCAATCAGGCAACTGCTACATTCTCTGCAATCAATGCAAATGGAATTAAAGCTCTGGCTTCTGGTGTGTATCAGAATGTCCTTGAAGGAGCAGCATTTGAGATTGCAGTTCAAGCTACAATGTTTAAATCTCCCATTTTGAATTCACAAGATGGATGGGACATTGTAAAGAATGTTGCGATTGGTGGAGCAATTGGTGGTGTCATCGGTGGAGCATTCTCTGCAGCTACTTCTTTGGGTGCAATCAAGAAATTGGTGAGTGCAGAAGAATCTGCATTGAAACCTTTCTCGGCGCGGGCTATCCCAGATGCTAACATCTCGCCTGCGAATAAGATTATCCTCATGGCAGAAGATAGAGATTTCTCTGCAGTTCCTTTGCCTGGATCAACTAATGAAGCTACTGCGTCTCGTCTATATGCGGATAAGATTCGTCGGATTGATAACGATATCCGAACTGAAACGCATGCCATGGTTGCTGGTTCTGATTCTGAACTTGGCAATATGGTGGCTGACACTCTCTATGGCACGGATCATAGTACAGTTCTGAATAATCTTCTCCATGCTGAGGAACTCGGACGGATTGGGAAGGTGTCGAGGATTGAATCTGAGGCGAACAAACTTGCCAAGGAAGGGATTCCTACACCAGAGCTCCAAACTGCTTATGTGAAACTCACTGGGGAAGAAGCTGGTACAGTTCTCTCAGATGCTCCTGTGATTTCTAATATCTCAGATGTTGTAAAGATGCGGGCCGGACAATCTACGGAAGATGCAGTACTCCAGGATGTGAGAGGTTATAAGTTCAAAACCGATAAGCAGTGGTCTGCTCTCGATGTTTCTGGAGTGACAGGACATTACTCAGCCGAAGCTCGATACATCTGGGCAGACAAGATTCTCAAAGAACTTCCTAAAGATCTTAGAGTCAGTCAGTATGATATCCCTGTGCTGGAGAGAGCACTCAAGGATGGAAAGATTGATGTGAAGCTGGTAGATTCTGCTGGCGGCGTGGTACAGAATGGATTCTCCTCCAAGACAGATCTCTACAATTATCTGATCAGTACGAAAGAGACGGTTGCTAATGAACTCCTTCGCAAACAAGTTCTTGAAGGATCCATCCCAGTCGAACAAGGTACCCAAGCAATCTCCAAGGTTGTTAATACCAAACTTGGACAGCTCGAAGGAACTGGATCAGGGAACCCTGCAAATGATTATTTCGCTTGGCAATCAGCGAACCAGGATTATCGATCCTACCTCACATCCAAAGGTCTAGCTACTCCTGCGACTCCATCCGGAGATGTGAGATTCCTGCCTACTTATGCGAAGATTTCCAAGCGTGCGACTGATGTTGTAGATTCCAATGGCCATGTAGTTGATGGTCTCACTTGGATCAAGCAACAGCAATCTCTCCTCAAATCCGCAGTTGATAATGTATTTGCCAAAGCAACTGGTCAGTTGAATCAATTCGTTCCAGAGATCACTCAATCTGCTCTGATGAATTCGAATCGATACGGTTCAGGTGCAGGGTTGTTCTCTTTCGCGAATGGTGGATATGGCTCTTTGGAATCCACTGCTCAGCAACTCGGATCAGTTACTAAACAACTAAAGACTCAGTATCGCCAAGCGACATCTGATATCCTCCAAGGTCCGCTGGTTAACTTGGGGACTAAACAAGAAGCTGCGATTGAGTTTGAAACTATCAATCAGAAAGTTTCTCGCTCAGCTGCTCAATGGGTTCTCGACACTGAAAGACATTCAGGCGAAGCGTATGCTCTCATTCGTGCGGATGCAAATGATCTCCTCAATGCTGGCAAAGAACTCACTGAGAATATTGAAGATGTTGTGATTCCGATTGTGAATAAGGAAACTCACGATGCGATTGAAACCAGTATCCAGCGAACTGGATTCCGCACTGGTACATACAAAGAACTTCGGGCCGCCCAAGGATTGGAAGATGGGAAGAATCCAAACGTCTTCAGACCCATTCGACCATCTGCAGCTGATTATCCCTATTTCGCTTTCGTGAAAGATCCATCAGTCACAGCGCAAGGGCACACTACAATGATCCATGCAGCTTCTGAGAAAGAACTCAAGGAGCTGATTGACAAAGTACCGACTCAATATCAAGTACTCACCAAGAGAGATACTGAGGATTTCTTCCGTGCTCGTAATGAGTATGAGTATGAGAGAACTCTAAATGAATCGATGATCGATTCGAATCTCAAGAACAATGGTGTGTTCAGTAATTTCTTCTCCAAGACTGATCCCCAGAAGATTGTAAACGATATCATCCAACAACATCTGCGAGAAGATGATATTCTTGCGATCGAACTCATGCGGGCAAAGAATGACAATGCTTTCAGATTTCTAGAAGATCAGGGGAATGCATATACTAAAATCGAAGCATCTAAGTTCGGATCCTATTCTGATCGTCTGGAAGCAGCTGGGAAGAATCCATACCTGGATTACATTAAAACTTCTCTGGATATCTCTAAAATCTCTGAGCATCCACTGCTTAAAGGTTTCAATACTTTCCTTGACACCGCGGTTTCTAAAGCTGTAGGTGGAGTGAAATCTGTTTTTGATACAGCGAAATCTCCTGCTGATCTCGATCGAATCAACTCTCTGCTCGATAAATATGGGATGAATACAGGTTACAGAGATGCAGCTACTGATCTCTTGGCGAATCATCAAGCTCCCAAAGGTGAGTTGAGTAAGTTCATTCGAGGGGCCAATGCGATTCTCTCTAAGTTCACTCTTGGTTTGGATCCTCTCAATGCAGTGAATAATTTCGTGGGTGCAAATATCCTGCGATCCACGGAACTCAAACAGATCACTGATGCGATCCGATCCGGAGATACTGAACTTGCAGGACAGCTTGGGAAACTCACTCAGGTGCAACTTCCTGGAGTCAGCGATACAATAACGACACCCTCGAGATTGGTTGGCAATGCGATCAGAAACTATTTCCAAGACGATGGAAAACTTCTGGCCCATTATCAATCACTCGGAGTTGTCAAAGATGCGACCACTCAGTTTAAAAATATTCTCGATGATTTCACTCTCCGCGGCACTGAGACTGTTGAGGATCTTAATTCTCGTCTAAATCGTGCTTTCAAGAAAGCTCAAGAACTTTCACTGATTGGGGAGAAATATACTGGGAACTCTCTGGCTGAACAGTTGAATCGTTTCATCAGCGCAGATGTGATGAGGCAACTAACTGATCTCGGAGTAGCTAAGAAACTCATTACTCCTGCAGAACAGAGTGCATATATCAATACATTCGTCAATCGAGTAGAAGGAAATGTAATTGCGTCGCAGAGGCCACTTATGTTCCAAGGTCCCATTGGCCAAGCAATCGGACTTTTTCAGTCTTATCAGTTCAATCTTATGCAGCAGATGTTTAGATATGTTGCAGAAGGAACAGCTAAAGATTCTGCCATGTTACTTGGCTTGCAAGGAACGTTCTACGGAATTCAAGGGTTGCCCGCTTTTCAATTCATAAATCAACACATTGTAGGGACACTGTCTGGGAATCAGAAACATGTGGATATCTATGATTCGACATATGGTGTGTTAGGCAAACAGCTGGGAGATCTAGCTCTGTATGGATTGCCATCGAATCTTCTCCAAGCGAACATATATTCCAGAGGAGACATCAATCCTAGACAAGTGACGATTTTGCCAACTTCTCTGCCTGAGGTTCCATTTGTCGGAGCATTTGGTAAGTTCCTTGGCTCAGTGAAAGATACAGTTGGTAAGATGACAGGGGGCGCCAATGTTTGGGAATCTCTTTTGCAAGGACTCGAACATAATGGATTATCTAGGCCGCTTGCCGGATTGGCTCAGACTCTTCAATCCACAACTGGATCAGGTCAAGTATTCTCAACCACAAATAAGGGAAGTATCTTAGCATCTAATGATCTTCTCTCTTGGGCAACTGCTACTCGATTGGCAGGTGGCAGGCCATTAGATGAAGCGATCGTGAATGATGGAGTGTTTCGGATTCAATCGTACCAACGATATGATCAGATGAGAATGAATACATTGGCAGAATCTGTCCGCACATCTGTGATTCAAGGACAAACTGCTGATCAAGATCAGATGATACAGTTCGCTAAATCTTATGCAGAGACTGGAGGCAAGCAAGCCAATTTCAACAAATGGATGATGAATCAATTCAAGACTGCGAATACCTCCCAAGCGAATAAGATTGTTTCTCAACTCCAGAATCCATTCGCTCAGAAGATGCAGATTCTCATGGGCGGCGGATCAGATGTCACACCGCTAGGTACTTTACAACAGACTCTGGATTAACAAACAAAGGATGATTATCATGGCACCTGCTACACTAATGACGCTTCTTCCACTTGCAGTTCGAGTGGGAACTACGAATGCAGATCCAACTGATGAACAACAGATTAACCAACTTTATGGCGCCCCTGCAATGGTTAATCAACCATTGCCATATGATGTACTCCAAGCATATCTCAATCTCACTGTAGTTCCTGGAGCAGATACAGTATTGCTCAAATTGCAGGAGTTTGAGATCGTGAGCCAGAGTTGGTTTGATGTGGCTGGTGCGGCAACTCTTGCTCAAGTAGCTACAGGTCTGGTAAAGATGATTATTGGCCCCGGGATTGCACCGATCGCTGCAGCTGTAAATATCGTTGCAGTGAACATGTTCTTGCCACCGATTTGGAGATTGGTTGTAGTTCACTCAGCTGGCACAAGTTTTACATATTCTCTCTCAGCTGGATTGGAGGTGATCGCGTAAAGAACAAAGGTGCAGTAGCCGTTCGTACCTTCGACAAGTACAGAACGTTTTAAAGCCCACCGAGAATCTCTCCAGGGTGGGCATTTTTTCGTTTTGAATTTTTATGTCATCGACCTGTTCGTAGTTCTACATGAACATGAACTTCTTGATCAACTGGAGATCGTTGAATTGCTACGACAGAGGAGACATATTGTTTAACAACTGCAGCAACATGTTTCTTAATATGCTGTTCAATCTCTGCTTTAGAAATCTCCATCAATTGTTTAGACACTTGATCTGCAATATCTTTCTCTAATCCACTCTTGATGAGTTTGATAATATCTGCTTCTGTTCCAGAAATTGTCATTTCAGGTGCACTCATTGCACAACTCCCCAATCATCTGCCATCATATCTGTCTGACTCGGGGCCCAGACTGCAATTGTTCCATCGACATTCTTGATATCGATATGAGCTCGATATGTAATGTCAGTTCCTTCTGGAAAGATTCCAAGAAGTGGAGGATAATTCACATCAAATTGTGAGCCTGGAACCAGGAAGATGAACATTCCTTTTCCATTCCATCCAGCCCTGGAGAGCTTATCTCCATTTTTCAATCGTTCAAGTGCAATAGAGAATGTGAACATATAGGTACTCCTAGTGTAATGGGAGAATCTTCTGAGCAATCGGTATCTCTCTCAACACCTCCAATCTACCTGCAAGAATGAAACATAATTTCTCTCGTGCTTCTATGGTATAAGTGCCATCGAGAAGGATGGAGCAATAGTGTGCAATCGCTGCGAGCTTGAGATCGATTTCATCTGCAGGGTAAGCACTCAATCGTTTCTCAAGTGCAGGATGCAGACCTGTGGCGAGCTCTTTATTCAGAGCAATGTATCCTTCTGGGAAGAATTCAATGATCGTTGGCATATCTATTCCTCCAAAACTCTCAGTTCAATCTTTGCAGGATCAATGCCTGGGCCAAGATTCTGGAAAACTTTAAATCCTGCAGCATTCTTATGTCCACCTCCACCAAAGATTTTTGCGATTGCAGATACATCGTAATCACCAACTGATCGAAGAGACCAAAGGATTGCACCTGTATGATCTGCCCAATAAGTTGCTCCGAAAGTTCCAGAGTTGAGAGCGAGAATGTTACCTACCTCGGAACTGAATTGAGGAGAACAGTTGGATGCGAGACCTTTGAACTCTTTGTCAACTTCGAAATCGTCAGTGATTGGTTCAAAGATTGTGATCTCCCTACATTCTTTCACAATCTCAGATGCAATCTGCTTGTGTTGGTAATCTAGATGCTCACCAATGTTGATGATATTCTCAATCGATTCCTCAATCTGGGCCGCCAGCCGAGTATATGATTTGAAATTCCTGGGTGTGATTGCAACTACAGCATTTACAGCTTTCGATGCATGCCAGACAAAGAGCCAGAGATCTCGATCCTCGACATAGGAGATAAGTTTCGGACGATTTGTTTCTCCATACGTTGGACCATTGCGAGATTCATAGAAATAATCCCAAGTGATCCCTGCACCAGATCGAGCCATGTCGAAAACAATGGTGAGATTTGCAGGCTTAGTTTCCCAATTGATTGTATCTGCAAGATCAGCTGCTGCGGTTTTATGGTGATCTAGGAGAGTTACATGATTGGCTGTGTTGCAGATGTATTCAAGAGCATCTCTAGGGAACGAGAAGTCGAGAATGAATACATCATGTTCTATGAAATTCATTGAAGCGATTGGATCCATCCCATATTTGTAAGGGAGATATTGTACGCCGCCGGCATAACCACTCTCCATCAGTGTGTGGAATGCCCAAGCAGATGCGAATCCATCCATGCAGTTGTCATGGTAGATTACAATCGCACGATCAGATGTAGGGTTATGCATGTAATTTTCTCTCACTGAAACGAACAGTTGATGATTGGAGCCCGAGGAGTTTCTTTTTCGCTCTTGCTCTTAGATTATATTCTGCAGATGACATTGGCTTGGGTTTCATCTTATCTTCCATCATGTATCCCCAAGTCCAGATGGCCACCCAGATCTTACCTCTGCGTTCCCAATCAATGATATGAATAAGTTTCTTATCTCTCAATCTTTTCATCCACCTGCCCATAGATTGTGGATGAAGACCAATCAATTCTTGAAGTTGATCTTGAGAGTACTCTGAATCATTGAGTAGTTCACAGAGTTTGATGACAGCTGTGACATTGATTGACATAGATCATCCAAGCTTCTTATCTGCTCGCTCAATCGCAGCTTTGTCTGAGTACTTGAGTTCTACATATCGCTTAGAGAGCTTATCTGCATTCCCTTGGAACACTTCACCAGGAAGGATTCCATAGAGATTCATAGTTGCTTGGACATACCACATGATATCTCCGAGCTCTTCAATCACATTGGCACGGTCGGGAGCTTTACCGTAGATACATTCTCGCTTGATGTTATCTGCGAGTTCGCCTGCCTCACCTGCCACACCTAGAGCACAATGAAGTTTCATCAACTGTTCAGTCTGCGGTTTGATGAGTCCACGAACGAAATCATCGTATCGAACTACTTCAGTCGAGGGAGGAAGATTTCCGGTCGGATCATTGATATAGATATTCACATATGCATGAGGAATCATTCTGCACTCTCTTTCATTGCTTGTTCAAAAGAAATATTTGTAATGCTCAAGATCTGTTTGGTTTCATCTTCGATCGGTTTCTCACCTCCGAGAATAATTACTCTACTTAATTGTTTAGTTGTGTCATCGAAAAACTTTGCTTCTTCATACACCGGCATCATGTAATGTCGTTGAAATCGTTTAGCATTGGAAGTCTTTCCACAACCTTGAGGACCGTAGATATATAGAATCATTTCAGGATACTCCAATTAGTTTTCGTTCATCAAGAGTTAAAAGATCGAAATCGATTGTGGTGTTATCTACATAGTTAGCCACTTTCTTTTTCGGAAGGAAACCACCATTCGGCACGGCTTGTAATTTCTCAGCCATGATTAGATTCTGTAGTAGTGTAGATAGATCAGACATTTTTTCGAGATCAGCACTGATGTGTGCCCAGATCATTTTAAATGTCAGGATACCTACATGAGATTGAGAAAGCTGTACAATTTTATGTGATACATCTGCATGTTTACTTTTCCCAAACTCTCCTAAGGCCCGCGGCATTGAATATTCCGCATGCGTAAGTATAGTATTTGCGTAGATAACATCTCGTTCATCAATTTCAACTGAGAGACGAGCTGCTGCAACGATGAGGCAGAGTTTGATGAGATGAGTAAATCGTCTATTCGAATACGATTCAAATCTGACATCATCAATTCGTGTGTCGCTGTTATAAATTCTTTCAAGGAGAGCGCGTCCAGTTGTTGTCGCGGTGGCCCTCCCGTGTACGGTTGTTTTAATTTTAATGAAATGTCTAACAATGTCTGCAGTTGTACTTTCACTCGCTCTCTCTGGAAATGCAATTCGTTTGCCACTTGGTTCTCCATAAATAAGTAAGAGTCTAGAAAAGAAACCTTGACCTAGAATATCTGATGGAAATGCCATCGAGAATCCTGTAGGTGTATTACCTCCGAGAATCGAAATGGTAGGATTCTTAATCGCTATCGATTTACCTGTCTTGATTCGATTCTTGTATATGCCTGTGTAATCCCAAAGTGATCCGAGCAGAGATACGAATTCTAAATTCCCATGGCCCATGAAATCATTGAACTCATCTGCCATTACAAAACACTCTTTGTCTGGGGAAGATTCGAGGTTGTTATCTCCATCGCCCCAAAGATTTGTGTCGAGAAAGTTAGATGCTTTGGTGGCCGCGTCTGGTGTATCTTCTTCACCTGAGATATCCATCAGGAACTTTTCTTTAGATGTCTTCTCTGCTGCTATGGTATCGTAACCTGCAGCTTTAATGATTGTTTTTGCTAGCTTAATCGATGTAGATTTTTTTGTACCTGAAGAGCCTATCAGCATTGCATAGATGTTGGGATTGATATTGAAATTACCATGCTCAAAATAGAATTGCCTACCAAGAAAAGCACCGAGCGAAGTAATCATACTCCATCGATGGAAGTTCGTAGGTACTTCATTGTTAGCTGAGTATGTCAGATACGAAGAGAAGAAATCATCTCTTGGTTCTGGCACAGGAGGAAGGCTCACTAATGTGAGTGGTGGACCCATATACTCCAACAGTTCTTGTATTCTAAGATTCCCTGAGATTTATTCTTTACGCGATTCTGACCTTAAAGGACGATCAGATCGTTGAGCGTAGTAATCTTGGAGAGGCTGTCCATGATATAGAACATCTCCAAGTTCTTTCAATGCTGGGTGTGCTGTATCGAAAGTATTTAGAGCTCGTGCAATCAGAGCTTTGAACTGAGGCATGATCTCATTTGGGATGATGATGTGATATTCAAAGGATCGCTGATCTACTTTGATAGCTGTGTTGGTTGATTTGATTTCAAGAGTCATTCTGTTTCACTCCAATATTTGGCTGGTTTAAAATCTGTCCCACTGCCCTTACCTAGTTTAAGCGCTGCTGGGACTGTGAATGTTCTATGAGTTCCAAATACATCGCGGACCGTAACAGGAATCTCCATGCAGCCCCTGACTTGATCTGCAAGATCTGATCTTCCTTCTTTATACGAGAAGAGGATCGAATCGTGAATCTGAGCATGAAGCCTGAAACACTCCGCATTCGGTAGTGCAATTTCATAAAACACTTTCATCCAAGCTTCATTAAGTGTTCTTGCATTAAGTGATTGAGGGCAGTGAGCGACATACGCATTGAGATCAAGCTTATTCTTATCTGGCTTTCCAAAGCAATATCGTGTCCAGTCCCCTTGCTCAATGTACTCTCTAGCATCGAAATGTTTGAGATTATATTCTGTGTGATGATATGCACGGCTAGTGAGCTTGCGGGATATTCCAACTTCATTAATGACTGAGACATAGTAATTCTTCTTGAT
>Ga0179590_1000004_pt1 | contig 44069 bp, 45 predicted proteins | sample CZOMad2_1_08_16f_FD_148622 | JGI IMG/M metagenome (GOLD analysis project Ga0179590, IMG submission 148622) | Vadose zone soil fungal communities from Angelo Coast Range Reserve, California, USA - CZOMad2_1_08_16fungal (Illumina Assembly) | ecosystem: Environmental > Terrestrial > Soil > Vadose...
ATGCTATGATGATTCATTAAAGATTATCTACAAGCCTATAAAGAGGCACAATAGCATTGCCGCAATATTATCTATCGTCCTTGCTATAAATGGTATTTACATAAAATCCATAAATTTCCGTCATAGGCAGCCTTCTATATTATTTATAGTCGGTCCTCTTATGGCCGTTTCTAGATTATCTATTGTGTGTGCCTATAGCACTCTTTGTGCAAAATATATAATATTTCCTAAAAGAATTTCTATAATTGGTCATTAGATTTTGGACTTCCTGGTGTGCGAGAAGCCTCAGCCAAAGATTGGCAACCTTGCCACTCATACCCGCACTGAACATCCGAACGAATATGCAGGCGGGGCTGGTAGTTCCCAGGAGTCCTCGACTAATCCCATTGACAATGGATACACACCAGCTAGTGCGAAGCTGATGGAGGAGTTTCTTGAAAAGGGACGACTCAACCCGAAGCTCTATCCCACGAAGAAGGGCTTCCTTAAGCATTTCGCCGCTTGGTTGATTGAAGAGGACCTACCATTCACGACCGGCGAATCCTATGGAATCAAACGACTATTCAAGTATCTCGATGTTACCATCCAGCTGCCATCTGATACCACTGTCCGAAATGCACTTGCGAAGATTTATATTGAGCTGCATGGCGAGGTTGTGCGTGAATTGTCGGTGAGTTTTATGCATAATTAATTAACCAATAAACGTTACTTACTGCATCTTGGACAGAGCGTCAAATCCAAGATTTCCTATGCCAACGACAACTGGACCACACGCCAGATGGTCTTCACATTCGCTGGGACTATAGCAAATTGGATTGACGATGACTGGCAGATGGTCGAGCGCATGGTCAAATTTTACCATATCCAAGATAAGGACCACGAAGGGGAGTGGGCGGCCAAAGCATTTGTGAACACCGCAGCAGAGAGGGGAGGATTAGATAAGATGAGTATCATTTACCTGGTTATCGCGAAACAATCTGACAGCTGGGTTCTTTACTTTCTAGCAATATGCATGGACAACGCATCCGTCTGCGACGTACTCGCAAGCTCGGCTGGCATCCTACTGTTGCAAAAGTATGGCATTCAATTCCACGCCCAGAATGCGCGAATCCGCTGCATGGCCCATGTTGTAAATTTGATTGTGCAGGCCATACTTGCGGAACTCAATGAGGCAGATGACCCAGAACAGGACGACTATTACATCCCGAACAAACACATACCATTCCACTACGATCCTGATGACGACGAGGAGGTTCAGCAGATGGAGAATGAGGAGGACAACGAGGAGGATGGCGGAGAAGATGATGACGAGTTTGTTGAGTTGTTGAATATGAACCTTGAGGACAAGGAGCTTGAGGGTGCGCTGGATAGCACTGTTGATCCGAGTGAAGTCAAGAAGAAGGCAAGAAATTTTAACAACATTAACTGACGTCTGAACTCACCCGACTCATTACCTGTCAGCTACGAGCCATCACCAAGAAGATATGCTCCTCACCTCAACGTCGCAAGCAATTCCGGTTGTTGTCGAAGCAGGTTTTTGGCTCGGTTAAGGCGCCGCGTCCGTCAAATAAATTACTATGCGAGCTTATGGTGATCCGCGACGTAGTTACTCGATGGAATTACACTCACGCGATGATCAAACGGGCACTTCTGCTTCGAAAGGTCAGCCTTGTTCTCTCCTTCATTCCTTTTCCTTCACCTAACTCTCCTTCTGTAGGCTGTTGATAAGTGGGTCTTTGAACGCGACGAGATGCGGCACTTGTTGCTTAGTGATCGGGAGTGGAAGTTTCTTGAGCAACTGGGCTCAATGCTCGAGGTGAGCCAACTACATTGATTTGTCTACCTGTACTGATTTAGTAGTAGATATTCACAAAAGTCACCTTCCAAATGTCGCGATCGAAGACACCTACGTTGCCATGGGCAATTCCGATGTATCACCAAATGCAAGAGTCCCTTCATGCTAATCTGGCTGACTCTTCGCTCCCTCCTCGCATGCATAGAGCTGTCAAGAAAGGCCTTGCGAAACTGGGGCATTATTACGGTCTCGCCAAGTTAAATCATTTCAATATCATTGCAACTAGTAAACGCTTACAAATATTCTTACCAAAAACCTTTCTTACGATTATGGAACCGACAGTTTGCCATCCGGCATTACGCTTTTCTTGGTTCAGGTCGATCAACGACGATTCTTACGATCGCGCAAAGGAAGTTTTCGAGTACCACCTTCAAGAATACCAAGCCACCACACTGGAACCAGCCCCACCGCAATCTGGATCTGATCGGCCAGCGGAATCCGATTCATTTCTGGCGAGCATCGCTCGTCGCTCGTCATCGTCGCTCGTTGCCACAGCCACACCTAAACCTGCATCGGAGTTTGAGAGGTATGCTCTCTTTGAGCACAGAATTCAGGAATGTGACGCGCTCGAGAACCCTGTGCTGTGGTGGAAGGTGAGTATTCTCAAATTCTCAAATCTCTCTTCTGCAAATTGCTGACAATCAATTATAGGCTCATCAACATGAATTTCCCGTCATCGCGCGCATGGCCCGCGATTTCCTGGCTATTCCCGGAGCCATGGTATCAGTTGAGCGCTTATTCTCGAAATCCCGTCATCTCTGCACAGACCAGCGCTCAACTGTGAAGGCCAAAACTCTCACGGAGGCTATGTGTACCAAGGAGTGGCTGCGGGAGGGTCTTATGAGGTGGGACTGAGTGTTCGTTGGGTGTAGACACAGTATTTCGCGGTTCTGAATATATTTTGCATTTTCTGTGTTTATCAACAGTTTATAAACAGTCTGGCAGTCAAATGTCCATATGTTCAGAAGAAGTTGACATTGCCATCTGGCGAGGAGGGGGTTAGGCTCCTGTCAGATAATAGCATGTGGCCATGCCTGACTCACTTGACATTCATTCGAGGACCTTTCAAATTGGATTCATTGTCCAAGATGGTGAACCATGGACACAGTGCTGGGATACCACTGCAGATGGTTCACCTGTGTGATTGGGAGAGTGAATGGCAGTTGGATGAAGTGAAATCATTGAGGAAGTTGGTGAATGTTGTTTTTGTGAGCAAACAAGGTGAACCCTGCATCAGAAACAGGATCATGTAGCACAAAGTAAAAAAATAGTTATGGAATAGATGATTGAGAAAGATGTAAGGTGTGCAAAACAAAGTATATATATGCATGACTTACGTCTAGGCCCAAACTAATATCAATATTGAACAAACCACATCATAAAATACTCATTTGCAGCCATACTACATCGTCAATCTCTTGAAATATATACTGTACTCAGGCTGGACGAGTCCTAAGCCATACCGTGATCTCATGCATGTTCAGAGTTCCATAGTGCGGCTGATAATCTTCCATCCATGGTCTTCCAATTCCCCCTTGTCTGCAAAACCACCCGGGCCTGCCTGTTGAACTCTCCACATATCACCTCCCCCAACCCTGGTAAATGTTGCTCTGAACGCGGGGGAACATGGACTAAATTCGAGCATGCAGTCCTTTCCCATGGTTTCGACCCCATGCCAAACAACTATCTCTTGGAGTTGGGTGTCGTTGAGATCCTTGATGACAGGAAAAGAGGAGTCCACGACATGCACCCCTCCTGGGCCGAAATTGAGTGTGGGTGTGCGTTCGTGGAGGATCAACTCCAGTTTTGAAATCGAAGGTAGTTGTTTTATTACCGTACTCCATTTTGAACAGGTCCATAGTTCACGTCCTTCAGGCACTGTGGGCCCACTCTATTCCAGTGGGCTTTAGATGGTCATCATGGATAAGTCATTGAACTTGCCTTGTGAAAGTCTATATCCATTGATACAAAACGCAATGTCCGAGTAGAAGTTGGATAGACCGTTTTTTCCTGTGACATTATGTCGAAGGCTGAATGGGTACCTTCGTGAACACTGATGGCCATATTTTCGAGGCTAGTCATTGTGGGGATGTGTTCATCGAAAAATGGACAGAATACATGCATGTACGCTCCATAATGTAGGTGAGGAGCATGGTCGAAGGATATGTATAGGGTTTTTATCAATGTTGCAAAAGCGGGGTATTGTCCTTGACCCTGTCTGTGTCGACTGAGAATTTTTCGGGTACGACTGGCGTCCTTGATCGATCTGAAGAACGCATTTGCGTGATAGAGATCCTTGAGTTCTACCCGTTGGTACAATCCTTGCAAAGCGGCCCAAGAGTATATTGCCGACAGCGTGATGATCTGTGGTGCATTTCGAGCTGCGTATTTGATTATGTCGCTTAATATTTCTGGCGGAAACAGCATGGGTCTCATGTTGTCTTGACTTTGAGGCTAGTGTAGCATTGGATTCAGCACAGCACTGTAGATTGTAGATCTGGTTCTACCTTTTACTCGCACTTTGACCTTTCGTTACTTTGTCTGGTGATGGCCCTTGCTGATAGTATCGCATGCTACACAGCCACAATGTCGCAGGCCGTTACAGTCTTTTGCATATCAAACTGCCAACACGTTTTGGCGAAATTCTTAATGTGACTATTGGTCCCTAAATCTGCCGAATAAATCTTCTTCCAGCTAGATTGTGACAAAGAATCACGGAATTGAGTCCGGCCGGGCGAATTCAGGCAAATTTCGCCAAAACATGTTGGCAGTTTGATTTGCAAACCTGTAGTGATGTTTAGATAAAACTCGGTCGCTTTGGCAAATTCGGTCAACCGCATAAGGACGTCACATTATATTCTTTTATTATCTCTGAGCGCAAATTGCCAAACAGCCCTGTGCTTATAAACTCTGCCTGGTCATACCAGGGCCGCGCTGATTTCCTGATGCGACTCAATTTGGCAGTTGCATATTCTTTTCAAATTTTACTAGTGAAGTCACGTCCTGTCTGTTACCATCCTCACAGCTTCCATATAATTATATGATGTCATTTAACTTGTGTCACTACTCTAAACCTTATTAGATTGACTACTGAATATCCATTTGTCCTCAACAGTTGGGTACTCAAAATCTCGGTTTTGGCCACTCTTTCCTGCTCTCCATAGACATCCTGAGGGAATTGGGTAAGATTCTGTAGAGGTGGGTGTCTAAGTCTACTTCTATACCACATGTTTCCCAGCTACATCAAGTAATTTGGTGAAGAAATGAGTGAGCTGTAAACCATTAAATGTCCTGCCATTTTTCCGGACTTTACAACAAGCCCCTCGTTCCAAAGGTTGAAATGTCTTACTTACCGAATGAGGAAGATGGCGGCTTGTTCCGAACCTACAGTTTGCGAAGCACGTTTTCGGAGCCTCAAACATTCCAAACGCGGAATCGCTACTGCAACGTCAAAACAATAGCTAGAATAGTGTAAAATATATACTTGAGACCTTCACTCAAGCCCTAGGGTCATGATTCTTTTCCACAACCACTGCATGGATCTTCCTGATTCCTGGATCAGCTTGTTGGCATCATTAACGTATGTCATTCTCAGGAACAACCTACACCCCAGCCATTGTTGTTACCTCTCTGCTCACTGTTCAACACATTTTCAACAGCCATTTTACATTCTTAGAGCTCAATACACATTCTTGAACCTTGTTGCATACCTAGATATACTCAGGAGGATGTCCTTTACCATATGCACCTATGACCTCATCATTATGTGGAGCCTTTCCAATGTTCCAGCTCACTGTCTGAATGCTATTAATTAAAAATATCACACAGTGAGCTCAATAACAATTCTGGGAGCATTCCACCTTGATGGAAAAACACTATTAAATGTCCTCCAGCATTTCAAGGCAATGAATGTCATGCTGAACCACACGCTATAGAAATTCAGAACATGTATTGACCATGAGCTTTGAGAGTTACATGACATAACAATGACAAAAAAGAAAACATAAGAGTAACAACAATTGAGAAGGTGTTTGTATGGCATAGATGTAGTTTTTTTTATTGAGCATCATGAATTCATTGTCCATCTTCTGCTGCAGAGATGAGGATCTGCACATGTTGGAGACCAGGACACTTGAATATACCCTCACAATGATGTCCTTCTTCAGCAAGGCCGAAGTCAATGACTCGTACCTGACCATTCTTCTCCACAATGTTCCTGGGAGCAACATCATTATGACATATTCCAAGAGAATGAATCCTGGACATATGCTCCATTATGCATGTCCTTAAGAAACAAAGGTAGTTAATTATGACATGACATTGGAACCACATCATCATACACACTGCTTACCTCTGAGTCGGTGTCAAGTTAGCAAAAGATTTTAGAGCAGATCCACAATCTTCCAGGACCAAAAGGGCACATGTCCCTCCGAGAAAAAATAAGCCATACGAATGAGGGATAACATCTCCTTGTATGCCTTTCATCTTGTGGTACATGTCCGCCTCCTGCGCGAGGTTGTGCATGAGATCATCTTCTGCCATCTTGACAACAACGTCTCGTCCACGGAACTTTGCAAGAAATACTGATGAAATTGTATGGCTCATTGGGATTGAGGTATGAATGAGCAGGCGATGTCGAACAACCGACAAATTTGGCCTGGTTGGATTTGCAGGTACAAGAGGCAATGTTGGTGATGCTACACCCGAAGTGGTGAATATCGCAAAAGTGGATGACTTGTCTCCAGGATAGCGGAATTGCAGTGTGGTATCAACCCTATGGAAGATGCTGTGCCACACTTTCTCCATCTATATTTGATCTGTATTTAGTTCATTAGACATGGAATACATACTTGACTGACCTGATTTTGGCCTTTGCCCTGTATGATTGAAAACTGATTTTCTTGTTGTGATGTCCCACCACCCAATGTCAGATTGGCCATCTTTCTAGACAGTGAACTTGATGAGCCCTCAGGGACATCACCCTGTATGGCAGACACAAGCTGGGAACTTGCATTGGGGGCATCAGAGAGTGTACCTGCATGGTGGTATAGAGCATGGGCAACAAAGTAGCTGAGCTTCAGCAAAGGTTCCATGATCAACTTTGTATCCGGTGGGACCTCATCCTTCAGACAGGTATGAAAGGCAAAACAGTCTGAGATGTGCAGAGTGTCTCCAACTCTATGCATTAGCAAGAACTCATTCTGGTTGGTGAGTATTGCATGAGAGCATTTCTTTTTTTGCAGCTGATGCCAGACCTAGAGCAGATCCATTAGTCTTTTTGTCATGATGTGAGATCATATATTTACCTGTAGGAGGAATTCTTTTCCTTTCATTTCCCAAGACCCCTCCTTTTTAAGCCACTTGGCGTTCTTTTCCCCATTTTTATTCTTCGTCCAACCTCTAGCAAATTCACTCAGCTTTTCAAGCACATTGACATGCTCTTTTTTGTCAGGCATTATGCTTGAGCACACCTGTGCAGTCTTCCCTTCCACAACACAACCAATACTATGCTCATCATCATCTCCAGCATCTCCCATACTTTTTCCCATTAGTGCCACACAATATTTCAAGATGCGATCTGGCCTGCCACTTGTTCCGGTGCTGGAAGTGTCATGCCAGTATGCTGTTTCATCACTAGGGCAGACGGCAGAAGTGTATTTGTTCATTGCATGGCAACAAAGGAAAAATCCCGCGCAAACGGCTCGCTGTAGGTACCGATGTTCGACAAAGGTTAGAACATTTGTCTCGCACGATATTTCAAAAGGGGGGAGCCTATGGCCTACATCCCATAGGTCAGGTTGCAGTGGGGAATACTTTCCAAGGCATTGTGTTGCCCATTGAATGTTCCTGTTATCCTTGCCTATGAATAGATCATTTAGATCTAGGTGTTGCAATCGCTGTAGGGAAGGACCACTCTCCCACAATTCGGCCTGCGAGCTCTGCTTATTAGTACGACTTTTAGTCTTATCGTTCACCTTTGTAACAATGCGTTCGAACAGCTGGAGAAAGGTTTCGAAAGAGGTCCCGCCCTGCCACCCTTGCATCGACATGGCTGTGATAGGGAGGGTAATGTGAAAATCTAAGGCATGAAAAACAACCAAACATTACGTAATTTGTTCCGATCAGTAGGTCCGACGCACCAAACAGTGTTGGACTAACACACCGGCCAGGCCAAAGTTTTAGATTTCTGAGCCCACAAAACGACTGTCCTTTTATGAATTTACAGCCAAAATAATCGTTCAAGGTGATCTGCACAATGATAAAGCCTGAAAAATTTAATTTTGTGCTCTATATAGTACATTAGTGGCAAAATGACTTGTTCTGACACAAGCACTGGGCACATCTTTTCAATTAAAATCACATTCCTTTCAGTATGTAATATTTATGACATTTCATGCATTTTTTAAGCAACAAAATGTGTTGAACTTTTGACAGAGCCCATGATTCTGTCTTTGTGGGGCGCGGCGACATTGTTCTAAAAAAGGGAACTCCGTATCCAAAGTTTTACGGTAAAACTTTGGTCTAAATGGGTAAGTAATATTTAAATTTTTTACAACACTGACAATGCGAAGCAAAACTTTGAGTGTGAAACCAATACCCATTGAACATAGTCATTTGTAATACAGCCTCGTGCAGCTCATTTCTGCTCTGCAGATATACGGAAAAGTTGTAGAGAATGGTAAATTGAGAGGATTGTTGTTGGCGAGAGGCATCACGAAATGCCGGGAAGGTTCTGAAGCTACTTGGATGGCAGATGTCACAGGCAAGTTCGTGTCGCAGTATTTAATGATATTCGGCCATGGGCTCAAACCTTTCCGGGTTCAGTTGTGTTTCAACTGCAGTGTCAAGTCACACGCGTTGCGTGGTATTTGCCCAGCGTCTTATATTGCTGCACGGTGGGCTCCCAGCGGATTGGATGTTTTGGTGAAAATATTCTGATATGCCAAACGATTCTTGATACATATGCGAATAACTTATATCCATCACGGTCTGGTGTGGGTACACACAGCCAAACAAAAGTAGAACCGTTGTGACACATCGCGACCGGTTCGCCGCTCTGACTGCGAACGGATTGCCAAAAACACAACACAGCCAACATGGAGTTATTTAACATCAGCGCTTGGCACGAGGATATGAGACCGATGTGGTTCGACATGGTATTCACGCGGGCGATGTGCCCACAAGGGTGCAAAACCGAAGACCAGGCTAAAAAATGGGAGGCACAGGCAAAAAGGATGATTCTGCAAGACCCATATGCTGTGAGTCAGTCATTTATGATCGCGGTCCCTGCTCGCTTTATAACCTTTATTACAGTTGAGTCTTTTCCGGGAATGGACAAAGACGGGCAGACTGGGTGACCAGGATGCCTACATAACCCTTTACTTGCAATGGATCTATCAATACACCATAGGCAGGAAAGGTGCAGCCGAAGAACTTTTGCGTTGGGGAAGGGATGGAGTGATGATTCATGGACTCATCGTACGTACCCGATAATCTTCTCTGGATCATGAAAGAATTCAGAATCCCTGCTGTAGGATTTTTTCAAACAATGCCCCATTGATGACGTCTCCACTGACATCTCTGCTGAGGTAGAACTCATGTCAGAACAAACGTGTGACACATGGCAGCAACAAATGTGTTCCAGTCATGATGAAAAAATATCTTCCTGGAGAAATTCCCTGAACGAGTTCTTCTTCATTTGTCAAGATCCGGTAAGCAGATGATGTCGTTTAACATCAATTGTGGTTACAGTGTTGATTGGTTCAGACAGAAATCAGAAACAGGCGCCATAAACACTTTGAGAGAGATGAGGCAAGTGTTCAAGAAAGTAAGAACTAACTTGGATTCCATAAAACAATCCATGCAGGTGAGTCGGATGAACCTTTGCCGAATCGTGATGTTGATATGGTGTATAACAGAAGAACAGACTATCAAATTTAATACTGATGATAGCTGCTCCAGACACCGCTCTGGAGACATCGTCGATGTTCATGTCTCGTAGCTTTCTCAAATACAGATGGAAAGAATCCCTCCTTTGGATCCTTTTTCAGCTTACACCGGAATTGGCTGTTCAAAATATTGACGATGATATTGGGGATGCGCATCTTAGTACCAAACACGGAATTCCCGACATTCCAGATTTCTTGTTGTTTCTGGACACCTCTGGTGCAATTCCATTTTCGTCGAACCCACACTCCATCTTCGTTTTTTCCAGTCTACAAAATTTCGCCGCTGGGGTGTATGACACCATCAATGCGAATTTGGTGCTTGCAGGCCGTGTTCCTGTGGGTCTAGCCACACATTTGGATGATCAGCGCTTTGACATTTTGTAAACAGCTCACACCTGAACAACTTCCCCATGTGTATCGTAGGATATGTCAACTCACCACTACTTCGATCAATCAGTTGCCTATCTCTCCATTTCTATGCACCATACTCTTGCAATCTGCAGAGCTTCGTGATCTACGAAGAACGGCTGTTCGGATCGCCCACCAAGCCAAAAACGCCTCAACATCACCTGGAGAAAATTATGCCTGTCGCACTTGTCGCGATCGGCCATCGACTGACAAGTGTGTCCGAGTCATCCCCGTTAAATTCACTGACCAAGGAGCTATGTGCGGGTCCGCAATCATACCATATCAAACCGATGATACGGAGTCCGTGTTACCGAAGGTGCGTTGAATCATGGTACATGATGTCATTTATTAACGCTCCCACAAGCCTGTCAAACCATCCAAAAAACCACAGAAGAGGGCGACTACGACGAAGAAGGCGCAGCTGAAAAGAATTCCACTAGACTCCCTGGATCTGAGTGCAATCGAAGAAAGACTACAGGTTCAACGACGATGCGGCAGGGACATCACGTTGTTGGTGAATAAGGATAATAATGAGGAGGTTAGAACATCGAAAAAGAAGTATATGTTACTAGCTCATGATATTACCAGGTTGGCGGAGCGATGTTTGGAGTTTTTACAGATGATGAGCTAGTCATGCTCCAGCATAACCGAAATGAGTTGCCAAGAGCCGCGGCTGTCGGACGAGGTGGTCAGTTTCAAGCATGGAAAAATGGTGAAATGCTGGGCTTTGGGTCCAGGATGCCGAGTGGAGGACGTCCAGGTGATACCTATACAGTGTACCAGGGAATGGAGATCATGGATGATGTGAACCACATCAAAAAGCTTTTCCAACATGCCAAGGCAAGTACTTTCCATCAACAAATTAACGAATTATGTTAGGTTAAGCCATGAACAAATATCAGCGTATCGACATGGTAATTGCCAAGGTGTCTCCATACTCTCCTAAGGTTGTGGATGATCTGCGCGCTGATTCTGAGCATTGCAATGCTTTGGGACTGCTTGGGGTAACAGCATATTACTGTTGGAACTATACTGCACCACTTCATCGGGATTCTGATCATGGGTGGTCAATTTCAGTTCAAATACGGAAGACATCCAGGCAGGATGAATACAATTTTGCATATGCCGATTGGGGCCATTATTTGGAGACCTGCACTAACTGTGTGTGGTAAGTGCAATTATGCTAACACATATGATCAGATAATCATGTTTTCCAGGTGGTTTAAAGGTGCACACACTCATGGGACCATCATGCCTCGCCTTTCATCATTAACCGATGGAGCATCTGATGGGTTTGCGTTCACAGTGCCACAGAAGTCATATACCAAGGCATTGGAGCTAAAGTTTCTGAGACGATCATTTGATCGCCTGAAGAAGATGTGGCTGATAGGATGATGATGCTGATGATGATGATGATGATGTGTGTCATTTGACATTTGAACAGGATGTGCCACAAGAATGAGAGCACACACATACACACACATATATATATATATCATAAAATGATTTCCCAAACTACATTATGAAAACACAAAAGCTCAACAGGACATGGCGTAATACTTGATTGTGGTTCAGTCACATGTCATGGGTACGAACTGGGGTCATCTTTAAACCACATGTTCCTATTCTAGATCACTACGTCTGCTTCAGCACTCCACAAAAGATGTGCCAACACATCTAGCACAAATGCTGCACGGAACGAACGTATCAGTGTTGAGTTGGTTCCAAGAAAAGGTTCCAAGGTGATCTCAGTCCTGAACAGCCACATGAACCACATAACATATGCACCACAGTCCACTGCGTTTTGCTGGAATGCCATATGCTATACTAACATCAGTATGGCAAGTGCTGGTGGTAACGATGCTCTACTTACCTCTGGAGTGATATCAATAACCCACTGGGACCACTGCAACAGCTGAACCTTGCCCGGTCTTCTTTTGAACTCATGGTCCAACCACTTTTGACATGCCTAAATGGAAAACATTTGGAACATTGCCATCCATTATCCATGTAGACCAAATACCTCAATCTGGTGTACATATCCACTGTGTCTCCAGTGATCAACATTCTCAGCTTTACGATATGCTGGCTCCCAGCTGTCATATATAGTGAGATGACCTATCCTCAAATCAATGAGAATCAAAACCCAGTGGTTTGCTGGTGCATTAGGAGGTATCGACATCTCAGTAGCTAGTAGGATTCGTTTTTTCTGGGGAATATTGAGCTATCCAAGCACAGGAGTGTGTGAGTATGGTGCTAATGATAAGATACGTACACCTGACCTTGCGAATGTTGTGACAGAACTTGTCCAAATCCGTTGGCTTTCGAAAAGAACGTGCCATAAGACGTGTCATATCTGGATTCAGGAACGCAGTCTCCTTACTGTCCTCTCTGCAATATTCACATAAAATATCCAAAGCAGCGCTCCAAATTTTGTGTAAAGGGAGAAACGTCTCCAGGTATTTTGGTGCGATATATTCCCTGCGCCCCATAGCTGCGAGATTCGCAGATTTATGGCTCTCGATCAACAATGCAGCCTGTAGAATCAAATCAGCAGTTTGTCGTCTGTCATATATGCCTGATCACAAACATTTTCTTCCCGATGTTTCAGCCATGTCTCATCTTGTAAGCCGCGTTGAACATCTTCCAAACTGATGCCATGCCAGAAAGGCAGCAGATCTTTAGAGCGCAACCAATCACCTGCGGACATCCAGTGGTGATTGTTGAAGGGAGTCAAGTATACCATGTTGCCTCTATTTTCTGCTGAGGTGTACCTTGTGGCATTCGTGAGAATGTGTTCCTTCCAATCTGAAACGAGACTGATGATTTGTTTCCAAATTTTAAGAGCGAGGAATACTCACCTTCATGTTTGAGTACCTGTTGGTATGGTACCAATCCTTCGCGCTCACAGTGTTTCTCGTATGATTCCCATCCCCAGGGGGAGTGAGTAAAGCGCTTGATGGTGCGGATGGACCACTTATGGGCAATGTCCACCAGTAAAGAATGACGCAAGGGTGCATCATGTTTACCCTTGGATAGGGTGTTCGATATCCTGGTCCGTACATTGTGGAAGTACTTCTGGCTCATCCTCGTCCTCAATGCTTGAACGGGATCATTAGGATCGACATTTATCATCGTGGTGTCCCAGTATTCGAGATCGAAACAGGCCAGTTTTGGAACGCAATCCACAGGAAGGACTATCTCATGATATGACGGCTGCGGGGACTCGAGCAGCATATGAATCAGGTCAGGGTTGGAGTGATCTGGGCGGAACTTCCATACCCAATGGGAATCATCGAGAGTGAGATCATTGTATGCCGGCCAGTCGTCGTCCATATGTATAGGACCGTAGCCAACCCTAGACCTAAAGGTTGCCTAAAAGTAATTAGCAGTGGTAGACCATTATCACATGACCGTGCGTGTTACTTACTTTACAGCCGTTCCAAGAAATAATGACACAGACACGTTTTTCTTTCCGCGTCATCCCAAATAGGAAAGTTCACTGATTTCGTCCCATTTCTGGTCTGTTTTGAGTTGATTACTGCTCCGATGGCTGTCAGGAGCAAGTAAATCATTTCAACACTATCTGGTGAATAAAGTGTGAGGTTACAGTATGTGGATCTCGTTACATAGATTTTTGAAAGCCAGTTGATTGCGAGCCTTTCCGCTTTTGGAAACCCGATTCGGTAATTACGGTGTCACCCAAATCCTACAATTTTTGTATACCGCTGGCAGTACAACTACTTTTCGATATACTGGCAACATGTTCCAGTCTGTTTTCCACAGAAATGCTAAGAACCAGACTGGAAATGTGACAGGTTACAACGAAATCGGTCAATTTTCCTATTTGGGATGACGCGGAAAAAAAAAGTGCCTGTGTCATTATTTGTTGGAAGCGCTGTAAGAACATCATTTTACAATCTGCAAATACACTATTACAGTGGGTTGCATAACAAACCCAGAACGTTGGGAGAAACATTGATTTAGACGATCTCAGAGACTCCCACACTGAAAACTGAAAAGCCAGAAGCTAGCGCAAAGCTTCCGAGAGAAGGCCAATTTCGGTATGTCTAGTCTAGTCCACACTCCGGAGAAGACAATAGTGTTCTCATGTAAATTATTTATGATAAGAGCAATTCTACATTGGGGTACCGTACAACTGAGTCGGGGATTGGTGCCAAGCACCGTTACGATTAAGTAAGCTTATAGCTGAATATAATCTTGTCATGGTCAAACACAAACCATGGTGACGCGCATTCTCTCAGGAGGGTTTGTAATTGTCGAGTGTGATTTGATTATTTGGGGAGTTACAACTGTGTGCAAAGATCATGACACCCTGGCGGGATTATGAAGAATTACAAGTGCAAGATGGAATTTGAATGTTACATGAAGTAGATTTGATCACATGCCACCTAATCTTGGGAAAGCGTTCTAAGACCTCCTGGGCGATAGAAGCCAGTCACAGATCTAGTGTAAAACATGGTGTAGATCACATGTTCAAATACCTGAGACTAGCCCATCACAACAGCCACTGATGACTGCAAATGTTGCTCCCTACCCTCACCCAACACCGAGAGAGATTCACGCCAATGACAACTGCCGATTGTGACGCCAAAGACTCTTAAAGAAGGGGAGATGTTGATGAAGTCCTCGAGGGTCCCATCTGGAAGAGATTGAGGTTAGGTTGGATCGGCGAGACTCGTTGTGACACCTGACTCGCCCACCACAACAGCCACTGATGACTGCAGGTGTTGATCCCTACCCTCCCCCAACGCCGAGAGAGATTCTCCCCTTGTGAATAACACGAGATGTTGATGAAGTCCTCGAGGGTCCCACCTGGAAGAGATTGAGGTTAGGTTGGATCGGCGAGACTCGTTGTGACACCTGACTCGCCCACCACAACAGCCACTGACGACTGCAGGTGTTGATCCCTACCCTCGCTCAACGCCGAGAGAGATTCTCCCCTTGTGAATAACGCGAGATGTCGATGAAGTCGATGAAGTCCTCGAGGGTCCCACCTGGAAGAGATTGAGGTTAGGTTGGATCGGCGAGGCTCGTTGTGACACCTGACTCGCCCACCACAACAGCCACTGACGACTGCAGGTGTTGATCCCTACCCTCGCTCAACGCTGAGAGAGATTCTCCCCTTGTGAATAACGCGAGATGTCGATGAAGTCCTCGAGGGTCCCACCTGGAAGAGATTGAGGTTAGGTTGGATCGGCGAGACTCGTTGTGACACCTGACTCGCCCACCACAACAGCCACTGACGACTGCAGGTGTTGATCCCTACCCTCCCCCAACGCCGAGATGTCTCATCACAAGGTGAAGAAGTCAGAAGCGCATGACGGATTAAATGGGAAGTCTTTGCTTGTGCGTATTTGTTTGTTCATATTTTGCACGCCTAGACGCCACAACTGAATCAAGTCATGCTTACGAGGTCCCAGTGGTGTTTCAACCAGGGGACGACTGTAGAACAAAACATGACAATTGCAGGTATGAAGAAAACACATACTTCACGGCTACCATATCCAAAATATCGTGAAGGACAAAAAATCATGACCATAAATTAAAGTTTGGAGACCGACAGTGAATTTGTAAGAAGTTATCTACCATACCCAAAATATCATAACAGGTATAAAATAATAAATATAACTAAACGGTTGATTGAACAGAACGATTTTCCTCATAATAATATATGTAATGTCGTTTTCGACATAAAACTATTTACGCACAGGCCATGTCACGTTACTTCCGGGGGTTGAGGGACCTTGGAAGCAAGGTGATGAAAAACATGATATCTGCGTGATGCTTAAGGTTCATATCGACATTTGAATACATGTGGCTGTTTTATCTGTCCACATCGTTTCCTACATAACTTATTCAATTTTTCCATGTAGCAGAAGATTTATTCGAACGATTTTTCAGCGTTCAGCCTACATAGCCACTCATTGTTTTGGGCGCCAAGAGAGGATAACCGCCTTTAACCTTAAAATCCAAATATTATTGTGGAATTGACTGTGGGGATCTCCACTACAACTCAACTTCTTTAAACATTGAGTCAAATACTCTGCTAAAGAAATTTATACCAAAAAATGTAAGGATAAAGCGCCATGCAGTGGAGGGGGGTCTTGCGGGGGTCTCCACCGCAAATCAACATTTTCAATATATACACACCAAAATTCTTGTCAGTCAGCGTCACTGGATTTGGCGATAATTTAAATAATTATGGGAAAATGGAATGCTATGGCCAGTTATGAAAAATCGGATTTAGAGAGCTTCCCATGACCGGTGTGAACACCACTGGACGTATTATGCCACCGTTTGGAAAAGATTTAACAATTTGGGGCATATCAGTCAAAGAGCAGATCATGAACCCTTTTATGTGCGTCTTAAAACTTATACAGTATGTGATCACATTTGCGCAAATCACAAATGCTACGGATTTGAAAGGTGTGGTATAGGTTTTGCGATAGGGAAGAAAGGGTCCTCGACTTTGATGTGAATACACCTATTGGAATTCCTCATTGATGGAAAATCCTTGACAGTGTCATTATATACCTACAAACAGGTGTAATATGTATGCAAAATTGTAAATTTATGTGGTGTTAAATAAAACAGATGAGAACTTGTCACAGCGATGGTCCTGATGATGACAGCTAAATAAAGTTATAAGTAATTGTCCAAATTGTGTCCTGAGCCCCGCCATGTGTGTCCTGACCAGGGAGACTTCACATCCAGCTTCTTCCAAAAATATCCGACATCCTGAGAGCAGGACCCTTGAATCTCATCGACCCCTTGTGGGCGTTGAACACCTTTTCCTTTGGTGGTCAAGCCACACCCATGGCACTTAAGAGTCACAAAGTCGCAGTTTTTGTTCGACTTCTTCTTCCCATAATTGATTTTGCCTGGGTTTGCTCGAACTTGGTGATTGCCACAAGTAGGGCACTCTGGCAAAGGAATACCCCACATACTCATTTGCGAAGAAAAAACCAACTCGCGGAAGAGAGGTTTTTGGTGACCATGGGGTTGGTTCATGGCGATGACAGACGTGTCGACGAGGAGGGTTTGATAAGAAAACGCGTCTTGAACTGATTCCAAGAACCGCGATTTTCCACCAACACAGTGTCGAATGCTAGCCGGATAAACTCGAAGACAGCCTTCCTGGTCAGCTTCTCGCAGAAAAACCAACTCCAGAAACATCGGGAGGCGGAAAGCCAGCTTCATGGGGTTGATCTCCTCGGCACCGAATCCCAAGATCCAGTTCAATCGATTCCTTGTTGTGAAAGAATATCAGAACACATTTAATAAATGGGGAAGTTGGACACACTGAATGATGAGATTGCACCAAGATAGATCTGACCTTAACGAAGCACCGCTCAATAATGAAATCAGTCCGACCTGCCCACCATGTGCCGCGACTGAATTGGGTTTCTCGGCGCTGGGAAAGAGTAGAGATATAATCTGCAACAACTAGTTAGCCAAAAATCACATCACGATCATAAATTCAAAACAAAACGCACAGACTCGGCCGATGCATGGCACACTGTTCCTGCTGGGTCTGTGTACACAGTTTCACCTGTGGATGCATGAACATCACCTTCCAAGATTATCAGGATTGATGTCTGTGTGTAGCGTCTAGTCCACTCAGCAAACGCCTGACGAAAGTCTGCTATTGAGCCATGCTCGAGGTTGGTCAAGTGCAAGGTATGGAACTGGCATCACAAAAACAGTGTAAGTAGATGGATTCATAATCATGGAGTAGAAACCAATACTAGCCAAATGACGACAGTGTAGTGCATACAGCTCACGCATGTACATTGTGGCGGAATGTGTGGCTGTTCTGAATCCCACCGTGAAGCAGATATTGATACAAAGTAACGGGATCAATGTGCGATGGAAATCGAGCTGCCGGGTGTTCTCCGACAAGAATTCATACTGGTATCAGCAGTCAGACACACAAATTTGACCATATGACGTTGAGACCAATACCTTCATCTCACAGGGGATGTTGTGGGGAGGACAGACCCATGTGTCTCCCTTGCATTCCACTTTTCCTATACATGCAGTGCCCTCGGTCTTGCCCATACACACAACAACTGGGCAACCGTCAGTTGCACAGACAACTCTGTTTTGTCCAGGATCACCACAAGAAGAACAAAACTGTAAAGGTTTTAAGGTGATGAATAAACGATTGATTTGTGGACCATACCTTGCCGCGCACAATTGTTTCCTCAGAGTCAGACTCAGATATGCCAGAGATCTGGTCTGGTTCAGGCGAATCGACATCCATAGCCAACAGCATCGCAAAGTCAGCAGCTATATCACCTGGCTCAGCAAATAACACATTGCTCTTCAGGTGCACTGGTTCTGGTTCCGCAGGACGCTGAGCAGGGGGTGGTCGTTTGCCGGTGTGGGATTGCGCTAGAGGTCGTTTCCCGTTGCTGTTGACCGATACTGGTGAACCTCTGTCCAATCCAATATTACCATCGACGTCGTCGGCTTTGGCTTCTTCGGCTTCTGTCTGCTGCGAGGGACCAGCAAGGGGGGTATCATCCACAGTACCAAGCTCCATGTCCACATCTTGACGATCGACCTGTGATTCATCGTCCTGAATAGTCGGCAACATGTCGCGTTCATCTGCGTCCTCACGAGCTCCCTCGATGTCTCTTGGGTTCACGTATCCCTTCGGCGAAAAATTCATATATTTCGTCGTGAACGTATCGTAATCGTCGGCGTGATCATGTCCCTGGGCCTCATCAACCACATTGGATGGTCCAGAAATGGGTCCGAGATCTTTGGCTGTTTTACAAGTGGCATAATCAGTTCCATATATTCCAATCGAGATGAAACTCACCCGTTGTTGTGTGTTCTCCACGTTTTATTCCTGGCTCGAGGATATCTGTGATTTTTGACGAGCCGACGGTGGGATTTATGTCACCTGTCGCATTGACAGGAGATTGGATATGGTTGCCTAACACTTCGTATGAGACATGAGCATAGTCTAATTTTTCATGTTACCCACCAGATGTGGTAATGCTATCAATTTTTTTCGCTTTGGGGGATTCTGGGATTTTTGATGATCCAGCGACAAGACTGGGGTCCTCAGCAACTTTCACCAACGGAGGGCTGGGGCTTCTTGGAGCTTTCCAAGTGCTGTGATTAGAGTCAGCATAGAACAATCAACATAACACACACCCAGCGCAGGAATTAAATTCATCCTTGATAATTGAGCCGCAACAGGAAGGTCCTCTGGAACAATCACTGTGCAAATCTTTAGATCAATAGGAATTGAAGAAACATGAGGGTCACCTGGCAAGGTCATGTTATCATCACCTATTGCTTGTGGAGATTTTGATGATCCCGCAATGTTTTTAGGATCACCTGCTGATTGAACATGCTAAAGATTCAATAAATAAGATTCCATAGCACAGACCACACACCTTTGGTGGCAGGGATGTCATCAAGTCCTCCATCAGAAGAACTGTAGGTGCTTTCTGAAATTTGGAAATATAAAGAGGATTCACAATAAACATGTCAAAAGGGATTCTAAAATACCTGATCGTTTTCGTTTACGCATAAAGGACCTCAGCAGTTGTGCAGAGACACCATCCTTGTCTTCATCTCCGTCAGGATCCACGGAATACCTTGGAAACGGACCTTGAATTTTGTCTCCAGAACCAGAGGCAGTTGGTGCCTGGAGGTTGCCCGTGATGAGTGCAGTATCAAGCACTGGGCTTTGTACTCTAGGCGATGGGGCTGAAGATTGTTGAAGTATCTTCAAGTAGTACTCATCGGGGGTCCTTGCGCGTGGGGAGGGCGCGGCGTTGCTGTCGTCGTCATATCCATCCAACATGTTGAACTGGAAAGAAAGTTAGTTCCGAATAACGACACCTGGTTTGGAAATGCACAGCCACATACCAACATGTCCGCCTACTACATGGATCGTACACTCTGGAAGGACAGTATGGCTGACATAAAGCACCAATTCGAGGCCTGGGCATTCAGTGTACTTTTTATTCACATAGGGGGCAGAAACATTGGGTCTGTGCAAAGTGTGCTGGGAGTGCTCACCTTGTTCGACGTTTTCTGTTCTGGGATAGTGCAGGAATATTCAGGTGCCACTGGAGACAAAGGACGTCTTTGCAGATATTACTTGCTGCTTCGGTCTGCCATCACAAATGAAATCAAAGGAACCCCGGAGGATAGGAAGCTGAAGACATGTCCGACATGCATGTTGCCTTGGTTGTGGCGCACATCCCTGGGTTTTTTCAAGCACGATGAAGCCGATGATAAGGAAATGAATATCATCATAGACAATTCATCACCTTATGATATTCCCTTCCCTCATATATGTAAGTGATATATTTGAAGCCATCTCCACCCTGAGATTTTCTATATCAGCATGGACCACGAGCACACATACATGGAAAAAATGGAAACGTCGGTGGGGTGATGCAGTAATGCCTCACCTTATAACCATCTTAAAATCTGCAAATAACCTATGTGATACGGAGGGTCTTTTTCAAGGGTGGCAGAATGATCAATTCCGGCTGTGGGATTCTACAGCCATACAAGCCCCAGATCGTAAGACACATTTCAGGGCTGACACACCAATGCTGACATTTAGCCATCAGCAGAGGAACGGACTGTGAGCTGGGTATATGCGGCTAAAGGTCTTCGGGGCGTCTACCTGTCACGTGCTGAATACCGAGACAATGACTGGGTACATTGGAAAGACTTTGTCAAGGCAAACAGTTCATTTTTCAAACCTATGACAATGGGAGACATGGAAAAACTTCTTCCTGGAGGTTGGCTGAATGACAGCATCATACATGCATATGGGCTGCTCTGTTTGACTGTCCTTCGACCTCACATTGTGGAGCACGTGCGAATTATACCGTCCTTATTCTGGCTGGGCCTATCCAACCCTGAAAGCAACCAGGAACATTGGAAGGCTATCATACACAAGCGAGTAAGTGAACCATAACTATCGTTTTTCGGTATTTTCGTAATCAAATTTTGGCTGGCAGGTTATCAATCCATTGGAGACTGAACAAGGCCTAGACTTCGATGATGCTGTACAGAAAATCGACAAAATCCTTTTTGTGATCAACACGGGCGGCACTCACTGGATACTGATTGCAATGGACATTGCACAGGCAACTTGGAACATCTATGACAGTCTAGCAGAGGACATGTCACTGGATGGATCAGGCTCCTACAAAGGTATTGTGGAGGTGGGTTTACAGCATCAAAAGTCTTGTGAGATTATTTTCTGATCTGATCCAAACTTTATTATAGAAATTGGCATCTTTTGTGGCTGTTCACCAAGGATTCAACAGAACATCACACTGTGAATCATGGAAGATTCAGTGTGTTTCTGTCCCTAGGCAGGGGAATGACTGTGATTGTGGAGTTTTTGTGTGCCAGTTCATTAAATATTTGGTGCAAGGAAAGGACATCCCACAGTGGAAAGATGAAGAAATTGGATTGTTGAGGAAGGTTATTGCTTGGGAGATGCTGGAAAAACGTGTTCGCATGTAGAATCACACATTTATACATTCAATCATTCATATTGAAGGCATTTTTATGAATAAACAGGTGTATTACATTAATGACTCCACTGTAGAGACCTCCAGGGAGAACTGATGTCCATGTTCCTCCAACAAAATGTATTTCCTTCATCATATGGTGCAAGTTTTTCTCTCACCATGACCACATGAGCCGGTTGGCTTGCCCCTGACCCTACTTCATGCCGTTGACATGACATACAACGCACCTTGGCAACACCATTCCTGATAGGTGCAACTACATTACCATTCCCACAGAATGGGCATGATGGCAACATGTAACCCCATGGTTTATACCGATGGGAATATACGTATTCCCGGAGTAACGTTGGCTCACTGGGCGACGGACGACAGATCAATACAACCGATGTATGAGCGAATAGGGATCGATCGATGAATGTACGTTCAATGGCATCGGTGAGGTTGTTGTGGCATGTGTTGACCAGGTAGCCATCGGAGTCCACGTCCCTCAAGAAGGCATATTCCACAAATTGGTGTAGATATGGCATAACATGGCGCCTAACGAGCATGGGCGTGCCGAATGCCAGAACCCAGTCAAGGGCTCTACTGTTGGTTGCAAAGGAATGAAAGGGCGATAATTTACAAAAATGAAATTTAACTCACTTTGCCACAAGGTCAAACCAAGAGTCTAGAGATGACGGGTATTGAAACGTAAATCCACATGCTGTGGATATGATACCCTTCATACCACGGTTCCGTGAGATGACAAGTTCATAAATGTCCTGTCCTAAGCTGGCCATCAAGATCTGTCCATACAATGGAGTGAGCGTGATTTGATATGGATACTCATATGACGATTGACTGACCTGGTCCACAGAAGAATATCGGTTCTCCTGGGCACCAGGACGAGCGTAAACTATCTCCCCAGTTGTGACGGTGGAATGTGCGATCAAAGTAATTAGAATCGCAGAATGGCCATGCTCTTCCATCCATTCCGCAGCGATGACACGGAATTTACGGATAGAATGTGCATTCATACCTGAGTATATAGCAGTACGGAACTATGATGACAAATTCAGAATATGATATGGTTTTTTCACATCACATTTGTGACGTACTAGCTGTTGTGGCTGATGGCTATATAAATAATTTAGATGAGGAGTAATGTAGTCCTGACTTTCAATATCAGTCAGGCCATCAACTTCTCCCGGAACGATGATGAGTTGCAATAAGGGCACGAGTGTTCTCCCACAATGCGGACGGCCCGTTCGGCCAAGGTTGTTGATGTTGTACTGCAGCAATATTATCAACACGGTATCATTGTGGCTTTCGAATCAATCGTACCTTTATTTTTGACGGTCGGTTGTGTGTTGGACAGAACCACAATCTTCCCTCAATGTCTTCTATATTCAAGCAGCCAGTCCGTTCATCGGTTTTGACACATAGGCCTATATGACATCCCTCGTGGCTACACAAAGTCAAGGGTCTGCACGATCCACACTGGTCACAAAACTGAGGCAATGTCAATAAGACCTTGTATGCATTTAAGATTTGGACGGTCTCACCAATCCACGAACGCGTTTGATCCCGTCCGATCCAGTGACGCTCAAGGGGGTATTAGACTCCATCGATGAGGGATGGAATTGCCTAGTTCAAAGATGAAAGACGGGAGCAGAAAACGGAAACAATATGGTCACTTCTCACGCCAGACGGCGTCAAATCTGTACTTATCCCAAACTCATTCGAAATCCCATCGTAATCTTATCGTTTTCGGACGAATGTGCCATTTCCTACAATAGTTCCGCAATCGCTATTCTCCAACAGATTTTCAACAATTACTAATTCAATCAAAAAATTCTGAGTTTTTTCTCAGGGACGACAGTTATTGTGTGGCGCAGCCAATGAATGTCGGCGCCTATCATATTTCAATTTATTCCTAAAGAATTGATATATTTAGGATGTAAAACCCTTTGCCACCATCGCAAATCCTCTCCCAAATGATAACAATACGATATAATTACACATCCGGCATCGTCGGTTGTGTCAACCGCCCGATGCGCCAACAAAATCATAATAGTTGTAATAAACATGGTGTCATTTCGGTGGGTACGAAGGGTTTGTTGCGAGAACTGGTCCGATACTGTAACTATTCTAAGCTATTCTCAAACAGGACAAAAAACCCTCTATCCATTAGACAAATTTGAAAACTGCTAGATAAAACCAATACATTGCCATTTTACATATGACCACAGGAGACGATCAAAAATACAATTAGAACCATTAATTATCCTTTCGATTGAAGAAGAAAATGTGACATCTGAAAGTCATTTCAAAATATGCATGTGACTAATATTATAAAAATATCTTGAAGTTGAATCTGTCGCCTGCACAAATGATTCTTTGGGCTTGTCACGAATCCATCTATGGGGAAAGTTGTCCAAAAATTGCTTATCCGCGTTGGTGCATATAGGTATAGGGCAATATAGACCTTCCCGCCGTGTCCACGTGCCAGTGAGTGAGCGGTCTCTGGGCTAAACCTTGTGCTGTAAAAATTATATACAAATAAAACATCTTCAAATATTATCCTTTTCATGTGTTTACTTTCTGTCCTAGGCGTCTGCCCACTGCAAATGTCGCCTTGCAAGTTGTTAGCTGATAGTTTGGGTTGTGGGACGGTTTGTAGGCAATGGGTTAGGATTGCTATTGGGGCAGAGGGCATTACCGTACTAGGATACTGTAGCAGGTCCCAAAATATAATGTGTTTTTAATTAAGGACCGGCCGGCAACAAGCCCTGCCTGTAAACTGCATAATATCTATTTGTATCCGTGATTTACGATTTGGCTGGATGTCCCTCTGTGGTGCTCGATGATCCATTGGAGGTAAACGACACTTGTACAGGGTGATGAGGGATATACGGGGTCTGGATCTGCGTTGTGTTGATTTTCGCTGGGACTCGACACGGATACCTCACAAAGTAGCAGGAATATAGTTCCAACTAAGGAGCATTCCCTGAGCGAAATTGTTACTGCAGGTATTTAGGATTTCTGCCCATTTGTCACAAAATCTGTTTTCAACGTTAAATTGACGACATACTCGAGAAATTCGAAATATGTCGGAGTTTGAATTGACCGACTAAGCTGAACGTGTCTACCATGGATGACGATGACCTACGGTGGCCTAACCATACAAATCAACTACCACAGAGGTTTCCGACAATTTGGATATTTGGAGGAAAGGAAGACTTCTCTGCCTGCTCTCCGAGATTCTCGGCCATAGACGATGCAGGACAGACATTGTGCGATCTCCGTGTGCACCAGAATCTGGCACTTGCGTTGGCATATCTCGACATCGACTACTGGACTACAAACCAAAATCCCACTTCGCCGTGGAACCGAATGCGTATCCAAGGGTATCTTCTCCGCCTTCGAGAAGATGTCGTGAAAGAGATGATGGCAGCAGATCCATTGAAATTGTTACATTGTTCTTTTGAGACCAGCGTATTGAGGCAATGGGCGATAAGAGTGTATCATAAATTTGGTCACTCAGTCACCGGTCGCAATGCATACATCGAATTTTGCACATCAAATCGCTGTAATCTATACGGCGACGATTTCATAAATTATGGTGAGAACAATAGCCTGCGTAATGAAGAACCAACATCTTGATGATTATTTTAGATTGGCTTTCGTTATGCAAACGGGATTTCCGGAATGTTGCGCATACAGACGACGGGCACTGCCAAACCAACGTCGACCATCCCGTCACGGCATCGCAGAACATATGGTGTGCCTGTACCCTGTTCACTTTTGTGGAACATGCAAAGGAATACAAAATGCAACCCAGCCAACATAAGGATGGCGCTTCAAATGACAACCCGGCTGGGGTTTCTGGCTCAGTTATTGAGCATCCGTTCAAACTCAGCAGTACGACAGGTATGGGCTATATATGAAATGCCATGCGTAGAAATCTGACGGAAATAACCCTGCAGAAAAATATTCGGCAAAGAGGAAAGACAAACTGAAAGGCAAACATTACAAGAGGAATCACTCTAAAAGGCTTTCTCTGTCAAAACAGAGAGGTCAGCGATTGGTGAAGAAGGATGGTTCGTAATATACATTGTTTAAGCTGAGGTAGATTGATTGACATACTTTGCCGTGAAAGACTCTAACTTTTGTATCCCCCAAGAGGCATGTGAGATCCAAGCTGTCGAGGTGCCTGTGGGAAGTACTTGAGGTGTTGATCATTTTGGGATTTATGGCTGCCAGTCGAACATCACACCGAGCCTAATCAACTGAATGAGTCAAAATAGGCGATTTATTGTTCAATCATCGTCAGATCGGCGGGTGATCAGGGTGCCGAATTGAGATTGCATTTTATTTCACCAGGTGTGATTCAAAAATGTCTAATCTAGTGTAGGGAAACATAAGGTTGAGTTCTGGGATGCTTCTAGCATTGTGCTGGCTAGGCTCGTGTGTAGATCACAACCACAAATTACGCTCGTCAGAAGATGAGGAAGCAAGCTTTTTCAACTTTTTCCATTCTTCAAGAGCCGTCTTGTTCGTTTTGCCAACACCAATCCATCCCATCAGCGTGAGATGAATTGGTTTTCCATTTGAAAAGCGACGTCGCTCCGGGATGGTGGTACGTATATTTCGTAATATTCCAGTGCGGGCCTCGTCTGAGGAACTGGCGCGGAAGGAAATGCGTACGGCGGATGAACATGCCACTATTAAGGGTTGCAGTTCGTTGTTGGTCATCGTTGCGCCACCAATATCTATGTGACGAATTCGTTGAAGCGCGTCCTTAGAACCTGTCAAACTGACAAAGCAGTCATAGCGCAGCACCGAACGATAGCCGCACTTTTCTGAAAGAACTTCAATAGTTTCCAGATTAGGCTCTGAAAACCACTGGAAAGCGGCATCAGGATACGGCGTGTCAATAAAATGCAGGGCTTTCAAGTTACGCATCTGGGGAGGTGAGGATGGAGGGGATCTACATGGCAAATATCGAACCGTGAGATCCTCCAACACGGGACAGTTGTCTAGAATGCCCAATAGGTCCTGAAAAAGGACGATGTCAGAAGAGTCACCGACGGATAACCGGGTGACGTGTCGCAACATTGGAGTAGGAAGGCCTCCGACGAAAGCGTCAAATCTCAGGTGGTGTAATTCAAATGTCTGGCCAGGTGATAGTGGGGTTATCTGATGCTTATATCCGATGTGTTTGGTCCTCGGATAAGGTGTCCCAAGGTGATGAATTACAAGCTCTACAAGATTCTGGGCTTTGTTCAGAGCTCCGGTATCCTGAAGAAGGGAGTATGTTTGATGGATGCAACCAACAATGTGAATGTCGTCGGGGTTAAGAGGGCAGTCCACCTCGATCAGCAATTCGAGAGTCCTCCATCGCATGGCATGCTTTATCACTTCACGAATAAGCGCGTACACTGCTGGTTCACTGCATTCGTCGTCTCCAAAAGAAGCCGAAGATTGTGTAACACGTATGGTGATGTCCAGTGGAACGCAACGCGAGTTTCTCATGAATCTTTTCACCAGAGGCATAGATGTGATTCGACTCGCCCATCGGCCCCATGAATTGCCAGATCCTGGAGATGAGATGGACAATTTATGCCACAATTGCCCGCATCTTTCAGCAGTGTCTCTCCAGAGAGCGCAGACCCCTGCGAGCCACAGGACGTCTGAACAGCTCCAGTCTGCGTCAACGACAAGCTGCATGATCATATCCAACAGTTCTATTGGAACTGCATATGATTAGTCATGTAAATATCGTATGTTCTAAGCCGAGCTGAGGTATACACGCACGTTTGCTGATGGATGAAAGTTGAGGTTGGCGAGTGAATACTGGATGGACGGGAACATTCGTGGGTAGCAGGCATAAACGTCTCAACAATACACCTGCAGACATCCAGTGACGATTTTTGAAGGGAGTCAAGTATGCTGTGTTGCCTTGATTTTCTGCCGAGTTGTACCTTGTGGCATTCGTGAGAATGTGTTCCTTCCAATCTGAAACGAGACTGATGATTTGTTGCCAAATTTTAAGAGCGAGGAATGCTCACCTTTGGATGTGAGTACCTGTTGGTATGGTACCAATCCTTCGCCCTCACAGTGTTTCTCGTATGTTTCACATCCCCAGGGTGAGTGAGTAAAGCGCTTGATGGTGCGGATGGACCACTTATGGGCAATGTCCACCAGTAAAGAATGATTCAAGAGTGCATCATGTTTACCCTTGGATAGGGTGTTCGATATCCTGGTCCGTACATTGTGGAAGTACTTCTGGCTCATCCTCGTCCTCAATGCTTGAACGGGATCATTAGGATCGACATTTATCATCGTGGTGTCCCAGTATTCGAGATCGAAACAGGCCAGTTTTGGAACACAATCCACAGGAAGGACTATCTCATGATAGGACGGCTGCGGGGACTCGAGCAGCATATGAATCAGGTCAGGGTTGGAGTGATCTGGGTGGAACTTCCATATCCAATGGGAACCATCCAGAGTGAGAACATTGTACGCCGGCCAGTCGTTGTCCATATGGAAGATGGTGGAGGTTCAAGTTGTGGTTCTGGACACCTGCCAAATTAGTGTGCATGTGGCGCGCGCGCCAAATGATACCTCGAAACAGTCTCGTCTAATACAGCCCTGTACAAGCACTTTCTCGCCTGGATTAATGAATTTAAAATGCTTAAGAATCACTCTCAATAGATTTTCCGGAGCAAAATTTCAAAATATAACATTTCAGTAGGATCTCACTGACTGGTCGCTTTGAAAGCCTGGGGACAGAAATGAATATTCTGTTCCGCACAATCTATTGAGAATAATTCTTACGCATTTTAAATTAAATAAAGTGGACGAGAAAGTACTTGTGCAGAGCCGTATTAGACGAGACTGTTTCGAGTTATCATTTGGCGCACGCGCCACATGCACACTAATTTGGCAGGTGTCCAGAGCCACAACTTGAACCCCACCATCTTCCATACGACTCGGGGCCTGACCTGTGGCGTTGCCAAAGATTTATGTTTTTAATCCCAGTTTTTTTTTGAAAGATATCTTTTGATATTATTGACCCCACAATGACGGTGGCGCCCAATTCAGAGATGGGCACTTTTCCCTCGCGTTGCTTGTGAAAAGTGACCCATCTCTGATTTGGACTGCCCCCGTGAATGTGTGCCCGTCGCAACTATATATCCCCATGAATGCGTACTTCCCATGAAAGATGATTGTGTGCCCGTAACAGCCCGTTGCAAATATATATCCTGTGATGTTGTCACAGTGATATCATTAAGTACTTCCTACATTCCAGGTCCCAGTAAGTTGGAGAATTCCAGTTTAATGGACATATTTAATTTAATTTTAACGGCATGTTTGAGCCAACAATGGAGAAAAAGCAAAGAGGTGGCGCGGCGGCACAGCCGCCGTCCTCTTTGAGCAGTGGCTGCCTCAAAAGGGACCTCACATGGCACCCACATGGCACCCACCTGGCACCTGGCCGCCATGCAACAAACCTCGCGAGTCGCTCACAAGAAAAAAGAAGCAAAAAACGCGGGAAAAACGCGAGCCGATCGACACAGCAAAAAACCCCACTCTCCCCTTCCTTTTGGACGAGGGCCTGACCCGTGGCGTTGCCACGGCGAAGTTTTTAATGCTAGGGGAAATTTGCCCATAGGGCAAATTGTGAATGTTGATGAAGTTTTTGATCATAGTATGGGAAGATTTGCCCTGTGGGCAAATTGTTTCATTTGAGTTTCACAGTGAAGTTTTTAATCCTAGTTTTTTATTTATGTTTTTAATCCCGGCTTTTAAAGATATTTTCTGTGGATCTACCAATAATTTTTGTCCAACCTGAGCACAGAAAGCGAAGAGAAATGTGAGAATGGCAATCATTTTAGTCAATTTCCTCCACACATTGGTCCTTTCTCTCCCCTTGCACCAGAAAAATCGGCTGGAGCACCGCCTGCACTACCGCCTGCAATGCCGAAGAGTTTTTGCACGATAGGGTTGGCAATTCCCTCGAGTTCCTTCCGTTTCTCCTCGTACCCTTCCTTCAATGCCTCTTGTGAGTTGTCAAGCCATTGAATAGTCCCATTGACAGCCCTCCAATTTGTCTTTCAGCAGGCTCAGATTTGTCGGCGAGCTTCTCATCAATGATAGAGTTACGAAGATTGCAGGCGTATGATTCAAGACTGTTCTTTGACTGGATTCGAGTGGCGGCGGCCTCGTCTTCGGCTGGATGTGAGAGTGTGGTCAGTAAAGATGTTTAACATAAATAAACGAGGCAAGCGCACCTTCATATTACTCAGCCTCCCTAAGCATACGCTCGATCGATCTCATCCTTGGACAAGCGACCCTTGTCGTTTGTGATGGTGATGCGACTCGACTTGCCGGTTGTCTTGTCGGCAGCCGAGACATTGAGGATACCGTTGGCATCAATATCAAAGGTGACCTCGATTTTAGGAACACCACGAGGTGCGGGAGGGATACCGGAGAATTCAAATTTGCCGAGAAGGTTGTTTTCTTTGGTGCGTGCACGCTCACCCTCGTACACCTGAATGAGCACTCCGGGCTGATTGTCGGAGTATGTTGAGCATGATTCAGACTTTTTGGTGGGAACGGTGATGTTACGCTTGATGAGGGGAGTCATGACACCACCAGCGGTTTCAATACCAAGTGACAAGGGGGCGATATCGAGGAGGAAATCTTGTGACTTATCGGATGTGCCACCAGTGTGGATGGCAGCCTGGACAGCGGCACCGTACGCAATGGCCTCGTCGGGGTTGATGCTCTTGTTGGGCTCCTTGCCATTGAAGAAGTCAGACACGAGCTTGATGATACGGGGGATACGGGTGGATCCACCAACAAGTACGATTTCGTGGACAGCGGACTTGTCAATTTTAGAGTCACGGAGGACCTTCTCAACTGGTTCAAGAGTACCCCGGAAGAGATCTTGGCAAAGCTCCTCAAAACGTGCACGGGTGAGAGAAGTGTAAAAGTCGATGCCTTCGAACAGGGAGTCGATCTCGATGGAAGTTTGGGCAGCAGAGGAGAGGGTACGTTTAGCACGCTCGCATGCTGTGCGCAGACGACGGAGGGCACGAGGGTTGGAAGACAAGTCCTTCTTATTCTTTCGCTTGAACTCCTGGACGAAGTGGTTGACGAGACGATTGTCAAAGTCTTCTCCACCCAAGTGAGTGTCACCGGCTGTGGCCTTGGCTTCGAAGATACCCTCTTCAATGGTCAGGAGGGAGACATCGAACGTTCCTCCACCAAGATCGAAGATAAGTACATTGCGCTCGCCGGTGACCTTCTTGTCGAGACCGTAGGCGATAGCAGCAGCGGTGGGCTCGTTGATAATACGGAGGACGTTCAAACCAGAGATGGTACCAGCATCCTTAGTGGCCTGACGTTGTGAGTCGTTGAAATATGCGGGAACGGTCACAACGGCATTGTTGCAAGTTGCGCCGAGATATGACTCGGCGGTCTCCTTCATTTTCAACGGGACCATGGCTGAGATTTCTTCGGGAGACAAAGAGGGGTTGAAATATCAAGTCAATACTGGCGTAGATACACTCTTGTAAATGGTACTTACGAATCGTTTCTCCTCGCTTAGGTACTCAACCTGGATATAAGGCATGCCATCTTGGCTGACGAATTTGAAAGGGTAATGCTTCATGTCCACTTGTACCTAGGATCGGTGAATTTACGACCGATGAGACACTTGGCGTCGAAAACACTACAGATACAAATCAACTATCAGTCTAGATCATCCAACACTCGGCTATTGATAGAGTTACTTACGTATTATGAGGGGTCATTACGACCTGATTCTTGGCAGCATCACCAATCAAACGCTCGTTGTCGGAGAAAGACACATAGGATGGTGTTGTGCGGTTACCCTGGTCGTTGGCGATGATCTCTACACAATCGTTTTGCCATACAGCGACACAGCTGAAGAAAAACGAGAGGTCAGTATTAGATGAACGAGGTTGTCTTGTCGGCAGCCAGGACATTAATACCGTTGGCGTCGCTATCGAAAGTAGCCTCGTTTGAGGAACACCACGAGGTACGGGAGAGACACCGGAAAGGTTTGAATTTGCTGAGAAGGTTGTTGTCCTGGTGCGTGCACGCTCACCCTCGTATACACTGCTAAGCTTCTTGTCGTGATCATACTGTGCGACTGGGTAAAAGGAGACAGAGAAAATAAAATCAAACTACTCACGCGAATATGAGCCGTTTTGATCTGATGGTACATCTCCAACTCCAGGGGGTTCATGGGAGCATCGAAGTGAGCCTGTATATTAGATCAACACCGACAGTACATCAGAGTATTTCAAGCGAGCTCACTTTGTTCAGGAAATGCATGCTAACCATCTGGGAATCCCGTTTCTCACTGATATATCCCTATACTCTGCGGCATACTTATGCATGACAGAGTCCGAGTTGGTAGGTACATATTTGTGTGGGTTGACGGCAACGAGAGCAGAGGTGCTGATCCTGGTATAGATGTTGTCGGTCATAAACCGTTCTCGAATGCATGATACGATGATATCATCCAAAACCGGTGAGAGAACGGAAAGGTCCGTGACGACCTCCAGCCATTGGTATAGGCCACCTGTGGGCTGTTTGTTCATGGTGTGAGTGGGCAGTGCGTCGGCTGCAATGGACAAGAACAAGAGAGTGATCAACAAACACGAATTGATCGAAGTCACAAGATAAGATGTGGCTGTGCATCACATTGTTCAACTCTCAACAGTTCGTGTACTCATGGGACGCTCACGTCAATCCGAACGAACGCGAAGACAGCGTAGTGCCGCTCGAAAAGGACGAACATCAGCAGGCCAGCCAATGTCAAATTTAGACTGGCAGTGTCCACACTGCGCACAATGGTTCTCGCAGAAACGCAATGGGCCTGGCAACCATTTACGCTTCTGTAAGGCCCACCGTTTATGTCAGAGTAGTTCCCGTTTACACCAACAAAGGAATCCTATGCCGCGGGTACACGAGACAATTATAACAGACTCGTCCGATTCAGACTCGCTTTCCAGCTCGTGTTCTGAATCCGACATGCCTGTGACCCATAGAAGACGAGCTCAGCAGGTCCGAAGCTCTTCTGCTGCTGAAACTTGTGAGTACAGCCATGCCTCATGATGTCACTATATTAAATCGCTTGACAAAAGCATCTGCACCAAACGATTGCCCCTGCACAGGTCATACGGCACATGAAGTGTTGACTGGCCCAGCAAATCGGCCTTCACAACTTGAAGAGGGCGAAGTCTGGGTTGAGTATCATCCAGCTTCTGGAAAACGCCCTGAAATCTTGCGTCCCCAAGATGTAGTCCGGTGTGTTGCTCCTGTAATGCCATATGATGCATCTACACCTCCTTGGCATCCATTCCGTACTCGAGCCGATTGTGAGCAAGCAGAGCTATTCCTTCGTTATGACTGCACGGATTCATACATAGATGGACAGCTAAAACTCATCCATTCTGGTTCACCGCTCGGGCACAATATAACACTGGAGTCTTCGAAAGTAATGCATGCCACCCCAGCTCAGATACCACGCATAGAACATCTCCCAGGCGTACGTATACTCAATTTTATCGACCGTTTTCTGGGCTAATGATCTCAATTTTAGTTCAAAACAGTTGATTTGAAGTTCCGTATCCTAAACAGAAAGCTCGTAACTACTTTGTTCGCTTCCGAGAAAGCATCCTCTCTGCTATTCTTGACATTCTGGAAGATGAACATTTGCAGGATCGTATCTGCTTATACCCGGAACGTCGATATATGCGGCGCCCCGGTCCTGCAGGTGGTATCATGCGGCTTTGGGAAGAATACTCATCTGGTGATGACTGGTGGGACGTCCAAGTAAGTCTTGCATCTTATGTGACTACAGCTTGATTCATGTTCTGCCTTTTGATCCCAGACACTTATTGGACCAAACAATGTGATAATCTATCTTCAGCTTTATATTGACTCAACACATGTTACGTCTTTCGGCAATGTGAAATATTGGGGAGTGTTTCTCTGGATCGGAAATGTCCCGAAAGCAGACCGTAATGATCAGGGAGGCCGTGGACGAGCAGTCCTCGTTGCATATCTTCCCAGTGTTGGTATTTTGAAAGTGTAAGACTTGCTACATTTGCTGACACATTTCCCATATCGCAGGTGGTGGGGTTCAAAGAGGATTCCTCCTCTAAACTTGCACTTCATCGTGCAGAGGTCTACCATACAGCTCTTGGAATTGTGTTCGCTGATCTTGAGTTACCGGCTGAGCATGGCACTGTATTCAAATTTTGCGATACTTTCCAAAGTGGCATCCCTATTTTTATGGTAGTCTCTGCTGACTATGAAGAAATGTATGTCGTTGTTTCTGCATTCATAACTAACGAAGCTTACAGCTACTCCAAGGGTTCGCATCTCAGGGATACTGGGCTCCAAGAGCTTATACCCGTGCCCAATATGTCTTGTGCCGAAGGATAAACTGTCAGAACTTGGTCATACATGGCCGGCAAGGACTAAGGAAAGTACGGATGCACTCATTACTAAGGCATCGTGGCAGCGGACAAAAGAAGCACGCAAGAATACATTGGGCAGCCAATCATTACGTTATATTTACGTGAGTGTATTTCGGTCTTTTCATTTACTTGACTCAACTTCATGTAGAATATATTCCTTGCAATGTTTTCCATGTGGTATGCTATATTTAAAGCATTCATACTTGATCATCTTCACGCCATCGAGCAAGGCGAGTTTGGTAAACACATGTGGCCATGGCTTCTCGAGGCTTTACCAAGCTCATCACAATCGGAAATTGACCGATGGTAAGACACATCTACGCATTATGATGCTTCGTAACTGATACCTTTAGCTTTCAACAATGTCCACGATTTCCAGGTGTCCATCATTTTAAAAATGGGGTGACATCTCTCAAGTATATTACCGGTGCTGAGCATGGCCAGATCTTGCGGGTAAGTCTGATATCATGTGAATATATGGTAGTGCTCATATGAGGTAGTACCTTTCGCCATTCATCAATAATTTATGGCCCGAACACCAGCACCATTTACTCCGGGCTTTTCGACACCTTGCGTGCATCCACCTTTATGTGAAGTCCTTTACAGTACACTCTGACATTCCCCTTGAATCACCTCAAGACCATATTAACCAGTATGACGAGGCAACCAAGGTAATCTATTGGTGTCAATTTCATGTCCTACCACTCACTTGATATTTAGGAACTTCGGAATAAGGACTTAGGGATAGAATTTGAACGGTATAAGCACCATTCATTAGATCATGCAATTGACATCATTCAAAAAAGGGCCCCACTGACAATTACGAGCCAGGGCTCGGAGAAAGAAAGCTTACACCCACAAGTTAAGGCAGATTATGCAAGATGAATTCAGATGACCCGAATGGCTGAAGAGCGGGACAGTATTCTTCGTATCCGTGCAAAAGTGGACAGCTTTGATGAATGGGAAGAGTCATTGGATGCGAGGCCATCCGTAGAGCCTGAGAATCCACCGGATAGTCGGGTCTTACTGTGTGCGCCACAGAAGCCTGTTAGAGTGCAGGATATCTCTTCCAAACTGGCCCCTCAAGAGTTCAGATGTTCAAATTTCGCCAGCCGATTGGTCCAGTTCCTTCATCTTTATGCAGGTACGAAAATCGATGTAAAGCGTCTTCAATCCTGTTCTGTCAGTCTCATTTTTTCCATCTGCCAAACTATTAGCTAATATTATTTATCCCAGATACGCCGCTACCACTCCATACGAATCAATTATGTCTGCATGATGAGTGCTGCAATCAAACACGATATCTTGCGCGCCACCCCATGTTGGAGAAAAACAGGTCCGAGATATGATTGTGCACTTATTAATGGCAATCGTGATGGTCAACTTGATTTCGTGGAGATATATGGCCTCTTTTCTGTTCGCTTATCGAGCATGACATACCGTATTGCCCTAATCCATCGCTTTCACTTCGTGGGCCGGCATCCATCTTCCGAATACATCGAACTACAAGATGGCAATGATTTTTGCTTCATATTTGTCGACACTATTATCCGAGCGTTGCATATCTTACCACCTTCTACATATAACCATCACTATACTGTTCAGGATCTACAAAGCCCAGATATGCATCTTCGTCTAGAGTTGATGCACTAGTTATTATAGAGTTGGTGGAACTGTGCATCTAAATCCACTGATTCGTGAGGAGATGGAATCGTATACGTAACAATTTGCTTTGGCCCTGCTATTTTGAGGCCTGTATTCTATCGTAATAATACCAAAATTACCATGTATGATTTTGCGTGTTCACATCCTCATCTTTCATAATGACAAGCAGTAGCTCATGTGATTAGTTATTGTCTCGTCTCATATCGGATTTCACAATCTTTTCACAATTCCTGGTCAAGGTTTTCTCAAGTTACAGGAAAATTTTTGCACGTTATATGCTGAAATTTATTCAAGTATCTGATGTGATCACAACGTGAAATCATAAATTTTGCCATAACCTGTTTTAATCTCGGTGTCATTTTCCTGATGCATGTGCCAATCAAAAATAATAATTGGTGAATAATTAGACAGTACCCGTATGACGGTGCAGTATGTACGGCCTGTACGGTTCATGGTTGACAGCCCTATTCATAATTGGAAGACCTCCCGGTTAAAATTTAACAGCCGTTACAATCACGTCAAAATTCCCACTGCTGTGAAATATAAAAGACCCCCGAACGGGGTATCATACCCAGTTTAAATGTTGATTTTCATCAGCCATTGAACATTTAAACTCCTCCAGCTCGTAATCGTGAACTCCATAAATATTCTCTTACTTTGTGCTACAGGATCATGTTTCCGATGCCGAGTTCGAGTTCACCTTGGTTGCTCACAAAAACAACATCCACTAGCTTCCTCAATGATGTCACTTCATCTGACTGCCATGCACTCTCCCAATCACACAGCTGAACCCTTTGCAGTGGTATCCCAGCACTGTGTCGATTGTTCACCATTTTGCAAAATGGATCCCATGCAAAACGTCCTCGAACGAATGTCAAGTGAGTCAGGCCTGGCCAGATGCTAATATCTGACAGGAGCCTAGTCCCCTCATCACTAGATGGCAATGTCAATGTCTGAACAGATGGACATTTGGCTGCCAGCTGTGTCCAGGGTGTGCGTGTGTCACCAGTAGAGATCCCATGAAATTGTGTGTGGATGCTGAGTATTTTCAATGATGGGAATGAGTAGAAGGATAACATCAATATCATGGGTGCCATGTGGGGAGCAAATTCAAGACAGGACATGCGCAGGATCTCGAGGTTTGCTGGATCATTATGGGGATTATGGAAAATGTCTATATCGCTTGGGACAATGTCCTCGTTCGATTTGGGAATGAAGTGCAGGAGCTCATGTTGTGATGCACATGAAATACCGCCGTACAGGATGATGCGGGATGGTGCAATTGCCTTGTATCGTCTAGCCCAATCGAGGAAGATATCGATCTCCCAAGCCGAAAATATCAAGTGGTGTGTGTGCTCCAGGAGGCCGTATCCCACCACATGCACCTGGCACACAATGGGCCAGCTGGCTTGTGCCAATGCACCGATATCTACTGCTCTCCAGTCCAAGCATCGCAAGGTTAAATAACGAATTCGATGTGAGTGTTGTGCAATGACATCAGTAACTCTATGTGTTATTTTTTTCCTGGAATTCTTGCTCCCTTGGATCAAATACCCAACTTGGAGAGGCATTCCTTTTGATAGTGAGAACAGGTAGGTCAAAGCATCCAAGGTCATATTAGAGCTGATGACCACATGCTCAAACAGGCGGGGAGCTCCAATTATACATGCATGCCAGTGCCGATTGAGCAGCATAATGGGCAACATTGCCCGTTGGCCTTGGTTCAACCTGACAAAGAAAGCAATCATGTTGATGATTTCCATGGATACTGAACCAGCTGAGCTGAAAATAAGATGAGGGAGACACAAAGAGAGAGGCACAAAGAAAGTGCTCACATTGCCATGTCAGCAGAGGGAAGCACTTAGGACATGGTGATTGGATTCATTGACGATTAACAAAAGGGCCGGCATATCAATCGGAGTTCTAAATCATGATTTCACTGCTTAGTCACTCTCTCTGAGATTGAATATGTCCAGTGGGGTTACCAACGGTAATGGGGAGCTCGCCAAATCCGAATTTTCGTAACTGAGAAGCACTATTCTGGCTTGCTTGTCCGTTTGATTTCTTAGTGTTGAATATATATATCCATAAGCCATGAGGCCAGAGTGTCAGGATCATTATGTGTCTTTTTTTCTATTCGTATTCCTGCCGTTAAAGAGATAAATACAGTATATATTGTCAACAATCAATGGACATTTATTTAACTGAATGAGCGTGAGGTATTGGCATTTAATGATGATCTTTCTTGGGATTCTTCGCTACTCCCAATTTCCCAAAGGTTGTAGACCGTGATGCAGGTGATATAATTGAACCGCTTATGGTGAGTGTTCACCATTTCTACAGCTCAGGGTTAGACAGTCTATGACCCAAACGGAAAAGTCAAGTCAAACAGTCAATGACTTAGCAGTCCAGAACTGTCATTGACTTCGATTTGACCGTGACTTTTCCCACTCACAATAAGCACCCTCGCTTGACTATGTTGTTGAGTAATTTTGCATGGTAAGCCACGCGACACCAAAAAAATAAAACGACTGCCTGCGTCATGCCATATGTGTGCTTGAAACTGCTCCCGCGGGCAAAGTCAAGTCAATATTCGGTCAAGTCATGACCAACGTGTGACTCGTCATTGACCCGCGCCACACTGCTACAGCTACATTGAAGGATGTGGCACTGTGACAGTAGCGTGGCCGTGTCCTATAACGGTTAAACCCAAAAAAGGCAGGAAATCCGGCAGAATTTCGGCACATGCCAGTCAACGCGTAAGATAGATAGTAATACAGAATCATCCAATATCACGTGCTGTGATGCTTCCGCGACATTTTATCTCTGGTGAGCCAATAGTGCAGGATTGGGGACATTTATTGGAAATTGGTTACCATTATTTTGTTCCTGTTTCTTTTCAAAGCACTTTCCTTTTTTCCGTTTTTTGAAAGATGGATTGAGGAATAAGTAGATACATTTGTAATGATTTCTGAGGTATTGCCAAATTGGGTCATGGTGGCTGAACATTCTGGTGGCGAAAAAGTCATCTTCTTATTCCACAAAAATTATTTAAAAAATCTGAGTCAGCAAAGTGCAGGAATCAGTATGATTTCAACAGATGATGGTGACAGAATTTTGAACATGTGCTCATATGGTCAGTACTTGGGTTAAACAATGCATTGTCACGGAAGTAACGCTCCGGCACGTGATATTGGATGATTCTGTATGAGGCCTATCTTACGTCATACCCTGTTCAACGTTGCTCTTCTATGTTCCGCTCAAAAGAAAACCTCACCCAATCAGATGCCCCCCTCGTGTGGAAATATGCGATAAAGGACAGTAATCTCATAACATTATGGGTCGGCTACGACGGTGGCGAGGCTAGAAATGTGGACCTTGATCTTTCGTATTGTCCAGCATTGGCTTGCTTTGACATCGAGTATTGGCAGGCTATGTTCATTCCAGTCACAATTGACAACAGACTCGAGTTATTGAAGGTAAAATTAAAGCAACAGCGCATGCAGGACCTTCGCCGTGCAATATCACTGGATGTGATTACAGTAGATAGGCGAACACTCCAGGATGGTTCCTGGAAGATGGCCAGGCTTCATCAGTGGTGCACCCGCACATTGGACGATTTTTCTCATTCTGAATTTGGATGCAATCAATACTTGATACATTGCAGAGAGAAAAAAAAGGTCCCTTATGCACAAGAACTGAAGAATGAGGGTGAGTGTTTCCATGTGTATTCCCACTGGCAGCCCATGTGTTTAAAACCTGGATGTCGCATCAGATTGGATCCGACATTTTATGAAGAACGCTAAAGAGTATGCATCGGTCGAAGAAAGATTAATACCAGCCACATTTCATTTCGGTGGCGATTTCACCACGCCTGTCACTGCATTTGAAATATTGAGGTCAATCGGTATGCTATCTCACGATATCCCTCGTAAAATAAGTTTTTCGGGTGAGATTTTTCATTCCACCCAGTTCTTTTAACACGTGATTGTTTTCTATCCAACAGGAGCTCACATCCTAGAGGATCTGGTAACGCCTTATCGTGGCACAGCGTTTCCATCGGATGTAAAAACGACAGAGTGGTCTTCTGGACGGGTGACGGCCCTGCCGTTCATCACATGTGCAGAAAAGGATAACTTTGTGACTTTCTCATGATTCATATATTTCTTTGAACAAATTATTGAGTAGTGTGGATAGGATGCTCTCTTCATACACAAGATGGCTGCGTCTCCCGATGGATCGAAACATGTTCACGCTGGGTTCTCAAGCAGGACGCAGTACATAGTGGTTGATTTACCGAAACCACCGCTACCTTCATATAGTAATGACGATCTTATCAGAAAGCACTTGGCCGACAACCGCAGTGTCATCGTTAGAGGTCAGGCCTTGGAGGGTCCTACCAGCTTCACACATGAGGAGATTGAGGCATATAAAGGCAGCCTCTCGCAGGCGGTTGAGTGGCAAGGTGAGTAATAAATATGCTGGATCCATGGAATGAGTTTTCATTCCGTTTGCTTTGAAGACGCTAAGAAGCGTGCGGTTGAATTCCATACGGGCGACGATGCTACCCCCTGTGTTCACTCGACAAGCACACTCAAGGAATTTATCGATTCCGCACACGACCCAAGAATCTGTGGTAATCTCTTGGACATGAAAGCGATGTCGGCGCCGATTCCAGGACTAATATCGTGAGCTTCTGCCGTTGGAATTGTTGCGTCATGGAATTTAACCACACCCCTTCCAGGCGGCTATCCGATGACTGTCTGGCATGGAATATGACTCACCATGCGTGCCACGCTCATCTGCCAGAAGGACAATCACAGACCGCGAAATCCATACCCGTCGACTCTTTGCCAAATCATGAGCAATCGCTGATTGGGCCGCAGGCGCTGAGATACGACCAAGTGTCAATGCTTCGGTGGACTCTAATGACTCATGGCGGCTATGCTACTTATCCTCACAAGGATGCCAACGGACTTTGCACTTGGATATTTGCCCATGTCGGCGTCAAGATTTGGGCAATTATGGAACCCAAATATTTATCCCCCCAACATGACAAACGTGCTGCCCAATTCAAACTCCACATTCAAATGATGGGAGCGCCATTCAGCTGGCACTACGAGCATGCGTCAGATATGTATACAGCGTTTTTGGCTCCTGGGGACATGTTGTACGATTTATGATTTACAAGGTATTCATATGAGATGCTAACCCCTTGTGTCGTAGGATCATGCCTCCTGGAACATGGCATGCTGTTTACACGGCCACTCCAAGCTTCACCAGTGGCGGCCATTTCATGATGTATGACACCATGCATCTGACGGAATTCTCTCGTGCCTTCGACTCTTCTCATTCCGAGCATTCTACCAATTCGAACCATCAGGTGGATCGTTCATTAGCACGTCTGACACTGGCGCTTCCTACAGTGTGCGAGCGACGCAGTGAGCCATGGTCTTCTTTAATTTTGTTTCATGTGCTCACAGGTATTGGGGTCCTGACAGCTTTGTATAGACGACCGGTATTGGCCCTAGCACGAATGATCCTGGACCCTAAGCGGTATGTACCGCAAAGCGAGAGAAAACAACGCGATCTTTGTCTCCGCCCGACAGACCTATTGGCACGCGAGGAACATTTTGAACTCGTCGAAGCACAGGGTATTATAAAGAAGATTTTGACTTTCATCGACATGTCAGAACGTAATCTTAAATCCGAGGTGGAATCAACAGGCGCTAGGTGGTTCGAACGCGGCGAGGCCATTGTGTTGCCCTGGACAACGCATAGTTAAAGATGAGGCGCCTTGTAGTCCCACAGAATATCATGGACCAAATGACCTGCTCTTATTATCACCTTTCCCTTGATTTACATCAAGGTCAGGCTTAGTAGGTTGTAAGATGGCAATTTACACATGGTCATGCAAAAATGTGCTATGTTTTGAAGGATCTGTCAGCGTTTGTTATCTTTCAACCCAATTTCAACCTACAATCTCTTGCATATGGACGACGAGTGGCCTGCACGCAATGATCTTACTCTAGATGAGTTCCATTTCATATGGAAGTTCTTCCCAGATCACTCTATACCTGACCTACCTGACCTAGCTCATCTCCTGCTCAAGTCTGAATCCGAGTCCGAGTGCTTGTCCTTCACATGGATTCTGTTCACTGTGGAGTTCGGAAAGGTTGAAAGTCAACTTTTCGTATGTTGAAAAGTCGCCACCAACCAGTCCCAGGTTGTATGTTAGGTTGATTTAGATCAACCAGTTTCATTGGTTGCTTATCAGCTGGCGAAAGCAACCTGTCATAGGTTCAAGTTCATCTAGTTAATTAAAGGCCCAAAATGCAAAGTCCTACCGGCTGTAAATCAGCTAGGGGCTGGTTGCACTGTACTATATCCATCATGTATGTAGTGGTTAGAATGTGATTAATTGATGTATAACTACTCCATGCTATCATCTAAGTACATAGCACGAGCTAATGCTCCACTTCGGTCCAAAATGGACCATTGATCACCATCCTGAACTCGAGCAACGAGACACTGCAACCCCATCACATCGAAAAAAATGCAGAGGCCCTTGTCGCGAGTATCTGTGAATATCGAGGTTCTCAAATGATGCAGGATTCTTGTCATCGAGGATGCAGTTCCGAACAGCAGCCATGATAATTGTGTCTTTACCGTCAAGGTCAAGATTACATTCTCGGTTGAAATGGATGACGAAGATGTGCTGTAGTTGACCATAGAAAGTCCGTAGCTCGTATTTTGGCATGTGTTGGTGGCGCCTCGCATGGACATCAACCAGCATCTCGTACTGAAAAATCATTAAGTCCATACAAAAGTTATCCATAGGGGTAATTGACTCACTCGAACATAAGTTGCATCCCTAGAATCGTCCTGAAGAGGTGCAACAATGGATGCACACATAGTATCTCCAGCATCTGAATCGATGCGGCGGATCTTGCCCCAGGCTTCTATCTCTGCAGCATCCAAATGTGGCCGAACTTGTGCTATTTGAACACCAAATCGGGTTGCTAGTGCCGCCATGAGACCTTTCGTGAGATTTGCATTGGGTCTGGAGGGGTGTTTTGGCAGAAGAAGTATACAAGTTGGGTCTAGATTGAGAGAGTCAGAGATGGCCAAAAAATGCAGAGCTATATGTACAAGATGGGCATGAGTAAGAGCCGGGAATTGCCCCTCGAGGAGCACGCAAAGATAGTTCTTGAGCCATGTTGTACACCACTTTGAGTTGAGTGATTTGTGCATCTTCGGCAACATATCGGTCAGGAAAGCGCCGGCTTCGAATAGCTGGTTGCAGTGCTCCACAGTAACGTTCCATCGGGAACGCCCAATAGCACCAGACGGGACCTGTTGCCTTGATGCTATCTGCAATGTGCAGAAGAGCATGGATCGTCACAGGACAGGAAGAGATGCGTGATGGATCGTGTTGGTAATAGATGCTATATCCGAAGTGTATGTCAGTATCAGAAGAAATATAAAATAATTGTAAACCTCACTCTTCGTACTCCTGAACCCAATCAATAAATCCTAAGTGAAGCTCCTCGATCTCGTCATCTGTAATTTCAAACTGCAAACAGATATTATAGCCGTTCCAACAAAGAATGACACAGACACGTTTTTTTTTCCGCGTCATCCCAAATAGGAAAGTTCACTGATTTCGTCCCATTTCTGGTCTGTTTTGAGTTGATTACTGCTCCGATGGCTGTCAGGAGCAAGTAAATCATTTCAACACTATTTGGTGAATAAAGTGTGAGGTTACAGTATGTGGATCTCGTTGCATAGATTTTTGAAAGCCAGTTGATTGCGAGCCTTTCCGCTTTTGGAAACCCGATTCGGTAATTACGGTGTCACCTAGTCTTCCACTACCGGATGGGGCTCTCAGAGCCGTTGCTGGGCAATTCGGCCGTTGTACGGATTTAAGGCACGGTACAACGGACTTAGAAGTACGATCTGTAAATATGGATCGGATCACGTGTCAGGTCCGCCACATCAAATATTTGTTTTTTATTTTACTTTGTCGCGCTATGTCGAGATTTAGACGACGAGGTCCCAGATTCTGGCAACTCCAACTATCAGTCCAGCACTCCCAAAAGGCTGCACCTCACGAGAAAGGTCCTGTGAT
>Ga0179590_1000005_pt1 | contig 38130 bp, 17 predicted proteins | sample CZOMad2_1_08_16f_FD_148622 | JGI IMG/M metagenome (GOLD analysis project Ga0179590, IMG submission 148622) | Vadose zone soil fungal communities from Angelo Coast Range Reserve, California, USA - CZOMad2_1_08_16fungal (Illumina Assembly) | ecosystem: Environmental > Terrestrial > Soil > Vadose...
TTATATTTTTATATTTTTATATTTTTATATTTTTATATTTTTATATTTTTATATTTTTATATTTTTATATTTTTATATTTTTATATTTTTATATTTTTATATTTTTATATTTTTATATTTTTATATTATCCCCCTCCTCCTGCAAATTTGTAGAGTTTAGGCAAATTTGAGGAGGGGGAAGGGGTTAATGAATATATAAAATTTAATTTTGTGGCCGTACAGATTATAATTAAGCCGTACGGAAGAATTTTTTTACAAGAACTAATCTTAAGTCTTAAGACTTAAGTCTTAAGAAGACTGGCTCTTTATAAGAAAATTATGAATTATGAATATAATACTAAGAATGCTACCATTAAAGAAAACAATCCTGTTGCTTCAGCTAAGGCAAACTTTGTAATACCATAAATATTAAAATAAAAAAAATTATTTTACAAATTAAGAAATTAAGAAAATAGTAAACTGAATTAATCAAAACTTTACTAACATTTCCCTTTTTTTTATTTTTTTTTTTTTTTTTTTTAATAAAAAAATAAAAAAGAATTCAAATAGGACCTGCAGGAACTTCTGTAACTTAAGGAACTTTAGGAACTTAAACTTTAAAAAAAGCCAAAACAATGCTCCCCTTCTCTTTTTTTTTAAGGTCTCTCCCCTCCTTCGTCTATATAGATTAAAAAGGAGAAGGTTTGAAGGAGGGCAAACAAAACAAAAACAAGGCCTACGTTACTAATAAAAGTCAAAAAAATAAAAAGGATTGTGAAGGATAAGACAGGCTTGGCAATGTAAAATGTCAAAAATACTCGGCCCCACTTACTCCTTTTTTTTTGGTTTAACACCTAAAATAAAGGGGGCGGGACTGGCAACATAATTGCACATTATCCATTATCGTTCGCGTTATCGTTCGCGAAAAAAAACACATTATTATTATTTTTTATTATTTTATTATTTTTTATTATTTTTTATTATTTTTTATTATTTTGTAGTATTTTGCTCCTCAGACTCAGCCTAAGACTCAGATGAGAAGGCGAAAGGGTAAACATTTTAATAATTAATCTTAACAACTTAACAATAAACTACAATCTTTAACTATCAGAATTTATTATTTTTTTTTTTAGGACCGCGCAACCGCCGCCAACTGCTGACTTATAAACTTATAAAAATCTAAAAATCAGCCAACCTGCATCCTTTCCGAGGGGCACACTTAATCACTTAATAAAATTCCTTTCCACAATTTAGGGTAATGGAATTATGGCATGATGAAATTATGAAATTAGGGAATTATGAAATTAGGGAATTAGGGAATTAGGGAGGAGGGCTTATAATTAAGGGCAGACCTTATTATTTTCATTAAGTACGGCGGCCGCCACTTTAAGGGGCCGGCAATATTTATTTTAACTAACAAATGGAATTTATCTTTAAATTCTTTCTTAACCTTTTGTCTTTTTTTTTATTAAAAAAATCCGAACGGCTGACGTAAATTAATCAAACAAGGGAAAGGAATAAAATTTATTCTACTTAAATTCTCTGAGGAATTGATTTAAATTCCTGCGGGTTAGATTATAAATATTTTTATTTTTACCTCCCTCACACTCCCTCACAATGGTCTGTTTGTGTAATTAATAAAAAAAGCTCCACTTCGAGGGCACAAATTAAAAATGGAACCAATGGGCCCAGTTTGAGCTGGGAAATTTCCACTCACAAGTAAAACTTGAAGCTTAAGGGAAAACTCACCTTCTCTACTAAATTTGGTTTAATTAAGAAGTAAGAAGAGGGAAATTACGCTGCTCGCGGAGAGGAAGGAATCTAAATAAATTCTTTAATAAATAATAAATAATAAATAATAAAGAATAAAATTTATCAGATCAAATAAAAATATTCTCTAAAGATCTTTCACGCATATAGTAAAATTTGACATGTTATACTTAAACTACCTGCCCGCTCCCCCTTTACTTTGTTTTTTTTATTTTAAAATTTACTTTGTTTTTTTTATTTTAAAATAAAAAAAAAGGGGAAGGAGAGCAGAAGACGGAAAAAATTTTAAATATAAAAATGTGGGCTTTGCTTATAATCTCTTTTTTTTTAGATTTTTGTTTATTTAAATTTAAAGATTAAGAAAATTATAAGAGCTTTTAATTAATACCCAAGATAGCAAATGAGAATAATTGACCTCTTAATTGAGGATTTCTTGCAGTAGATGAAATTAAAGAAGCAAAGATAGTACCGATTCCAATTCCAGCTCCAATTAATCCTGAGCAAGCTATTCCAGCTCCAATATATTTAGCAGCGATTAACATTTTTAATTAATTTTAAAGTTTTGATAGTGTCTAACGTAAGTAATAATTTAAATTACTTACTCTTTTAAACTTTTTTAAAATCTTTATCTTTTGTCTTTTGTCTTTTGTCTTTTATCTTTTTGTCTTTTGTCTTTTGTCTTTTAAGAGCTCAGAATTAAATATTAAGACCTTAATAAATAATAATTAAGAATTAATAAATAAGAAATAATAACTAATAAATTACGCCTTCACCTGAACCTTAAAAATTTGCTTTAATCCCACCTTACTGAATTAAAAGACCTCAGAAGGAGCCTACGCCCTTTAAGGACGGAACCCTAACGGGCCCATAAACTTAAAAACTTAAGAGTTAATTTGGCTCCCGCCTTATCTTTTTTTTTTAATTTGCTTAATTTTTTATTTATTATTAAAAAAAAAAGTATAGGCGGCCTTATCTTTTTTTTTAAGCCCTTTTCTTCAATAAATCAATCAAATAAAGGGGCCTTAAAGGGGCGCACAATTTCAGGAGTTTAAGGAGACAATTGCTGCTTTAGAGTGATGCTTTAGGGGCATATATCAACAAAAAGGTAAAGGAAAAGTATCAGCTCAACTATCAGCTATACTCTATTACTATTTTAAAAACTATTATAGGGTTATAGGGGTTAATAAGTATAATATATTATAAAAAAATAAAAAAATTAAAAAAAAAAGCTCACCTTTAAGGGGACAGAAAAAGTAAAGTAAGTAAAGTAAGCGCGTCAGCTACCCTTTTTTTAAAGTTAAAGAGCACCGCAGCTATCCTTCAACCTTCAATCTTCAACCTTAAACCTTAAAACTTAAAGAGCAGGGGAGCGAGCTCCCCTTTGCCCAATCTTTTTTGTTTTACAGCGCAGCGGGAGGCTATTGAGTTTCTTCAAAAATTGTATCAGAATCAGAATCCTCATTCAAAGCATCAATAAAAACTGACAAAGGTATTTCAACGACATCAGGTTCTGCTTCATCATCTTCATTAGATGAAGCTACGTTATTACTTTCAGAATCATCATTAGATTCTGAAGCTACGTTAGTAGTTTCAGAATCAGCATTAAATTCTGAAGCTATGTTAGTAGCTTCATAATCATCATAAGATCCATTAGAAGAATCAACACGTGTAATATCAGAATCAGAATCAAAATTAAAATTATCATTAGAACCATCAGATAAACTACTATTATCAGGTTCATAACCTAAATCTGAGAAACATCCATCAGATGAGGAATCAGAATCATTAGCTTCGGAATCAGAAGCATTTGCTGCCGAATCAGGAGTATTCGATTGCAATTCTGATGAGCTGGCGCCATTATTTATAGCACTAGGATTTGGATTCTTTTTCTGAATTTCCGTTTCTGACAATGGATTTTCAGTATTTCCAGTATCTCCAGTATTTCCAGTAGTGTTATTGCTAGAAATAGATTCATCTAAGCCAGACCCAGGAATTTGATTTTGATGAGAGGAACCTGTAGGTTCGGTAAGGGATTCCATTGCACAATTTAAAATTAAATAAATGAAATCGAAACCTGATAGGTAATTCAAGAAACTATAATTATAATCCGTAGATATCATTAAAAATTTGAATAAATTAATAATAATAAATTTTATATTAAAAATATTATTATAAGATATAACTAAATATTTTAATAATATTCAAAAATCAGACGCTATTGTCATAATTAAATATATATAAAAAATTTTTGTTTTAATTTTTATAATTAAAACTTTAAATAAAACAGATATAAAATAAACAATAAAAGAATTTAAAAATTCATAAATATAACTTAAAATGAAATAAATAGAATTTACAAAATTAGCCTTAAGAATTTCAACTATTAAACTTAAATTACTTAAATTAGTTGAAATACTTGTTTTCGCAGGCAAGATAATGAATTCATATAATGATAAAATTGCATATATTAATATAATAAATTTTAACATTAAAATGCAAATGAAAGATAAAGTAAGAACAAAGTAGAAAAATGTTTCAAAGCCACGTCCACTATTATTTTGTTTATTTTGTTTAGTGTCTTTTTTTTTTTTTGAATTCAAAAAAAAGAGTACGGGAGAAGACATTATAGATGAAATAACTGGAGTTATGTTATCTAATTGAGATCCTTTACTATAATATAAATAGAAGAAAGGAACGAGAACAAAAGCTCATACAGCGCCAAGGACAATTTTACAATTAAATAATAAATTTACGGCGATGGCCAAAATTTGATTATTTAATCAAGTGTTTGATGAAGGAAGGTAGAATTTCAATTTATTAATAATTAAATTATTATAAATTGAAATTACCTTATTTAAGAATTTAATTATGTTATTCATTGTGATATTTTTCATTATTTTGTAAGTGTTTAAACTTACCTGATAGTAATATGGGAGCAAGCATCGAGAGTAATAGAACAATACTGACAGTGGTGAGTAATGATGCACCATAAGTATATAATCCTAGACCAAGTGTCTCAATTTGCAAGAAATTACTAAATGTGAAATCAAAAGTATTGGGATTGAAAGTATTTAAAACATCATTAATTAAAGTAATATTAGAATTAATTAAGAAGTTATTTGTTTGATGTAAAAATAAAGTTGGTAGACTATAGATATCATTAACTGCAAAAGGTAATATTCATTTAATTATATAAATAAATAAAACAGTAATAGCAAAAACGAAGGCCATATTTGCATTTATTTGTTCTTTAGTATTAACAATATCTGATAATTTGATGTTAAACATCATAATCACAAAAAGAAATAATACTGTAATTGCACCAACATATAAAATAATATATGAAATCCCTATGAAACCTATACCTGAAAGAATTAAAAATCCAGCAGCATTAAAAAATACTGCAATTAAAAAAATCACTGAAATAACAGGATTAACTGCTATTATCACTAAAACACTTGAAAAAATTGTAGCTCATGCTAATAAATCGATAAAAAAATTTGTCATAATTAAAAATTTTACATAAATTTTGAGTCTACACTCTAATTTTATTAAAATAAATTTATTTTATAAAATAAAGTGCTCGATAAAAATCAAAATATTTTTGTTTTATTTTTTTAGTAAGTACATTAAGTACATTAGTACGTAAAAAAATAAATATTTTGATTAACTATAATAAATATAGTAACGACTAGAGACTAGTAATCCATTTAACTTAAATCTGTCGGACCCTTGTTTTTCTTTTTTTTAATAAAAAAAAGAATGGAAAAAGCAATAACATCTCTTTTGTGCTATTTGCTATTACCAAACATACCTAGTTTTATGTTTATATTTATATTTATATTTATAAAATTTTATATTTATATTTATATTTATAAAATAAAGGTTCACGCTCCCGCGCCGTGGTATGAAATAAAGAGGTCAAATTAAGGGAGCACGCTTTCGACGGCTCACACAGAAAAAGTCAAAATGTAGGGTTTAACCCAGAATAACAGAATTAATAAATTAAAAATTCTGTGTAGATTAAATATAAATATTTATATTTAATTCAAAATAAAGAGATTATTACATTCTTTAAGGAATAAAACCGACCTGCGGCGGGCTTTATTCTTATTAAATAAGGTAGGCCTTCACCTCAAATTTTATACTTAAAATTAAAATAGCCCATTTACCTTACGGCAACCTTACGGCAAGTAGCATAAAAAAATCAAAAAATAAAACAAAAATTTTTTTTTTTTAGCTTTTTTAGCTTTTTTAGCTTTTTTAGCTTTTTTAGCTTTTTTAGCTTTTTTAGCTTTTTTAGCTTTTTTAGCTTTTTTAGCTTTTTTAGCTTTTTTAGCTACAGTGCCCGAATGAGCCCGCGTTAACTGTTTTAATTTAACAGAGTTTAACTGTGCCATATGGAACAGTTAAACCGGGGCTTTTTCTAGCTTCAAACATGCGAAACTACAGTAATATTTGATTTTTTTAATAAAATAATAAAAAAATAACTAAAATAACTGGCCGAATGGGAAATGAAGTAGAAGATCTGAATTCTTTAAAACCTTAAAGATTTCTGTCGTCCCTCACATAATAATCTTAATAATCATAATCATCATAATCATCACAATAATCATAATAATCATAATAATCATAATAATCATAACTATAGAAATTAAGATGGGACCTTCCAACCAGCCTTAATACTTAATAAAGCAAAAAAGCTACCCCGCCAGCTCCCGCATAATATAATAATAAAATAATAAAATAATAAAATAATAAAATAATAAAATAATAAAATAATAAAATAATAAAATAATAAAATAATAAAATAATAAAATAATAAAAATAAAAAGAGGCTGGGGTAAATGGCTGGGAAAAAAAAGCTCTGCCGTAGGCAAGCCGTAGGCAAGCCGTAGGCAAGCCGTCGGCAGCCCCTTCTTATTTTGTTTAAAATTAAAAAAATTAAAATTAAAAAAATTAAAATTAAAAAAATTAAAATTAAAAAAATTAAAATTAAAAAAATTAAAATTAAAAAAGGGGGAAGGCTTCCGCAGCCTTAACTAATCTTTTATTAAAATTAAAAAAAAAGATAAGGGTGCTGCTCCCGCTAAAAAATATTAAAAAAAATAATCAAATAATCAAATAATCAAATAATAAAATAATAAAATAATCAAATAACTAAATAACTAAATAATTAAATAACTAAACAACTAAATAACTAAATAACTAAATAATAAAATAATAAAAAAAAAGATCAGCCGTCGGCCCGCAGAAATAAAAAAAGGAAATCCGCCGCGCTTGCCGCGCTTGCCGCGCTTGCCGCGCTTGCGCGCAGCCCACCCCGAAAATCGAAAAGCCTGACTGTGACTTTTGTGGCTTGTTCTTTGTTCTGTTACCCTTTTCTCCTGCTCTACTGCTCTACTGAAAAGCAGTAGAGCAGTAGAGCAGTGAAGTCACAGCTTAGCAATAAGAACATAATCAATAATCCGACCCCCCCAAATAGATCTCCCGCTACCAATCGCTCCATTATTCTTTTTTGTCATCTTTTATTTTTTATCTTTTTTTTATTCCGGCCGCCGCTCCTTCAAGAGCACGGCCCTATACTTTTTTTTTTAATAATAAATAAAAAATTAAGCAAATTAAAAAAAAAAAGATAGAAATAAAAAAAAAAAATTACAGGCGGACCCCAAACAAAAAAGAAGTGAAAAAGGAGCCCCACCCTAAATCCCGAAATAAATCTCGCGCTCGCTCCTCTTGATTTTAACCTGATTTTAACTTGATTAAAAAAAAAATAATTAAAAAATAATTAAAAAATAATTAAAAAATAATTAAAAAATAATTAAAAAAATAAGGGAGTGAACGAAGTGGGGGACGCTTGCGCGCTTTCGCCGTCATAATCTCTTATGCGCTCTTATGCGCTTTTATGCGTTCTTATGCGTACTTATGCGTACTTATGCGTTCTTATGCGTTCTTATGCGTAAGGCACCGTGAGTGATAAGTGTAAGTAGGGTAACACGGATAACGAGGAACAAATTTTTATGGCCCCTTGAAGACAAGGTTGTGATTTTTTTATAATGAGGTGGGGGGGAGCCTCCCCTTCAAGCGCTGAGAAGGATTACTAATATTAAATGTCAAAAAAAAAAGAAAAGAAGAAAGTAGTTAAGGCTGTACCGAAACCTTTCCTACCTGACTTTAAGAAGTATTGAAGTAAAATTAGATAATTTAAAGTTTAAAGAAATAGCTAAAGAAAAATATTAAAGAACGTGGCTAAGTGTTATTGTAATACTATGAGCCCCTCGTTTATTTTTCAGAACTACTCGAGATCAATCGACAAAAGAAACTTTTCTATGTGAGGTTGGTCCTCTTTGAAATTCTAATGAAGAGATTCTTGGTATAACTTTTTGAGACATTAATCTACCACCGATTTTGAATTTAATTCCTGACAAGTAAGATTTTGTTAAAGAATAATTATATTTAAAATTAGCTCTAGTTTTAGAATATAAAATAGCTTTTCTAAATATTACACCAAATAATCTACTTACTGAAACATTATTACAAATAATTCCAATTGCTTTAACTAAAATATTATCATCAAAAATAGGTAATTTTAATGGAATTAAATCAAAAATCACAGTTTTATTGAAAATTCTACTTAACACAGTACATAAAATATTTAATTTTTCTAAATTTTTAGGTGTAAATAATACTCGTAATGCAAATCTTCTTCTTTTTAATTTAGCTTTTTTAATAGCTAATTTTTGTTTTTTTTTATTTAAATTATAAACAGCATTAGCATTTTTTATTTTAGATCAATCTATTTGTACATTTTCAATCTTAGGATTTAAGTAACCTAATAAACCTCATCTTTTTAATCTATTATATTTTTTTACTTTATTTATTTGACCTGGAATATAGAAATAAAATAAATTTATAACTAATTCTGTAGGTGTATCTAAAAATACAGGTTTACTAATTAAACAAGACATTGATCTAAATGAATAATCTAATAAAGTAATAATTTTATCTATGTTAATATTAGGATATTTATTAAAATAATATCTAATGTTTTGTTGATATGCTTTAACTACTTTATAAGCAGTAACCAATTGAAAAAATTTTGTATTAGACATTTGATCTTTATTATTTAAATTATATTTTTCTATTAATTTGGTGAACTCTTTAATTTGGGAAAATCAGCTAGTATTGTTCTTTTGAGCCTGATCTTTTTGTTTTAATAACAGATCAGGTATTTTTAAAGAACTTAATAGTGTTGACTGTACCGAAACCTTTCCTACCTTTTTTTCAGAATAAGAAGTAGAATTAGAAGTAGAATTAGAAATAGAAGTAGAAATAGAAGTAGAAGTAGACCCCAACGGTTTTCTTAAACTTAAATTTGAACCTGTAAATTCACCTAATTGATTTATTATATTAAATAGTTTATTTTTATCTTTAGCATTAGAAGGAACTAATGGATTTAACAGATTAATTGGAAATGATAATTTATTATTTATTAAGGAATTTTTAACCATTTTTATTTTATAATTTAAAAGTAATTTAAATCGGTTTAAATTTGCTAATTTTAAATCTAATTCATTGTCAGCGGAAACAGCAATTTCATTTTCAATTATGTGATTGGCACATACAGGAGAAGTTGAAGAAGCTGAGTTAGCAGAGGCCGTATTTAAAGTATTTAAATTATTTAAAGTATTTAAATTATTTAAAGTATTTAAAGTAGATGGCTCATTATTTTGGCTTGAATTAAAACCTAAAATTTGACTATTTGGGCTTTTTTTTATTTTTTTTACAGGGCCTCCTGGAAGTAAATTTATAGAATTAACGTCTGGAATTAAATTTATAGAATTAACTTTATTTTTATTTGATAACGTTTGACCTTTAATAAAAATTTTTGGATGTATTTTTTGCACATTTAATTTATAAGATAAATGATTATTATAATTCTTAAGATTTGAAACTAATAGTTCTACTCCAAGAGTAGGGGATCTCGGTTTTTTATCTAATAATTGTATTAGATCATTTTTGGAATTAACTGGTGTACCCTTATTAATATCTAAGAAATTTAAATATTTTCCAATAAATTGATTTGTTAGATGTTTATTATCATTAATAACTAAATTTGATACTGGTTTATAATTAAAATCTAAAAGTATATTTTGTTTGTGTAATCTGCCGGCGGCGCTTCTTAAAGATAAAGAGGCGGCTGATGCTGAGAAATTCGACGTAACTAATTTATTCATTGGGTTAAATTTCATTTATAAACTGATATTTTTTATCATTATTATCATTATTAAGTCTAATTAATTAAAATATTTGAGATTTAAATGTTATGAGATTAAGGAATTTATATCTGTTAAATTAATAATTAAGATTTATAGTATATAGTAAAATATATATTTTTTTATTTTAAGAGGAAAGGCTATAAATAAATATAGATTAGATTAGACTTTTATAAATAAAAATATAAAATATAAAAACAAAAAAAGCTAATTTTCGCATAGCCAAATGAAGTAAGTATTTATTAGATATCTGAACTTGATTTTATAAATAGTTATATAAATATAAATATAAATATAAATATAAATATAAATATAAATATAAATATAAATATAAATATAAATATAAATAAAATATATTTTAAATATAATTAATAATAACTAGGAAAGTTATTGTGATGATAATTAACTTTGATTAACTTTGATTAACTTTGATTAACTTTGATTAACTTTGATTAACTTTGATTAACTTTGATTAACTTTGATTAAGAAAAAAGTAATTAAATATATTTATAATTGAATTCTTTACCATACACTGACGTATAATTGAGGTAAAATAATATGGTAATACAACACTGCTAGATTTAGGACTTCATTCGACTAATATTTAACATTCCATTATATTTACAATATACATACGTTTTGTTTCTAGACAATATAATGTTTAGTAGAATTAGATTAGCAAAATACACTAGTAGAATTTGTTTACTCCCGTAAGTCGATTACCTATTAAACTAGTGAACTTTTAGTTATCTTTTTCTTATCTTTTTCTTATAAGGAATACTTTTCTTATATAAACGTTAAATATTTTAGCTGATATAATGATAAAGACTAATTTATATTTTAGGCGCCGGCCCAAATTAGTACATAATTTGAATTAAAACTTATAGTTTTTTTTAGTATTCTAAGATAATAATTAAACCTCATTCAGCTACTACTTTTATAACTTTATTTTAGTTAAAATTTGAACTAAATTAGTGAGCCTTATCTTTTTGTTTTAATAAATAAATAAATAAATAAGTAATCCCTTCTTCGACTTCTTAGCCTCCTTTGCCTTCTTAGCCTGCTTCGCCTGCTTCGCCTTCTTCGCCTTCTTCGCCTGATCTTTTTGTTTAATAAATAAATAAATAAATAAGTAAATTTTAAAAAAAAAAAAAAAACAAAGTATAGCCGCCGACGGCCCGCCGTCGCCGTCGGCAGAAAATGAAAATTAAATTCCGTAGCCCACGTCGGAATTCCCTTTAAGAGCAGCTTTAAGGAGAGAATAAAAACACAAAAAACAAAAAACAAAAAACAAAAAAATAAAAAAAAAGAGTTAAAAAGTAAAGAGGAAACACTCAGGTTCGAACTGAGACCAAATTATTAAAAGTAATCCACTCAACCACTCGAGTTCTGTTTCCTTATATTAATGATTTAATAAGTATTACACTTAACGAAATCCCACTAAATACCACTGACGGTCATGCTTCCTTATGTTATTTTTTTTTCTGCGCCAACGGCTGAATTTATTAGTTTATGAGTTTATAAGTTTCTGAAGTTTTCTTTAATCTTTAAATTTAAAATACGGACCAATACGGACCCATACTTAAAGGGGACCAATACGGACCCATACTTAAAGGGGACCAATTCTGACCCATACGGACTCATACGGACTCATGCGGCAAACAAAAAAGACAAAAAAGTTAAAATAACAATAAATTTAAAATTTACTCAAATTTACTCTCAAATTTACTCTCAAATTTACTCTCAAATTTACTCTCAAATTTACTCTCAAATTTACTCTCAAATTTACTCATATAAGACTAAGACGAAAATGAGTTCTGAGTTGACCAGAATCGAACTGATATTATTATTCCCAAAAAATGACGTTTTTCCTTTAAACTACAACTCATATTATATTTAATTATAATTAGAAGATATTTTGCCTTATCTTTTTTTTTAAATAAATAAATAAATAAATAAATAAATAAATAAATAAATAAATAAATAAATAAATAAATAAATAAAAAAAAACTATAGCCGCTCAAATTTGTTAAGGAGCGCGCGAGCGCGCCGTCCTTAAAGATTCAAGTAGTAAGCTACCGCGATCCCGCGCTCCCCCGCTCCACTTTTGTTTTCTTTAAACTTTAAACTTTAAACTTTAAACTTTAAACTTTAAACTTAAAAAAAAAACTTTAAGAGCAGCGCAGCCTATACTTTTTTTTTTAATAATAAATAAAAAATTAAGCAAATTAAAAAAAAAAGATAAGGCGCAATTACTGAAACCTTAACTCCGTTAAAGGAGGAGAAATTTAAGCACCCCTCTTTTAAGGGCTCTCAGAGGCTCAGCGTCTCAGCGGCTCAGCGGCTCACACCTATTTTTTTAATGTATTAATTAGTTTTTTTAATGTATTAATTTGGTTTTTTAATGTATTAATTAGGTTTTTAAATGTATTAATTTGTTTTTTTAATGTATTAATTGTTTTTTTATTCTTTTTTTTTATTCCGCCTCTTAAACTTAAAGAGGCGCAGCTTTTTGTTTAATTGTTTAATTTAAAAAAAAATAAGAAGGAAAAGCGCTTGCCTATTTTAAGGAACTACTTTAAGGAAAAAAACTAATTATTTACAAGATAATTACACAAATATTTATATTAATATTAATATTTTATTATATTTTATAAAATAAGGGCACTGTAAGATTTGAACTTACGACTCTTTTGGAGTTACTATTTTCAAGATAGTCGCCTTAAACCAGACTCGACCAAATGCCCTGATATTGCTAATCTAGCTTATATTTCTATATTCCTAATATTATTGATACAGCTATTATTTTTGTTACTTTTATTAAATAAAAAAAATAAAAATTAAGAATTAAGAATTAAAAATTAAAAATTAAAAATTAAAAATTAAGAATTAAGAATTAATAATAAATAATAAATAATTTAAATAATTATTTAAATAATTAAGATCGTTGGGAATCGAACCCAAAACTTTTCTATTATGAGCAGAATGCATTAACCAATTATGCTACAATCTTCCGTATTACGCACTTAAATTAATAAAAAACCTAGAGCCTCCCCCTACAAAAAACGGATCTTTTTAACTTTTTCACCGCCTTATAAAAAAACAATAACAGCTGGATCTTTTATCTTTTATCACCTTAAAAACTTTAAAAAAGACATAGAATTATTAATTAAGCCGTGCATACGGAGCGTACGACACTTTTTTTGAAAAGTAAATCTATTTATTTAATTTCTACTTTTATATTAAAAAAAAAATTAATAACCTCTTAGCAACCAGTCGAATAAGTGGCACATAGGGGGCGCATGCGGGCCTGTATATTTTAAAGGTAATAGCTCTCCTTGCTCCCCCCTCTCCCGCCTTACTAACGCTGCCCTCCTTTAAATAAATTGGGGTTTAGTATGGAGGGGGAGTAAGATATTATATTTGCCGAAAAGAGGGTACGATCCTCTATCTAAATCTTACAAGGAGTTGATTTTACCAAATTAAACTATTTCGACTTAAATTTAAATTTAATGAAAGTACTTATTTTTTTTATTTTTTTTATTTTTTTTATTTTTTTTTATTTTTTTTTATTTTTTTTTATTTTTTTTTATTTTTTTTTTTAATGGTGGTGATCATAGATTCCTTTTTATAAGACAATTGTTCCGGATTTTTTTAACTTTAACAAAGCTAGCAAGTAAATGCTGACTACAATTTCCTTTTTTTTTATTTTATTATTTAAAAAAAAAGGCTTAAGGCTGAAGGCTTAAGGAGAGCATAACCGAAACGGACCCTTTGAAGGGAATGAGCGGCGCGCTCCTTCTTATTTTTTTTGGCAACGCCTAAATTAAAATTAAAAAAAAAGAAGTGCAGCCGCCCGGCAGAAAATAATTTCAGATGTTATTAACTTAAATCTAATAAATAATTTAACTTAAATCTAATAAATTATTTAAAGTTGCCTCGAGAGAGAATTGAACTCCCATCTCTAAATCTTCAGATTAGCGCTTTGACCACTAAGCAATCGAGGCTAATTCGATTTAATTAAGAATTAAAGATAATGAAAAAGAGACGTAGGAATTTTTTTATTAAGTAATAAAGGAGCAAACCCAAAGAATTTCTTCTTTTATTCTTATATTTTTGTTTTAATAAAAAAAAAGATTAAAAAGATCGGCCACTTTGGCCCTGTAGGCGATCTTTAGGCTTTAGGGGGGACGGATTTTGGGATTATAATTAATAATTAAGACCTTCTTATTGGTATATTGATTCATCATCTATCCTCTAGACTCTATCATCTATCATCTATCAGCTATACTCTATTACTATTTTAAAAAACTATTATAGGGGTTAATAGGTATTATAATTAAATTAAAAAAAAGCTCCCTTTCTCTACTCAAAAACTAAAAACTAAAATTTAAAATTTTTGGAAGGCGCCGCAAGCGCGGACAGTAAAGTGGTTGAAGTTTATAAAGGGAGACGTACGGATTAGAGATTAAGCCCTACTTAATAAACAAACAATACAGGCGGCGTCGCCTGATCTTTTTGTTTTTAATAAATAAATAAATAAATAAATAAATAAATAAATAAATAAATAAATAAATAAATAAATAAATAAAAAAAAAGTATAGGCCGGATTTGGTGATTATGATTAAGACTTTCTTAACGCAAGGGCCGCAAAACCCGCCCTCACGGAAGGGCGAAGAGAAACAAGCCTTATGCCTTATGATTTCGGCAAACGTAAGGGGCTAGGAATGTGCTATTTGTCTAGTGGGAACCCCTTATGCATACGCAACCCCGGTTTTTGCAGAAGGTTTTGTTAATTTTTTTTTTTAATAAAAAAAAAAAGCGAGCAGTGAGAGCGCTTCCTTTTATCTGTTATTTTTTTTTTATTATTTTATTAAAACAAAAAAAAAAGAAGGGAAATTTCCGACGGCTTAGTTGTTTTTGTTATATTTATTTTAATATAAAAACAGACGGGGCTTATTCCACTTTTTTAGGTAAGCCAATTTTTTTAGTTAACAAAAAGAGCAGGAGGGCAGGCGGCGCCCGCAACTATTTATGTTTATATTAATTAAATTTTTATTCTGTTGCTGTATCCAGTAATGAATTTTCTGTTAATCCTATAACAGGTACGAAGAATAGGAACCATACAAAATAAAAAGCTGTTGATATTTGACCTATTTCTAAGTAAGGTGATTCGGCATGTTCTTGTCCAATTCACATTAAAATGAAGAAGTTAACAATAAAAAATCAGAAAGCAAATTTCATTAGAGGTCTGAATTGACAACCTCTAACTCTAGATAAATCTACAATTGGTAAAATTAGCAAGATAAGTAAACTACCAAACATCGCGATTACTCCAATTCAAAGAAAAAAAGAAATATTAATCAAGTTGTAACTTTTTAATTTTAAGTAACAAAGAGTGAGATTCATAACCACGCTTCCGCTTATCTTATAACCCCGCTTGTGCGGATCTCAACATTTAATTGATTCAATTTGCTGATTTTAGTGATTATTATCTTAAGCTGCCCTTAAAGCCCCTTAAAAGGGAGCGCTTTAAGGGGGAACAGAATACATTTTCAGGAAGGAGGAAGGATTCGACTGGCTATAAAACTAAAAGTTTACATAAAGATGGTTGCGGGCGCCATCTTTAAAGCTTAAAGGAAACAGCGCGCGCTTAGGGCGCCCTTCTCTCCTACAAAATTTTATTAGATTCTAATTTTATTAGATTCTAATTTTATTAGATTGGGCCGGCCGCGTTTTCGCGCTTGCGCGCTTTCGCATAAATTTTCTTTTTTTTTTATGATTTTATCTTTAAAGGATAGTTTGTTGTATCCTTATTATCTACATAGAATCGATGAAATATTAATATTTATTTGCTGGTTGACTTTTTTAAATTTTAATTTTTTAACTGTTTAAACTGTTTAATTATAATAAAAAAGCTCCGACGTCCGGCATAAAGAATCAAAGAATCCCTAGGCTCCTTATTATGCAGCTGGACACCGGCGGCCATAAATTATAAATAATTAATAATTAATAATAAATAATAAATCTCTCCTTTGTCTTTTTTTTTTTAATAAAAAAATAAAAAAAAAAGAGGGCGGGAGCGCTCCCCCTTGAGGGCAGCGGGAACCCCTCCATACTAAACCCCAATTGAAATTTCAGGGTATATTGAGTTAGGCGGGGGAGGGGGAGCCCTAACAGTAATTAAAATTTTAAGTTTTTAAGTTTTTAAGTTTTTCAAGCATAAAGTAGAATTTATACAAACCGTTGGTATATTCAATTTGTTAGGAATAGATCTTAAAATAGCATAGTATGGTAATAAGTCTCAAAAGTAATTTTATTATTCGATGTATTTGTGGCGCAATCGGGCAAGCGAGCATCTTCTATGCGGCTATGCGGAAGCTTTTTTTATTCTTTTTTTTTGCTCCTTCTCTTTTTGTTAACTAAAAAAAAGGATAGGGAGTTGACATTAAAGATTTGCCTTAAAGGGGTAGGGTGCCGTCCGGCACCCTATACTTTGTTTTTTTTTTGTTTTTTTATTTGTTTATTTATTTATAAAAAAAACAGATAAGCGAAGGAGGGCCGAATGGCGGCCGACTAAATTAGCAAATTTAGCAACTTAAGCAAATTTAAGCATAACCTGTAATAGTAGACTTTTTTTTTATTTTTACAAATTTAACACATTTAACAAATTTAACAAATTTAACAAATTTAACAAATTTTTATATGTTCATCACTTCACATCTTTCTGTTAACTGTTAACTGTTAAAGCAGTAAAAAAAGCATCAAAAGTATTAAAAAAGCATTAAAAAAGCATTAAAAAAGCATTAATAAAGCATTAAAAAAGCATTAAAAAGGCATTAAAAAAGCATAAAATAATAAATTTATTTTTTGGACTATCTCTTTACGTATAAGGTTTTATGTTATATGTTATAGTCTCTGAACACTATTTGATAGTGTAGCTGATAATTAAGGAATGTAGACATTATAACTTAGAATTAAGTAGTTACAAAAATTTAAATTAAAGTTTCAGCTTAGAGCATATTTTTAAAATGGCACTTAAGAACTTAAGTAAGAAATACCATTCAGGAACAATTGATGCTGGTGTACTCATTGGATTAGCTGGAATATAGTTATCTGAATGACCTAATGCATTAGGGTAATAAAATACAACTATAGATAAAACAAGTAAAAAGAAAAATATTGTTACTAAATCTTTAAATGTAAAATAAGGATGCATAGGGTATAGGTCACCATTTGATCCTATTCCATTGGGATTACTACTTCCATCCATATGTAATGCAATCAAATGAGCTAATGCCAAGGCAGCTAATAAGAAAGGTAGAACAAAATGTAGAGAAAAGAATCTGTTAAGCGTAGCATTTGAAACTGAAAAACCACCTCCATTATATGACTCCCCCCTCCTCCAGCACCTTAGTGTAAGACGGCTCACGCGGAGAGGGGGGGATCTTTTTTTTATCTTTTTTGTTATTTAAAAAAAAAAACTCCCCTTTAAGGGCAGAATTAAAAAAAAAAGAAAATACAATATAAGATTCTATTATATTATATTTATCATTACAGATTTTATCATCTAGTGGCTTAATTATATATTAAATTACTAACCCCTAGTCTACCGTAAAATCGTTGAGTCATTAACAAAATGTTTAACTGCTGTTTATAATATTTTATACTAGATTTTTACTTAATTCCCTCACTTTTTTTGATCCGGTTATTCTTTTTTTTTTGTTTTTTTTTTATCTTTTTTTTTTGGAATAAAAAAAAGATAAAGAAAAAAAGGCGCCGTCTGCCCTCCTTCCCCTAGAAAAAAAAGAGAAGGGGGAGCGCACGCCTATCTTTTTTTTCCTTTAATTAAAAAAAAAGAGTAATAAAAACAACAGCTCAGTCGTCCTCTTTAAGGAGCCCGTAGAAAGAATAATGTACTAGTATGGAATTAATAAGTTACAGCAAATAGGTAAAATTTTATTGTCCAATTTTTTTTTTTATTACAAAAAAAAAAGAGAAATAGAAACTTTGCTCCCGCAGAAAACTGTTTTTTTTATTGTTTTTTTGTTGATTAATCAAAAAAAACAGACCAAAACAAATGCCTTCGGCACGCACTCAAATATTTAAGCCATTATTCGGGAAAATTAAATTTCCCCCCCCCCTCCCAAAGCGGGAGGGCGAGGAGGGGGGTAATAAAAAAAAGAGCTAGAGGAGAAATACCTCGTACTTTCCCTCAATTAATGTTTCCTATCGGATCTAATGAATTTAAACTAGTCAGGAAAATTTGTGTTTGCATAATATTGTTTTGTTTGTTTTGTTTTGCTCCCCTCAGGCCTCCCACTTCCCCGCCTTAAAAAGGTTAAAACAGGTGCGCTCCCGCAGGGGGAGACCGCAGAGAAAAAAGTATTCAAAGGTTGTTTCACAGATTCTTTTTTTTTGCGTTCGTCTGTAATAAAAAAAAAGATTTGTAAAAATCATATTTTCAGATCAATTCAACAAGTGATTGTCCAAATACTGGAATAGCACTTAATAAATTCGTAATTACGGTAGCACCCCATAGACTCATTTGACCATAAGGTAAAACGTATCCCAGAAATGCGATAGCCATAAGAAGAATCAATATTACACATCCAATACTTCAAACTAATACTCTTGGAGATTTAAAGCTAGCGTAATAGATACCTCTAGCAACGTGCAAATAAACAAAAATAAAGAAGAAAGAAGCTACATTGGCGTGAGTGTATCTTAACAATCAACCGTTGTTTACGTCACGCATGCAGTGTTCAACAGAATTAAAAGCTAATTCTACTGAGGGAGAAAAATGCCGTCTACTTATATATAATAGTTCTAAAATTATTTTTTTTAGTGAGTAAGATAGGGAGGGTTAAAAGTTATAATTGGTTTTTTTTTTTAATTTTGCAAAAGTGCTGAGTTTGAGAATTTGTAATATTTTTATTTGTCTCTTAATTTAGTCAGCTCGCTTAAAATTCTTGCTATTTTAACTGAATGCTCTATGGTATAAGTTTTCAGAGCAGTACACTGTAGTCTGACGATGACAGCTTTCAGTCACATCTGGAATTGTAAACCCTTGAATCCCGGAATTGGATGAGCCAGTAAGAAAGGAATTAAAATATGTTGAAGAAAAGTTAAATTAGCAGATGTTAATTTAGACATACCTCTTTTTTTATCTGAAGTAACACTACCGAAACCTAAAAAAATTGAAATTGCATAAAAGATATAAATATCTTTAGTTTTCTGAGAAATCTCAAATCTTAAACTAAATCTTAATAATTGCCCACTATTCATTTTAGAAGAAGTCATTTCATTATAAGAAAAAGACCCTTCGCCACAAATAATTCCAATAATTCATCATGGACTAGGAATTACAACGTATCTATCGAAAATAGTAACAGGAGGTAATATGAGTTTAGGCAAAGGTCCAAAAGCTTGTACCAGATTAGCTAATAATTCTGGTTTAACTGGATTATTAATGTTATTAATAATCGCAACTGCTTTCATGAAACCTCCTACAGTTAAATGCTCCTTTCTACCTACCATTTTTTTTTTTTTTTATTTCATAAACTAATACAAACAAATTAAAATCATGTCGTTTGGAAGTCAAAAGCGGAAATTTTTTAAAAAATTTTATAATTATCCCTAAATCAATAAAGTTGGTTACGGTAAATTTTATAAAGCTACCATCTTTACTATATGAAATATTACCAAAATTAAAAAATTTCTTAATTTGTAGAATTAATTTTTTATCTCTAACCGCTAAATTGATAGCAAAAGCTAACCGCAAACTATAGCCTAATCTACAAGTTTTACTTTTACATATACAAACAGTAAAACAGCCTTCCGCATCTGTGAATCCGATTATAAACCAAGGATTAAAGGCTGACATAAGTAAAGTTGCATCATTGAACTTGCCGCTAAATAAATTTACGCCGTCCGGCAGAAAAATAGTTGGAAAATCAAGCCTCATATTTTTGTTCGTACAATCTAAAATTAATTTATATTTAGCTAGTACAACATTAAAATATTACGTACTTGGAAAACTAGTTACCTTACGTTTACTTACATATAAAAAAATTTGTTTAAACGATTACTTAAAAATATTTGGATTTGCTCTTATAAAATTAATATAATTTTACTTTACATAAAATCTCTGAAGAAAATAAGTAATATTTAATAAATAACTTAAAACTTAAAAATATCTTGCTGATTTAGGTTTTAGGTTTAATGCAGTCCCTTAATTTAATAATACGGCGCAATTGCAAGCGCGCCGTCCCCTTATGGGACCTTTTATTTTGTATTAATACATTATCTTTGGGTCTGGAGGGAGTGATGTCAGCTGCGCAAAAAAATTATTACTGTAAAAATAAACACTAGTATTTTTTGTTTTTAATCCTATTTCAGCATATAGTAAACTTTTACAATATAATTACTTATATTGGCAACGCATATTTTTTCATTGCTAAGAAGACTCCACTTAATATTTGAATGATTAAGCAAAGGGCTAACAAAGAACCAAAATTTCACATATATGAAATATTAGCCGGTTGAGGAGAATCGACAACGTAAGAATTATAAAGTCTTAATAAAGAATTAGTTTTTAAAATCCTCATTAAAAAAAAATTGTTTTTTCTAATATTAGTTTTATTATATCGCATAGCGAGAGCAATAATATTTCTATTATAATATAATTAAAAGTAAAATTAAACCATAGCTTTTTGTATATTTCTACTTTATTTCTTTTTTTTTTTATTCCAGCCGGACGGCAGCCTTATCTTTTTTTTTAATAAATAAATAAATAATTAAGTAAATTAAAAAAAAAAGTATAGGCAAAAAAAAGCTCCGCCGACGGCCCCTTTTCGGGAGTTTGTGAAGGAGTTAAGTATGGCAGGATCGCCGTCCTCTTTAAGGGGCCCGCTTCTAGGAGAAAAGACTAGCAATTAAGTATTAATAATATTTTAATTTCCTAATAGATCTAAATGAAATATAAACAGTTAGTTATTAACTAAACTTTGATAAAAAATCAAAAAAACATCGCTCCTTCAAGTGAAACTCCGCAACGCTACTCAAAAACTCAAAAACTAAAATACTCAAATACTCAAATACTTAAAAAAAAGAGGAAAATTGAGTGAACGAAGTGGAATTTTAATTCAGCCAATGGTGCGAAACAAATAATCAAAACAATAAAAAAATTACTACCTCTACACAATTAACAACAATTAACAAAGCAGAGATAGCACCTAATCCACTAATCCAAATCAGCCGTTCGTAAAATAAGGGTTCGTGTTATTATTTTTTTTTATTATTTCTTTTGTTTTTATTTCAAAAAAAAAAATAAAAAAAAACACGAATGTGAATATTATTAACACGAATGTTACCGTTAATGGTTACGGCTGAAGATTTAATTCGACTTAGGATTTGAGTGGATAATTAATTAATTGAATCGAAGAAATTTGTTTATATTTAACCTTTATAAACTATAGATATTTAAGAAAAAACATAATAAAAAAAAAAAGGATAAAATTATTATCTGAAGGCCGGACGAATTAGAGTTGACTCCCTTCCTCCTTAACTCCTTAAAGGGAGAAAAGGGAAAAAAGGAGGAAAGAGAGGCTCCCTACTTAATTAAAAATTAAAAAAAAAATAAATAAAACTGCACGGCATAAACGATTAACGTTTAAGGGTTCGAATCCCTCTTGTCAGAGTCAGAGTCAGCGGCCTGCGCTTTTAAAGAGCTTTTTTTTAAATTAGTTACTTAGTTACCAGGTCGTAATGCTGAGTAAGTCTCCTCTTTTTCTCCTAGAAGCGGGCCCCTTAAAGAGGACGGTTGAGCTTTTGTTTTTCTCCCCTCTGTCTTTTTTTTTTATTAAAAAAAAAGATTAAGGGGACGGAGGCCAGGAATAAAAAAAAAGAAACCAAATACCAAATTATCAAACTACCAAAGCTACCAAAGAGGGAAATTTGTAGTTTGAAAATATGTCATATTTTTAACATTTAAACCTAAAATAATAATTTATTCTTGTAGCAATTATAATTTTATTTTATATTTATAAATCTGTAAGATCTTTATAGATATTTTTAATTATTAATTGAAACTTTCGGCCAGTAGCAAGTCCCTTCATAGCTCTCCCCCCTCCTTCGTCTACATAGACCGACTTCCCCACCGAAATTTCCTATATCGTCGTAGGTGGGGGAATGGAAAAGGGGGGGAGAAGGTAAGGGGTAATTACATAAATACATAAAACAAAAATTTGAGAGTACTAAAAGTGTATGGCTTAATCTTTTAACACAATTCGTAAGGCGGGTGCCGACGGCCCCTTTCTACTCTTTAAGGGGTTTTTAATTATTATTTTTTTTTTTAATAAAACAATTGTTTTATAAATTTATAAATTTATAAATTTATAAATTTATAAATAGGTAGTGATTATTTATAAGTTGTAAGCTTTAAAAAGCTACGAAAAAAGCGAGCTTAATAAAAAATGAAGCTTAATAATAATCTTTTTTGTTATTACAAAAAAAAAGATTTTGCGTTTCCTTTTTTTTTATTTTAAAAAAAAAAATTAAAAAGCGACATGTAAGTTTGAAATTAAATTTGAAGTCTTAAAATTTTAGTTTTATTGCTTATGAGCTGGCAGATTTAACTTGAATTTATTATTTTATTATTAAGCCCAAGAAGATTTGAACTTCTATTGATTTCTCATCAAGAAACTATTCTAACCATTAAATTATAGGCTTTCTTCGTAATTATTTTTTTTTTGTAATAAAAAAAAAAGAAAAGATGAAGCTAAAATTTAACTTTTTAATGATTATTCTTTACTCTCTTTTTGCTTTGTGTTTGACCAAACACTTTCTCCCCCGCCATACTAAACTCGCCTTACTCCCTCCCTCCTTAGTCTATATAGATACAAACGGAGGAAGGACCAGGTGCAGGGGGGGCGCTCCCGCAGGGGGAGACAGATAAAAACAAAGACAAAGCAAAAGCAAAAACCAAAGTCAAAGCCAAAGATTTTTGGAATAAAAGGTAGAATTTTTTAAGACGATAAATTGTAAGTTGTAATTTGGAATTTGTAATTTGTAAATTTTATTGATAATAAGAATAAGACAGCTTAATGATGATTTTTAAGATAATCTAAATAATCGTACGGCTTAATATCCGTCTCCAGTTTAGTAAATAGTAAGAAAGTCGCCTTATGGCTTAGGCAAAAATTTATATTTAAAATATAAATACAATTATAAAGGAATTTAAAATTAACCCTTTAACGAATTGTTTTTTGTTTAACATTTCTGCGGGAGCGGACGCCCCTTAAAAAAATTTGGCTACGAGCCCAGCAGAAGAAAAGGGGCCAACGGCGCCTCCCCTCCTGCAAAAAAAAAGAAAAAGGGGCGCCGACGGCTGAGCTTTTTTTTTTAATCTTTTTTTTATTCCAAAACAAAAAAGATAGGAATAAAAAAAAAGATAAAAAAAAACAGTATGGCGAAAGCAACTATTGCTAATTCGAAGAAATTTAAGTAATCTACTTTTAATAAAGTTCTAAAGGTAACTTAAAGCTTCAAGAGTAAATATTTTAATTATTACCCCGCCTTATCTTTTTTTTTAATAATAAATAAATAAATGAGCAAATTAAAAAAAAAAGTATAGGCAGCCTGATCTTTTGTTTTTAATAATAAATAAATAAATGAGCAAATTAAAAAAAAAGTATAGGCGCCTGCCCCGTCTTTTTTTTTATTAAAAAAAAAAAAAAAAGGGGACCCCCCCTCTTTTGCGGGAGCCTTGTTTTTAACTTTAACTAAAAAAAAGGAGTCCTTCAACCCGCCGCCCCTTTAAGGAGAAAATAAAATAATATTTAAGTTAGTTAAGGTTTAAAAGTAGTAATAATATAGGCGTAAGACAGTTATTTTTTATTAAGAGAATTATTTAGTTATTAGTATAAAGATCTATGGATTTGTTGTAACTGGTAGCCAACTTCCTCTTAAGAAGGAAGCCGTTTAAGCGGGTGTGGGTTCGACTCTCACAATCCATATTTTGTTTCAATGATAGTGTTAAAAAAAAAAAATAATTTATTTATATCAATTTGCTTATAAAATATTAAGTATAAAGTATAAAGTATAAAGTATAAAGTATAAAGTATAAAGTATAAAGTATAAAGTATAAATTATAAAGATCCTCCCGCCTCCTTTCCTCTGTTCCTCTGTTCTTGCGGGAGCGCACCCCCCCCCCCTCCTCCTGCCTTACACATTGGTGCAGGGGGAGGGGGAGTTTTTTCGTACGAAAGGAGGGCCTTACATTTAGAGGAGACAAGCGCGCGCGTGCGCGTCCTCATATTTTCTTTTTTTTTTAATAAAAAAAAGATAGAAATTAACGAAGTGTGATGTTACAGTTCGCTATTGCGTTTTTTTATTCTTAAATAAAAAAAAAAGCTTAGAAATTAGATGTTACATTTTAGCTTAGATTTTATATTTTTATAATCTAGTTATTATTAATATTTAATTATTAAGGGGAAATAAGATAAATAGTTAATCTTAGACATTTGCAATGTTTAAATGCGGATGCAAGTTCTGCTTTCTCCATTCAAACCTTATTAAATTTTAAATATACCATTATTTTAATTATATGCTATAGAATATATTTATATAATATTAGATCCTGTCTCCTGGCAGATCGACGGGTTAATGATGTCTTAATTTAAGTGTGCAAAAAACAGGAAAGCCGACGTTAAATTAATATTCATAAAAGAGAAGGGGAGCCCTTCTCTCCTAAAACCTAAAACCTAAAACCTCAAACCTAAAACCTAAAACCTAAAACCTGAAACCTCAAACCTCAAAATTTTTTTTTTTTTTAGTAAATAAATAAATAAATAAATAAAAAAGTATAGGCCTTCTTAAGAACGGCGGGCTCCCCCTCCTTTGCGGGAGCCTTTTTTTGAAGTAGAAAAAAGGCTCCCGCACCCCTTTTTTTTATTTTAATTTAAATAAAATAAAAAAATAAAGAAAAGAAGCGCTTGCGCAGAAAATATTTTAATATTAAATTTAAGTATTTAGTTAACTTGCTAATATTACTGTATAAGAATATAAGTTAAAAAAAATCAACTAATTAATTATATTATAATTATATTACAAGGCTTTAATCTTTAATCCGGTGCCGAATTCCCTCTTTTTGGTTGATTGACTGTTGATTGACTGTTGATTGACTGTTGATTGACTGTTGATTGACTGACGTACGGATTCTGTGTCTTTGTCTCTGTCTGTGTTTCTGTCTGTGTCTCTGTCTGTATCTTTGTCTGTGTCTGTGTCTTTGTCTGTGACTGTGTATTTGTCTTTGTCTTTGTCTTTTGCTTTGTCTTTTGCTTTGTCTTTGTATAATTAAGCGCGCTTCTTCTTCAATCTATGCGAGAGCGCGAGAGCGCGAGAGCTTTTTTTCTTAGTTTATTGTTCGCTACTGCGTTTTTTTAATTTTAATTTTAATTTTAATTTTAATTTTAATTTTAATTTTAATTTTAATTAAGTTAAGTAGTTCTCGTAGTTTAATGGTAAAACCAGATTCTTCTAAAATCTTAATTTGCGTTCGAATCGCGACGAGGATTTTTAATAAATAAATAAATAAATAAATAAATAGATAACTAAATAAATAAATAAATAAATAAATAAATAAATAAATAAATTAAAAAAAAAAGTAAAGAAGTGTGACGCGCTTTCGCGCTTAGGCGCTTCCGCACAATTTGCGCTTGAATATTATAAAATAAAATACGGAATAGAGATGATTTGAACATCTAAAGGTTCTAACCTAACAATTAGCAATCGTTTTAACTTACCGGTGTAAACTATTCCTAAATTTATACCTAAATAAAAAAAAACAAACGCTACCAACCTTTTGTGTTGTTAATGTTTCTTAATTTTTTATTACAAAAAAAAAATTAAAAAAAAAGATCTCCGGCTCCGCCCTATCCTGTTTTTCGGACTCCCCCTTCCCCGCCTTATTCCCTTCCTCCTTAGTCTCCTCAAACATAGATACAAAAGGAGGGAGGATAAGGTGAAGGGGGGCTCCCGCTCCTTAAAGGAGAGAATTTTTAAATTTTTAATAAATTTAATAAAAAAAAAGCAAAAAAAAGAAAAAAAAAGTATAGGCCCGCGTTTTGAGGGGAGCACTTCTCTTTTAATATTGTTTCTTTTTTTTTATTATAAAAAAAAAAAGATGCGGGAGCGCTCCCCTCCTTTCTGTTTTTTTAAGTAGAAAAAACGCAGGCTTATGGAAGGAGGGCCTTATCTTTTGTTTTTAATAATAAATAAATAAATGAGCAAATTAAAAACAAAAGTATAGGCGGCGCGCTTGCGCCGCCGTAGACAAATAAAAAATATAAATTAGAGTAAATTAGAGAAATTAGTAAAATAACCTTTCGCTACGCTAAACGCTAAACGATAAACGCTAAACGCTAAACGATAAACGCTAAACGCTAAAACGCTTATGTTTTTGCTATCTATTGTGTTTTTGCTATCTATTCGCTGAGGAAAGGATAATGTCGGAATCGAACCGATGTAATTGCTAAGAGCCCAAGTTTTGCAGACCTGTGACAATACCAATTGTCAATAAATTATCCGAAATTTTTATTATGCTTCCCCCTCCTCAGCTCTTAAAGTTTTGAAGGGGAGCCGTCTTACACAGGCCATTTTCTGCTCCCCTGCGGAGAAAAAGCGCAGGGAAGGAGGGAAGGGTAGCTAGCCATACTTAACGCGATTCTCTTCTTATATTTTTTGGCAACGCCTAAATTAAAATTAAAAAAAAAGTTTTGAAGGGGAGGGCGGCTCTCCTTAATTTTGATTTTTTTTAAATATAAATTAAAAATTAAGAAAAGTTTTGAGGGGAGCGCGCCATACTTAACCTCAATTTGCAGTATAGTAAGGCGGCGCAAGGGGATAATACTATATTATATTTTCATTGTTTTTTTTTTTGTCTTTTTTTTTTATTAAAAAAAAAATAAAAATTAAATCAAATATTCAAATTGCTTTGACTTCAAAATAATTAAAAAAATAGCAAAATAACTTATGTAAAATTAAAATTTTAAGTCTAAAAATAATAATTTGTCATTATAAAGTAGACAAAAACTACATTGTAAATAGATTGATTATAAATCATATTAATATTATACTTGAATTTCCAGTATTATTTAAATTGTTAATCTTGTTTGACTTTCTACTCTGACCTCTTGACGATTGACGGAACCCAGCATTTTATTTCATTTTATTTTATTTTTTATTTTATTTTACCTATACTTTTTTTTTTAATAATAAATAAAAAATTAAGCAAATTAAAAAAAAAAGATAAGGGAGCGCTCCCGCAGGGGAGCGCGGGAGCGCCGACCATTAATTATACAAAGATAAAGATAAAGAAAAAGAAAAAAACAAAGAAAAACCTTTTGAATCCATAGTCCATAGTAGCAGGCCTAAAGAAACAAGCTGCGCGGGAGCGCCTCCTTTCTTTTTTTTTATTTAATTAAAAAAAAAAGGGGAAGGCGAAATAGAATTCTCTTCTCTCCTAAAAACTCAAACCTAATTTTTTTTGTTTTGTTTAAGTTGGAAGGATAGGCCGGCGCAAGCGCGGCCCCTTTTTTTGATTTTTAACTTTTAACTTTTAACTTTTAACTTTTAACTTTTAATTAAAAAAAAATAAGAAGGGGCCGGACGGCAGAAACAATTTTTTGTTTATTTATTTATATTTATATTTATGCTTTGAAATAATATGAAAATAGCAGCAGCAACATAAATTATTAATAATCTAAATTCAAATAATAAAGCTGAATCTAATAAGATAGGAGCAAAAACAATAAATATTAAACATAAAGCATTAAAGATAATATAGGTTGAATAAGTACTAATATATCTATTATCTGATTTAGATATACTTAAAGCTGTTTGATTTAAACTTGCTGCAAATCCATAAGGTCCTACTAATTCAATTACTCCTCTATCTAATACTTTAGAAATAATGTAACCAATTTTCAATCCTGCTGCAATTATATATTCATTATAAATTATATCAAAGTAATATTTACCATTTAAAAATGTATAAAATACTTGACCTAATTTACTATTAGTTAAGGAAATTATAAAATCTGGATTTATATGATATAAATATAAAGCTAATGAACTACCAAATAATGATAAAATAGCTGGTAATAATTTAATTACTAAAGGTAAAGAAAATTCTGCTTCAATTATTGAAATATTATTAGGATTTATAAATAATGAATTTCCAAAGAAATCAGTACCCACTCCTACAAATAAATCTGAGCTAATATAACCAAAGAATATACTAAACAGAGCTAATAGAAAAAAGGGTATTATTACTAATCAACTTGCTTCATGTGTATTTGCATAAACTGATTTAGATCCATTAGGAGTAGTTAAGAAAACTAAACTTATTAATCTAAAACTATAAAAAGCAGTTAGACCAGCAGTAATTGTTCCTAAAATATAAGCATAAATTCCACTAAAACTATAAGCACCATAAGCTAATTCTAAAATTAAATCTTTACTATAAAACCCTGATAATCAAGGAGTAGCTAATAAAGATAGTGTACCAATTAACATTACTGTATAAGTAAAAGGCAGGAATTTAATTAGCCCACCCATTTTCCTAATGTCTTGTTGATCAGATAAAGAATGGATCACCCCTCCAGCTGCTAAGAATAATAAAGCTTTAAAAAATGAATGGTTCAAAACATGTAATAGAGCCACACTGTACTGGCTTAGACCAATCGCTAACATCATATCATTTTAATACTCTAGTGTTTTATAGCACTAAAGTTTGGACTATATCTTGAATGAAACATATGCATATTTCAAATTTTAACGAATAGTCTCTGAAGTTATATTAATTGAAAGAAAGAAAACTACTAGTGCTAATTCTAATTAGCAAAGGAATTCGTGCGCTCTCTCTTAATAACGTTACTTGCTAATTATCCATTTTGTTTTTAAGGATTTTAACTTATTTTTAAGTACTTAATACTTTATGGATTTCCTAGCTTATAGTTAAATTTGTTTAGATCATATGGATTAACATTAATTATTGTTATCACTCCCTTCATAAATCACTTGTGTGACTAGAGAAGATTTATTTGATTTTACAAGCATCTTATAATTCCTATACTTTTTTTTTTAATTTACTTAATTATTTATTTATTTATTAAAAAAAAAAGATAAGGATCTAATAAACAAAAAGATTCATAAAGAGAAGGTTTGAAGGGGCCAGGCGGCTTATCTCTCCTTACTCCTTAAGCCTTTTCTGTCTTTTTTTTTTTAAGTATTGGATACACTTGACAAGGGTAAAATGGGATTATATAATATGTAAAATCGCTTACTTCACTATGACCCCCTCCTCTACTTTTTTTTTTTAATTAAATAAAAAAAAAGAAAGGAGCGGGAGCCCCTAAAAATTTTTCCGGTTTTTCTACATAGTTGCCCTTAAAGTGGAGGAGGGGGATAAATAGTTAAATAAAAAATGATAATAATATTAAAGAAAATTACAAGGATAACCTAATTGGGATATTGTAGACATAGCAATTATTCTTTTTAAATCATTACTTACTAATCCTACTGAAGCACCAAAAAATGCCGTAGTAGCACCAAGTAAAGTAATTACTAATAAAGCAGTCGGACTAAATTCTAGAATAGGAGAGGATCTAATTAAAAGATAGATCCCAGCCGTAACAAGCGTAGCAGCATGTAATAAAGCGGAAACAGGCGTCGGCTTTTGTCTCTTAAAATAATAATCTGTTTTTTTTTTATTTATTTTAAATTTATTTTTAATTTATTTTAAATTTATTTTAAATTTATAAAAAACGTTAAGAGAAAAATAGGACTTTATATTTAAGATCTCATAGTGTATCTAAGTTAACGTAAAGTCTCTGAAGATAATTTTTTTAATCTTACTGGTTTTCTTTTGAACTTATAATTTTTTAACTTCATGAAATAAAAATTTATTTGTAAATTTTTATGTTTAACTAAAGTAATCATAATATTTAAAATCCCAGTATATAGTTACTTTTTTGATGATTTAACATCAGGAGGCCCTGACTAAATTTTTAAATCTTATTAATATAATATTAATTTAAACTTTTTTTAACCGTGTAAAGCATTTAAAACCTGCTGAGGTAGTGAGGAATAATACTCCTTTGTCGATTAGATTGTTCAAATAGTGTTGCTTTTTTTTGCACTATTGCTGGTAAGAACATAGTAAAAAAAATCGGTATTTGACATAGAATTAGAAATCTCAACCGGGATTTGCGAACATATAGGAATATTAGTTAATAAGCCAATAATAATTACAGTTAAAATTAAAAAAGTATAAAAAAATAGCACACTACGCCTGTGATTTCAAGCCTCCATTGTTTAATAAAAGCAGGGGGAGCAAAATTATTTAAATAATTTATTTGTTCGTACGAAAGACATGATGGGTTACGTCTTGTACTTTTTTTTTATTAAAAAAAAAAATGTTAAAAAAAAGTAAGAAAAAGAAAAAAAAGACAATCAATTTTATCTTTAAATTAATTTTAACTTTATTTGTAACTTCTACTCTTCTACTTCAATATTAAAGACTATCTCTTTACCTTATAAATATAAATATAAATATAAATATAAATATAAATATAAATATAAATATAAGGATTGAATGTCTAGTCGTTGAGGATTATTTTATTTTTTTTTATTTTTATTTTATAATCCTGCTGATTTAACTTATTAAACTTATTAAACTTATTAAACTTATTAAACTTATTAAACTTATTAAACTTATTAAACTTATTAAACTTATTAAACTTAAAAAAAATATGTTTTAATTAGTTATTTCAGCATATAATTCAATTGTAAGTTTTTTAAACTTAGCCCAATTTAAGAGCCTGGTAATCAAGAGGCAAGCCCGAGTTGTGCACTCTTAGCGGCTGCTCCAGTTAACAATAGCAGTGCTATAATAGTAATAGCAGTTTCATTTATAAATGGAGCTAATGAAAATATAGTTGCATAATTTAAAGAACCAAATACCGCAAATAAAGCAAAGAAAGCAATACTTAATCCAAAATCACCAACTCTATTCATTGTTAATGCTAAAATAGCTGATTTATTAGCTTGAATTCTAGTAAAGTAAAAGTTAATAAGTAAGTAGGATACTACACCCACAAATTCTCAACCTACAAACATTACGAAATAGTTACCTGCTGAAACTAATAATAACATTGAAAAAGTGAATAAAGATAAATAAGCAAAGAATCTTTGATTATGAGGATCACTAGCTAAGTAATCAACACTATAAATATGAATTAATGTAGAACAATAAATAACAGCTAAAGATAAAGAAACTGTTAATTGATCAAATAAAAATTCTCAAGATATTGATAAAAATTCAGAATCTATTCAATTAAATAGATAGATTGACACAGGACTACCGCAGATTCCTACTTCATAAAATGCTATTGTTATTAAAATTGATGAAATAATTAAACATAAACAAGTTATAAAATGTGCTCCAGTAACTCCTATTTTTCTACCTAAAAAACCTGCAGAAATAGAACCTAATAAAGGAAAAATTAAAATTGATAAATACATAAAATTAAGTTGTGCCGCCGGCAGTTATTAAAATATTTCCTCTAAGTCTATAATAAGCAACTAATATACTTAATCCAATTACAGATTCTGCACCTGCAATAGTTATAATATAAACACTAAATGTTTGCCCTACATTATCATCAAAACTAAACGAACTAATTAAAATTAATATTGTAATAGCAAGAAGCATAATTTCAATTGATATAATCATTAGGATTATATTTTTTCTATTTATAATAAAACCTAATAGACCTATTAAAAAAAGGAATAAAGAAAGATTCATTTTTATTTGTGCTTTACTTTTCCTTCGGTTTTTAATTTATAAAAGTTTAAATATAAACAACAAAAAAAATAGCAAACTACGCCTGTATTTACAAGCGTGTTATAAAGAAAAAAGCAGGGGGCCGAAATTTGCGCAACAGCAAACATTACCTGGCAGATTGAAAAAACCCCTTAAAAGGCTCCGCCCCTTTACCGCAGTATAGGGAGCCTACGGCGGAGTAATAAAAGACATAGACAAAGCCAAAGCCAAAGGCAAAGGCAAAAGCAAAGACAAACCCTAAGGGAGGTCATTCTGTCATTCTTAGGGATACATAGTAATCTAGTTAAAATAAAATAAAAATAAAAAAAATTAAATTAAATTAAATAAAAATTAAATAAAGTCGGACGCTGTGGACTCAAGCGAGCTTTCCTCCTGTTCTCCTTAGAATTTTTTTTGTTTTAAAAAAATAATAAAAAAAAAAGGAGAAAAGGCGGACTACACTAAGTACCTAAGGATTAAAACTAAGAACTAAAACTAAGACTAAGACTAAGACTAAGTAGCTGATCCTCAGTAATATACTACACAGAATAAAAATAATCAAACGATATCAACGAAATGTCAATATAGTATTGATAATTCTAAACCTACATGATGTCCGCTTGTTAAATGATAATTAGAAATTCTAATAAATTGAATATAAATAAAAAGTGTTCCGATTAGAACGTGTAGGCCATGTAACACTCCCCCTTGAATTACATATAAATTAAATAAAAATTAAATTTAAAAAAAAAGTATAGGGCCGCGCTCTCCTCAAATAAAGAAAAGGAGCGTCGGCCGGAATAAAAAAAAGATTAAAAAAAAAAAGCTCAGCTCCCGCACCGCATGATAGGGAGCGTTCCCCCTTTTTTTTATTTTAATTTAAATAAAATAAAAAAATGAGGACTTCGGAAATAAGAAGGAGGCCTTCGGAAATAAGTAAGGGCACGTGAGGGAGTTAGCAGGCAGTGGGAGTCGGCGTTCTTATCTTTTTTTTATTTAAAAAAAAAGTATAGGATTCTTTGATTAAGAAAATTAATTTTGGTTTTTTTTATTTTTTTTTTTTTGATTCTAATATTTAATTATTTAAATATTAATATAAATTTAATAAATTCAGTGACGTTCCTATTTTTTAATTAACTAATTAACTAATTAACTAGTTAATTAACTAATTAACGGAAGCCTAGATTTAAAAAGGAAATGGAATTTATATTTAAACTAAAAAAGTTTATTTTACGTAAATTCTCTGAGGAATCAAATTAAGATTTCCTGCGTGTAAATCTAAAATAATTACATCTAATTCTTTATAACTTATAAGGATTTTAAAATGTTAAATTAATTTATTGTCCACGCATATAGTAAAATATTTCATTAAATACTGCTATTACATTTGGTAAATATTAATAGTTATTCATGTAACTAAGCTTTATCAAATATTCACATATAAAGAAAATATATTTTATTTTTATTTATTTTGATTTTTTTTTTCATATTTATATTTTATATTATTAGTGAGTAGTGAGAATAGCAGTAAATATATGACGGCCTATTAAATTGACCTGTAGTAGCAAAAAATACTGAACCAAAAACTGAATCAGCAAAAGTAAAGCTCGCTTGATTATATTCAATATATTGGAAAGCAGTAAACACTAAAGCTAAAACTATTGTAACAAATAGTCCAATTAGTGTACCTTTTCTATTATTTGCAATTAATGAATGATGAGCGTAAGTTATAAATCCACCACTTGAAAGTAAGATAAGAGTATTTAAAAAAGGTAAAGCAAAAACATCTAAAGCTGTTATTCCTAAAGGTGGTCATTGAGCACCTAATTCTACTGCAGGTGATAAACTGGCATGGAAATAAGCTCAGAATACACTTAAGAAAGCCATAACTTCACTTATAATAAATAAATTAAAACCTTGAGCAATTCCAAATCTAACTTTTTTAGTATGGTTCCCATTAAATGAAGCTTCAACTACTACATCTTTTCATCAAAATGCTGATCCAATAATAGTTAATAATAAAGCTGCTTTAAATAAAAGGAAACCGGTAGAATAACCATGAAAATACTGAACAGTACCTATCATTAATGCAAATAATGACGAACTTACCATTAGTGGTCAAATTGATCTATCAACTAAATGTGATGGAAAAAATTGGAAATTTAATCTTGATGATTTGAAATTTAATGTTGTTAAGTTTTTTATCATTTTTAGTAGTTATTATTATAATTTAAATTTTAATATTAACACCAAACATTTATTTTATTGTTTTATTGAATAAAAACTTTTACCTAAATTGATCAAATATTTACCTTTAATATTAAAAAAGAATATTAAAAAAGAATATTAAAAAAGAATATTAAAAAAGAATATTAAAAAAGAATATTAAAAAAGAATATTAAAAAAGAATATTTAAAAAGAATATTAAAAAAGAATATTTAAAAAGAATATTTAAAAAGAGCAGGAAACACCCTCTCCTATTAATTAAGTTTGAGCTACCCTCCCCTCCCATTTCCTTAAAGTTTTGTCTACTTAAAAAAAAGACGGAGCAGAAGCTCCCGCGCTCTCGCGCTCCCTATCCTTTTTGTTAGTAAAAAAAATTTTAGGAGAGAAGAGGGGCGCTGATTCTCTTTAAGGCGCCCCTTAAGGGGCGGCGCATAATAATTTGAATAATTAATTTAGTTTAATTAAGTAATTATAATTATATAAAAAATTACTAATAAAAATTAAATGTAATTGGTATATTGATTATTTTATTAATTCAATTTTTTTTTATTTAAACTATAAGAAAAAAATTTGGTTGCATAATCTTCTAGAATGTGTTATATCCTATACTTATATTTACCGGAATATTAAATTAGGACCCCGTCGGGCTTGCGCCGGCCCCTCCCTCCTTTTGTATATATGTAGACGTAGGAGGGAGGGAGTCAGGCGCCCTCCCCTCCTTTGCGGGAGCCTTGTTTTGAAGTAGAAAAGCGCTCCTTTAAGGGGGGAGGGGGGCTCCCCTTTTTTTTTAATTTAAAAAAAAAAAAAATAAGAAGGGCAGGCGCCGCCAGCCAGGTGTTAATCAAAAAAAATAGGGCCGGCGGCCAGAAGTATTTAAAATATGAAACTTTCTTAATTATTAGAATTATTAGAATTATTAGAATTATTCGAATTATTAGAATTATTAGAATTATTAGAAGAAGCCTGACGCACTAAAAATAAAGCTACGACTTCCACGGCAGGAACGCGCTTTTCTTAATTAAGGAGGGGAGCGCGTTTTGAGGGGAGCGCGTTTTGAGGGGAGCGCGTTTTGAGGGGAGCGCGTTTTTCTCCTTAGAACTTTTTTAGGTTTTTAGGTTTTGAGGGGAGCGCTCCTCTACTAAAACCTAAAGACTAAAACCTAAAGACTCAAACCTAAAACTTTTTTTTGTCGAGGTCGAGGTTCGAGTGCAGGAGGATACTAAACCTTTTCTTATCTTTTTTTTTTTGATTTTCTTTTTAATAAAAATAGGGGTTATTCTTTTTCAAAAACTAAAGCTTTATTTTTTACTTAAATTTGTAAATTTGTAAATTTATAAATTTGTAGATTTGAAAAAGGGGTTAATTTAATTTATTTGTTACTTAATTTTGTGATATACATTCTTATTACTTGTTGAAATGTAAACAAAGGTAAAATATATTTTGAAAAAATATAAATTAAACCTAGTAATGCTAAGAATGAAAAAGAAATTTGATTAATAAAATAAAAAGGAAGTAATTGTGGCATGGTTTTTACTTATTCATTTGTTAGGCTCTATCTTATATATTAATTTTAAATATATTGAAGCGCCGTCTGAAATAAAAAAAAAAGACTAAAACCACTAATATCGTATTAATACTAATTTAAAGAACTATCTCTGCTATCATAAGCAATAAACTGCTAAAAACTGTTTATTATGTATTATTTAAAAGTTAAAAAGTTAAAAAGAAAATCTCAACTATTAATTACATATTAAATGTTTAAAAACTACATTTATTATGAGATATTAAGGGTATCTTTATTATCTTTATTTAAAATAAAAATAAAAAGAAAATGTAAATAAGGGTAAAAAAAAGGAGGAGGGGAGCGTGGCTCCCCTTAAAACCTTCAAACGCAGAGGAGGGCAGAATTTTTAAATATAACTATATAACTGTATAACTAAATAACTAAATAACCTATAACTTTTAAAAGTTTTAGCCTTATCTTTTTTTTTTAATAATAAATAAATAAATGAGCAAATTAAAAAAACAAAGTATAGGCGGGCTGCAGCCGTCGCCAAAAAAAAAAGGCTCCCGCATAGGAACTAAAAAAAAGGATAGGGAGAGAAGATAAGAAGAAAAAATTTAATTTAGTTAAAAAAGTTAAGGGTTATATGAATATAAATATAAATATAAATATATTATGTTATATTAATTGAGCTAAATATTAACAGTGCGGGAGGTAATCAATTGTTTTAAGATTGCACCGGTAACATCTTTCATGCATGTAATGGGATTGGACTTGGTAAACATCATTCTAATGTAGTAGCAGTCTCTAGTTCATTATTGTATTCTGAAATTGAATTAAAATAAGAAGGAACTGCTCATGGATTATTAGAAGCTGTATTTTGATTAGCGAAAATATCATAAATAATATAAACGAATAATATAGTTGCTACAACTGATATAATTGAACCAAAACTTGAAACCGCATTTCATCCACTAAATGCATCTGGAAAATCCGGTATTCTTCGGGGTAAACCAGCTAGACCTAGGAAATGTTGAGGAAAGAAAGTTACATTAACCCCAATAAACAATGTTCAGAAATGTACTTTTCCTAAAAATTCATTATATGTTTTTCCAACAATTTTGGGTAGTCACATATAGAAGGCAGAAAAAACTGCAAATACTGCTCCCATACTTAAGACATAATGAAAGTGCGCTACGACATAATATGTTAATTTAAATTGTTTCGGTGCAGTCGCGCAAGCGCGCAAGCGTATTTATGTGATTAGTGTGATTAGTGTGATTAGTGTGATTAGTGTGATTAGTGTGATTAGTGTGATTAGTGTGATTAGTGTGATTAGTGTGATTAGTGTGATTAGTAGGGAGACTTTCACTGCCTGTGGCCTGTAGCACTCAAAGGTTAGGGCCTAAATAAAATCTTAGGCTGCCGTCCGGTCTTTTTTGTTTTATAAAAAAAAAGATTATAAAAGAAAAAGTATGAGTATAAGGACGGACGGGCCCTTTTGGAAGGACAGCTTAACAGAAATCCGTCCGGCACGGGATTAAAGATTAGCTCTTAATTAAAAACTCCTTTCCAACCTATTAAGAATCTAAGAATAAAGGTAGTGAAAGGGGGCCTAGACTTAAAAACAAAAAGAGCAAAAGCTCCCGGCCTTTCGGCCTTATCCTTTTTTTAATAAAAAAGATACAAAAAAACATGGGCTCCTCTTTTTTTTTTAATTTAATCTCTTAAAAATTTAAAAATTAGGAGGCTCTACCTCTGCGGGAGCGTACACCCAAAAGCCCACAACAAAACAAAAGTTTTGAGTTATGAGTGTAGAGAGTAGAGTTGCCCCGTCCACCCACTTCATCCAAAGAAAATTCTCGAACTTCTCGAACCTAATGGCGGTATAACTGCCGCGATTTTGTGAAGGGGGGTTTCACTAATAGGCTTTCTTTTTTTTTGATCTTTTTTTTTTTATTCCGACCGGGAGCAAAAAGAAAAGGCTCCCGCATAGGAATAAAAAAAAAGAGGGATTGAACGAAGTGAGCGTGAGGCAAAATTTATTTTACAACTTTACAACAAGACAAAATGTCTTGCGCTCTATTTTATTAAGCGCGCTTAAAAAAAAATCCATAGGGCATAAAAAAATCCTGGCATCTAAGATTCGCATTTTCGCTTTTTCGCTTTTTCGCTTTTTCGCTTTTTCACTTTTTCGCTTTTTCGCTTTTTCGCTTTTTCGCTTTTTCGCTTTTTCGCTTGGCTAAATTATTAATTTTATATAACTCTTTTTTTTTTTTTTTTAAAAAAAAATTTTAAATCGAACTATGTCATAATTTTGAATCTTAGATAGATAAATAAATTTTAGGCGTATAGTCTCTGAAGCTACATTGTTTGTTCTCTTTTTGTATATTTATGCCGGACGGCAGCCTTATCTTTTTTTTTTAAATAATAAATAAATAAATGAGCAAATTAAAAAAAAAAAAGAAAAAGAGGGCAGCAGAGCT
>Ga0179590_1000006_pt1 | contig 35488 bp, 71 predicted proteins | sample CZOMad2_1_08_16f_FD_148622 | JGI IMG/M metagenome (GOLD analysis project Ga0179590, IMG submission 148622) | Vadose zone soil fungal communities from Angelo Coast Range Reserve, California, USA - CZOMad2_1_08_16fungal (Illumina Assembly) | ecosystem: Environmental > Terrestrial > Soil > Vadose...
AAGCCACAGAGAAGATTAGAGAATTATTGCCAGAGGAATCTTACGGTCAAAAGCTTTATCAAAACTTTTTAGGAAAAGCAAAGGAAAACAAGTCTGCATGGAGCGGTCTTGAAAAAACAGCTAAAGATATTGACGAAAATGTTCTGCGCAGAACACCTGATATTCGAGAGGGTGCTTTAAATACATCTCCTTACAGAAAATACATAGAAGATTATGAGCAGAAAGTATCGGCGATGGAGCCTGCTCTAAAGGCGCCTTACGCGCAATCTTCTGAAATTGCCAAAAAATCTTTAGAGCTAGAGCCTCAATCTTTGTCTGGCGCTGTAGGTCTTCGAAAAAACATAAACAAAGAAATGAGCGATTACATAAAGACGCAAGGGCAAGGATTAACTCCAGAGAATTATCAAACAAAAGAATTCCTGAAAGGCCTAAAAGAAAACTTAAAGAATGAAACGTTAGATGCAAATAAAGGAAGAATTGGAGAAGAATCATTAAACAAATTCAAGAATGAGTGGGAAGGCGCCAACAAAACCCATCAAGAAGTAAATAAATTTTATAAATCTCCACAAAAAATGACTGGAGTTGAAAAAGACAATAGGTCTGTAAAGGAAGCATTTAAGGCATCCCTACCAAAAGATATGGGCGGTTCAGGCGTACCTCTTGACCCCTCTATTGTAACTAAATATCTACCTTCTTTAGCGCCAAGCGGCGCTCAAGGGATTCAAGGATTAAAGCAGTTATCAAAATTAATGGGGAGCAAAAAAGAAGGCGTTGAAGCTGCAAAAGCAAACATATTTAGGCGTCAAATAGAGAATGGCGCTGGAACTGTTGATGTCGCTGCGCAGTACTCAAAACTTTCTCCATCTCAGAAGAAGTATTTATTCGGGAAAAGTGATGAAGGAAGAATGCTTGAGGCTATAAATAAAACGAGAATAGCTTTCGATAGGGAGCCCGCAAAAACTCTTGAAAAGGCTAGAGACTTACATGGACTTTATGGGATGGGAGCATCTGGGTTAGCCGGAATGACTGCGGCAAGACTTAGCGGAGAAGACTGGGAGAAGTCTCTTGGAATTGGCGCTATCACCGGAATGGGTGGTGGTATGGCATGGAAAGGGTTGGCTAAGAGCGCGACAGTTCCTAGAGTGGAGAAAGCAATTAATTTCGCAAAAAATGGAACAACAAACACGGGCAAAAACTTAAACACGGCATACAATCTTATGAGATCAAGGGGTGATCAATAATGGCAAACTTTTTTCCAGTTAACACGCCTTTAATAAACTATTTCTTTTATAAAGCGCCTTTTGTTCAGAATGGTTTTTCATTGGTTGATTATCATATTCAATCAGGCGGAAACAATTATTCTGTTGGCGATATTATAATTTTTACAGGCGGAATATTTACAACTCCATTTTGCGCAAAAGTGAATACTGTAGAAATTGGCGTTATTACTTCATTGCTGATAACAAACGCAGGTATTTATAGCACCGTACCTACAGCATTGACCCAAGCATTTACGAGCGGGACAGGGACAGGAATAACCCTTAACTCACTGATTTTTGACTCTAACTTTTTACAGCCACCCGGGCCGAATATCCCATTATCTGGTGGATTTTTGTTTTTCTATGAAGACGAAAATAGAACGGTTCAGGCAAACACATACTCTGATGTTACTGACCCACAAAATCCAACAGTTAATCCAAATCCAATAAGACTTGGAACGTCGGGAGATTGCCCATTATTTTACTTAGATAACAGATATTACTATATTGTCATAACTGACAATACTGGCGATCAATCAAATCCTGTTGAGGTATTAGAGCATTACTCGCCTGCCGAAATAATTGCAAAACTTGCAACATTCAACGACAACTTCATTGTAAATCCTCAATTTAATTATCCTATTATATTTTATAAGACAACAGATGATGAAGGTGAAATAACAGCTCCAACAACGCGCGTCGCATGGGCGTGGGATTTTATAGAAGACCAAAATACTGACACCCAAAATTATGTAACATTCAATAATATTTCAGGGCAGAGTATAGAGGGAAGCCCAATAAATCAGGTTAGATTAAATTGTACGACCGTTTCGGCGGATGAAACAAGAAAAGATTTTACTCAAATTATTGGCGCAGTTGATCTTTATTCTGAAGAAAACCTGACTTTCAGCGCGCAAATGATAAACGTCAATGGATTAACAATTTCTGTTCAGCTAATACTTTATCTTAATTATGGTGAGGGGGGATCTCCATCATCCTTTACTCTTTTAGACACATTTTCAGTTGGCGCTACAAGAAATAAATTTATCTCAACTTTTGAAATGCCTTCAATATCTGGATTTACGATAGAAGAAGGAAACTTTTCCGCAATAATTGTAAGGCCAGCACTTAAAAGTCTATGCGTATTTGGAATGACAAATGTATTGGTTGAGCCTGGCATTGTTGTCGAGCCAATATTTAATACTGAATCTTTAGGTTTTTCTAAGGGAGAGATACTTGGTTCTTCAACAAATATATTGGAAGCAGGACTTGACGAAAACTATTCGAATTATATGTATAACCAAGGATTAATTTTCCCTTATGCAGATACTGGCACAATGGTAATATGCCCAAAAGGAAGCGATCAACCTTTTAGGCTGGAATGTCTTGGTCAACAGCTTCAAATTAATGGATACACTAACAATATACCGAACAGAAGGATTTATGATGTTATAGGAAGCGGATTTGAAGGTTCTGGTACATTGATTGCTGACGCATCAGCAAATATCGTAACTGTAACGTGTACTCTTGCATTACCAGCACACTCAACATGGTTAGATGTAAATACTGGATTTACAATTACTCTAGTAAAGCCCGCTCTTCAGTTTGGTTGGTCGGCAGAGATTACAGGTCTAAACCAAGTCACATTAACATTTAATGATAAATTTGCGCCAGATCAGACGCCAGGATTTTATGGAGTTGGAGGACAGTCATATACTCCACTCCCAGGAGTTATGTCGTATTGGACAATGAACGACGACAGGATTGTTCCTGCGCCTGTAACTTTTACAACCCTAAATCCTGGAAGCCCTACTGAAAAGGCAGTAGTACAAATAAACTTTGCTAGATTTAATATACCGACAATACCTACGCTTACAAATCCATCTGGCCCAGCATCATCAAGCTTTATAGATTGCGCAGATTTCACAGACAACACAAGAGGAACAATGGATGGCGCCAATGTATTGGTTCTTGTAAAAGGTATTTTCTTTGAATATGACGGTCAGTCTCAGCTTGCTTTCTTAACTTCTACAATTGCATCTCCCACTGTTCCGTTTAAGTCTACAAATACACAAATGCAGAACTTGGAAGCTTTCGTAAATACGGTCGCAAACCCATTTGTTTATACAGTGACAGTAAATGGTGTGCCAGCCGCAGGGTCTTATTTATTATATTCTGAGCCAGCAACAGACTTTTATTTATGGATAACAGTAAATGGAGCGGGAACTGACCCAATGGTTGCCGGAAGAACAGGTGTCGTTTGCCCAATCCTAAGTTCTGATACTATTGACGAGGTTGCAATTGCTGTGGCAAAAGCTTTGAATAACGCTACGTTTGGGTTCCCGCAGCAATCAGACCTTCCAACAATCCCAACGGCAGACAAGCTGTCTTGGTACATTAACTTATAGGAGTATTAAAAATGGCAGTTTCCCAAACATCTTTACTATCAAACATCAGTCTAACCGACAGGAATACTGATATCCCATTTTTCCCTAATATTTCCTATAATCTCACAAACGATGATTTTGGCGTTATTGACCCCATAAATATGCCTGCTTTTCAATGGATACAGGCTTTTTTTGATGATACCTTAGACGCACGGCCGCAGCTTTGTGTATTTACTGGCGCATACGACACTCTGGGCGCTCCAATATTAAGCCAAGTTACATTTGCATATTCTGGACATATGATTCAGATAAAAGGAATGGGCATATTCTCTTTTGGCAAAAATTGGAGAGGCCAAAGCATAACTTCCACCCCAATAGGTTCTACGGCATCAACAAATTTACTATTGGTAACAGTTTATGGCGGACAAAGATAATGGCCATGAATCCAGAAACAATATTACAGTTATTTACGGATAACCCTAAAAGTTATAATAGTAATTTGTTGCTCCCCGTTCAAAACGATACAGGAGTGACAGGTTCTACTGGAGGCATGAGAATAACCGAGCTATTAAGTGGAGTGCAGTCAACTCTGGATTTTTCCTTCCCTTTAGGCGGCTCAATCTCTGCGACAAGCTGGGATGTAAAGTTTCTTAGAATTGGTGATTTTGTAATGATGAAGTACGAATCAGTTGTCAAACCAGTAACTTCTCCTGGTGGCGCAATTATGTCTACTGCCGCATTTCCGGCCGGATACGTTCCGGCAGGAGCGGGTTCATTTGATATCGTTTATCCGGTCTTTGCTATAGCTGGAGCTACGGGGACAGAAAATGTTTCTGGAATAATAAGCTTATATGGCGCTCCCTCATTATCTATAATCCTAAACCCTCTTGGAGGGACATTTGACGGCCCCTACGCTGGAATTAGGGGAAGCTCAATTATCTATTTAGGCGAATAAATATGGATAATCATTTATATGGGATATTACCCGCGAGTCCGCAGGTAATAAAACCATTTAACCCCGCACCTGGGCCAGACGGGTTTTTCCTCGCAAAAGAGGATGGGACATTTATTATCTCTGATTCAGGAAGTTTTATTTTAGTTAAAGAGGCGACGGCTCCTGTGCCGGATTTAGTCACGGATTCAGGAACTTTTATTGTTACAGATGACGGCGTAAAACTTTCATTAGCTTAGGGGTTAATCATGGCAACAGAAACAATCTTAGAATTATTTACAGCGCACCCAAAAACATACAATAACAATTTACTTATCCCTGTTCAAAATTCACCAGGCGGTGCAGGCTCAACTGGAGCTATACAAATAACCGACATTGTTTCTTTTCCAAATGGACAGTTAGCGTTTGGCGATTCTTCTGATATAGCAACCTCTAGCGCAAATATGAAGTTTGATTCAACAAATATTTGTCTTTCATTGGATAAAAACGGAACGGCGGCATTTGATTCAACAGCAATATTAAAGCTAGAGACTGATAGTCAATTGTTCTATATAACATCTTTAACGACTGCACAAAGGACGGCAATAACTCCAAGCAGAGAGGGTGCAGTAACATGGGATAGCGATTTAAACCGTCTTGTAGTTTGGTCTGGTGGTGGTTATGACGTATTTCAGGGCATGGCATACCAAGACCCATCAACCGTTTCAATTATTGATGGGAACGGACATTTTACAAATCTCAGCTCAACAAACTTCAGCACAACAGCTTTAGATAACACTCCTATAGGTGTCACTACCCCAGCAGAAGGTCATTTCACAAACCTAACTGCTTCATCCATAGAAAATAGCCCTCTAGGAACATCTGTTCCGGCTGCTGTTTATGCAAGCTCTTTTAAGTGCAACCAAAACGTATTTTCAAATATGGAAAGAGGTCTAACAAGCTTAGGAACAATTTCATATGGAACGGTTTCAAGCGCAACGGTAACAGTTTCAGCTACATTTGGGGGGGCACCAAATGTTGTATGCACGCCAACGGCAGGCGCAACATCTGACCCCAATATAGCGCATGTATCGTGCGGAATTTACAACATAAGCGTTAATCAATTTGAAATAAATTGCACTATTAATGACCCAACAGCACCACCTATCGGCTCTGTTGATGTTGCGTGGTTTGCTTTCGAATAACCAATAATTTAGGAAAAGATATGAAAATAGAAGACAATTTACAAATGCACTCCCATTATATTGCAGAACTTTTTGATACGACAAGAGTCATAAGGGAAAGGACACATTCTATAAACGAACGAATCGGTATACACACATATATGTTAGAGGAAAACGGAAAGATATTGATCGATGCCATAAAGAATCTCAAAGAGGTTAGAGAGATTATGGACAAGATAAATACAGACTTCTCAAGTCGTCGCACGATAATGCAATTTATAATTGATCTTTTTGACGGAAAGCCAAAGAACTGGATGCTATTCTTTGGCTTGCTGTTGATTCTGGAGATCGTTTTGGGAATTCCTGACGTCTTTAAACATTTTATGAGGTGGTGATTATGCCTATTTTTGGCACTTCTTCGAAAGTTGAATTAAGTTCTTCAGACCCTGAATTGCAGATTTTATTTTATGAAGTGATAAAAGAATTTGACTGCAAGGTTGTTAAAGGTCACAGGGAACAGCAAGAGCAAGATAAGGCGTTTGAGGAAGGAAGAAGTAAGCTTAAGTACCCTAATGGAAACCATAACGCAATACCTTCTAATGCGGTGGACGTTTATCCATACCCAATTGATATGAAAAATACAAATAGATTTTACTGGTTTGCAGGATTTGTTGTTGGCATCGCTTCAAGGCTTTATTCGGAAGGGAAAATGACAAAAAAGGTAAGGTGGGGTGGTGACTGGGACGGCGATAAGGATATTAATGACCAGACATTCAATGATTTAGTACACTTCGAGCTATTGCCATGAACTGGTCAGACGTAGGCTCAGCAATAGTTAAATATGCCCCGTTGGCAGGCGCGGCATTAAGCTCTCCGGTTGGAGCCGCCATTGGGGTTGGCACCATTATAGCAAACCTCTTCGGCGTCGACGCGAAGCCTGAGAAGGTTTTAGATTATATAAACCTAAATCCCGAGAAAGCTGAAGAGCGATTAAAGTTTGAAATGTCAAATAACGTTGAATTACAAAAGTTAGTTCTGGAAGGAATCAAAGAGCGCAATCGACATGAGGAACAAGACAAGGCGATCGAATTTCAGAATGTCGACAGCGCGCGCAAGAATAGCGCAAACGTTAATGCTAGTCCAGTGGATAATCAGATAAAAATAATGCTCGTATTAGGTAAATTCATCATATTATTGATCTGCATTATTTCGTATGTGGTTTTTCATGAAGACATGAATCAATCCGTTGTTGTGACCCTCGGGACGATTGCTGGGGCAACCGGCGCCGATCTGGGGAGCATGATTAATTACTATTGGGGAAATTCTTTTAGTGATAAAAAGAGTTAATGACTTTATTTAATCCTTCTCTTCGATTCGTTTAACTATTTCAGAGAGTATTTCTTTTGTCTTCAAATTTATATCATTTTGATGTTTATTTGTTTCAAGGACTGCAGAAACCCCCTCATTAACAGAAAGGCACAATGCAGAAAGATTACGCCTAATATTCTCAATTTGATCTTGAAGAATTTTAAAGTCGAGCGCAATTAATGTCATAATTTAATCCTTATCAACATTTTTTGAAGCAATGAAAGCTTGCATTACTAAATCGACTTTTGGCATAACATCTTTAAATATGTCTAAGCATCTTAATGAAAACCATAGAGAAATTCCAGATAAAATTATTGCTACGATTGAAATATATATCATAAATTAATCCTCAGTAATAAAAATCGGTATGCCGCATGTGTTTCTAATAAGATGTAGGCAATATCTCAATGAATCAATTTTTTCTCTATAGTATTCTTTAAGATCAGTATCTTTTTCAATCGAACATATTTTTCTTAAAGTTAATAGTTCTTCAATCAATGTGTTTATGATGTATTGCGCGTTTGTCATTTACATTAACCGTACTTGACCATGGCTTGGAAATAATCATTATTGTAGTTTTGGTCTATATTTATTTTTGTTCCGAAATATGGCTGCCATCCCAATCCAATATACTTATTAACAGATGAGGAAATCCCATCTTGTGAATCTGAAAATAAAAGAATATATTCAACAATCTTTCTCTCTATGGTCGCAGAGTGCTTTACTCTTTCAGAAAACTTTATCATCTTTAAGATTTCTCGTACTTGACCATGGCTTGATTTATGTACCATTCGCTATATTCTGATTCGTAAGGAGAGCCATGAAGAACATATCCGCATTTAGAATTAAAAATAATCTGATCTGATAGTTTCTGAACGCTTTCATCAGTTAAAATTTTGTAATCAACAATCTTTCTTTCTCTCGTCGACGAATCAATAAATTCTTTATTCGCATTTTTAAGAACTTCGACCATCCTTCCAATTTGCTTTTCTCTTTCAGAAAATTCATGTTTAACCATTTTATCAACAATTTCTTGAACTCTGATAATTGCCTCTTCGTTTGTTATAGGGGAAAATTGGTTCATTCTTTAATCTCCTCACAGTTTTCTTCGCAAACATCAATATCAAGATCGTTTCCGTCCATATCATATCCAGAAGTGTGATAATGTGGATGATGATATCCTCTACAATACAATTCTTCACCTCTATTAATTTTTTCTGATTCGTTAAGATCAATATAGATTATTTCTTCCTCATATTTAACTCTTGTCAGAGGCATTATTTAGTCTCCTCTATTTCTTTGCCGCAATATGGGCAATACATATAGCTGTTATGCTTTATATCGCCCTCCATAGAATAAGACGCCTGAGTGCAGGACGTTAAGTAATACTTGTCATTTTCACAATCTTTCGTAGGTCTCAACTTACACGTTTCCTTAAAAATAGACTTTCTGTGAGATTTTCCATCAACATATCCCATCAGATAGGATGCTTTGTCTAAGTCCGTGTTATTCTCCATTTTTCACCTCTTCGATTTCCTTTGAGCAATATGTGCAGAATTTATATTGATTTGTTTCTATACTGCCACTCTCAAATACATGGTATTTATAACATTGTGTATTGTGAGTACTTTCGTCCCAACGTCCTTTATCTTCCCACTTGCAAGTTTCTTCAGATTCTTCAATCTTAGAAAATTCAGTATTTCCGCAAGCGCATTTAAAGTGATATACATTTTTACACTCTTTGCCAAATAAGATATTATCTTGACATTCAATCATAAATTTACCGCAATTAGAGCATTTTTTAGTTTCCATTTTTACTCCTCATTGCGGAGTCTATTGCTTCTCTTAATGTTTTTTCTTCTGAAAGCGTGTCAGACTCACAGGAAATCTTAAACTTACAATAATCATCTTCTTCGAAAAACAAGCTTCCGTATGATGTATAGGCGGAAATTGTTATATGAGACCTCTCAACAAAATCCAATCTTTCTGAGTCTGTTATTTCTTTATTGTTGATTTTACATGATTCGCAATTCTCTACATTAACGCATTTATCTTCATAGTCCCACTCACCATTAAGAGGGTCTCCACATTCTTTGCAACATATAACTAATGAAAAATTAATCTCCATTTTTCCTCCTGATTGCCATATCGATTAATTCTCTTAAAGTTTCTTCTCTTAATTCATTGAGTTCTAAAGAATCCCTTTGGGAATTATGTATTGCCCACAATCCATGCCTTTCAGACAAATCAAATTTGTTTTTCTCAACAAAACTCAATCTTTGGGTGTCGGTGATTTCTTCTTTATGAAGTATTTCATCTATTGATTCCTTCTCCTTCTTTAGCTGCATTGAGTAGCAAATATTATTGTAACAAGTCATAATCATTTGATTATCTTTTTTCAGTTTTTCTATTTCTTTTTTTATATTTTCAATCTCTTCATCTTTTTTACTATTTAAAATATGAAAATCTATTCGACATGATGATTCATGTTTTAACTTAGCGTTTATTTCATCAAGCGCATCATAAATCCCTTTAAATTTAGCGTTATTTATGGTTTTTTGGCTATATGGCAATTGATTGTAATCATATTGACCGTCTTCAATTCCTTTTATTAATGAAGTTAGTCCAGGAATTTTTTCGAAATCACAATAACTTTTAATACATTTTATTGAGTTTAATATTAATTCTCTATCAAGCATCTTTCCTATCCCCTTCAATTTCAATGTCATAACAGCCAGATTCAATCTTTCTGACAATCCACCCCATGTAAGTTATTGGCGGAAAATCTCCTTGCGCGTAATATTTTATTTCGTCTAGGAGTAGTTTTTTGTCAAGCATCTTTATTAAATCTCCTCAAACGTCTTTTCTTTAAGGTTGATTCGGGTTATTTTTTTGATGCAATCAACAGCGAAATCAACTATAAAGAAATCGGATTGAGATGCAGTTTTTGCTTTAAGATATCCAGAAGAAAATTTTTCTAAGAATACGGGATATATTTCTTTCCTATCATGATATTCAATAAGAATAAAATCACCATTATTAAGCTTACTAAAATCAGGGATTTTTTCTGGAATAGGGCGCCATTTTTTTATATTGCACGCATACCCATTGCCAGTATCCCACGCGATATGGTCTGACAATATTCGTAATTTTGCCTCTCTTTTTGAGAACCCAAATTCAAAACTTAATATATCTACAAGTATGCCAGGTTTTGGTAATTGTTCTTCACAATTTATCCATCCTTCATCTTTCATAGAATTTCCTCTTTAATAATATTTTTCCAGTCAGGAAAAATTGATTTCAATAACTTAAATTCAGTTTTTGCAAACTGATCACAATCCGTTAGTTGAGCTCCATCTTGCAAAGTTATTTCTAAATCACATGTCAAGCCATCGCTCTCAATCATAATGTTTTTAACTGTTGATGATTCTACCGTGTCAACATCTGTAAGATAATATATTTCATCACCAACAGCAAAGTTAGAACCTTTCATTTTCCCAATCTCCATTCTATCTAATTCTAAATTTTCATCTTTCATATCAAGACTCCTTGGCGTCAAACATCTTTGATTGCGTAATATCATAAAAAAGAGACATAAACCTACTTCTTGTCTGAATTAAAACGTCCAGAGCAGATAAATTTTCGCTCGGGATATCATAAATATCTCTCATGCGAGTAACGACATCTTGTTTATCAAGCATTTCATAAAACTCCCTTATTCAACAAAACCGCAATAACACATATCGCGAAAACAAATCCCCAGATCAAAATATCTTCTAAAGTTTCACGACTCATCATCTTCATCCCTAACTTTTTCTAAACATTCGTCAAAGACTTTTATCATTGACGGCAAGAGTTTTTCACTTAATCCTTTTGATACAGATGATATTTTTTGATGATATCTGAGGGCGATAAATCCCAGCAATTTAACATGAATCTTGCAAATTGAAATAATCGTCAATTCCAATCTACCGTCGGCATCAAGCTTTGATTCGTTAAGCTTTAGTTCTGCAATAAAAAATTCACATACGGAATCAATTATTTCATTTGACAGGACATTTATTTTTTCAAAAGAATCTTCATTCTTCATTTTTATTACTCCTTTCCTCTTGTTTTATTTTGTTGTATATCTCTTCTCGATGAACTGTAACGTTTGCGGGTGCATTAATTCCAATCCTTGCTTGATTTCCTCTGAGTCCTAAAATAATCACTTCTATATCTTCGCCGATAATAAGAACTTCACCGACACGTCTTGTTAAAATAAGCATATCCTCTTTCCTTTCCTAAAAAATTAATTAAAAAATAAAATACTTTTGTGGTGAATCACGCCAGGAGTCGAACCTGGTTGCATCATATCCGATCGGCTCAAAAGACCTTAAACTAACATACGATTTAGTTCGCTGGGATAACAGCATTCATCTTAAATGAGCGTCTGCACGTTACTGAGATTCGCCGTGATCTCCCCGTGATTCATAATTGGAGCGCCCCTATATTATTTCATCGGCACAAGGTTTCCCTTAAGCTTAATTTAGGGGCGCATTTATTTATTTTAGAGTTATTGTTAAAGACTTGGTTTCTTCAAGATAAGCGCCAGGTATTATTAAACCATTTTTTAAGTCACTCTTTAGAGCAGCATCATCAATTTTTGTTACTATTTCAGTTTTTATATAAGAAGATGGAAGGCTCATTTCATCCTCTTTTATTAGTTTTGGCATAGAGTTCTTTATTGTTATATCAAAAAGAGGGCATTTTATTGATTTTAAATTCATTATTATCATGTTTTGTTTTATGTATTCTCTAAAAAAATCAATTTCTTTCTTTCTCTTTGTGATTCTTTCCGTGACATTTTTCTTGTGATTTTCAAGTTCTTCAAGATCAGAATTTATATTATTAATATAACAAACAACATTTTTCGCTTTTTCTTCAAAAGTTTTTGCGATAGGGTTAAGGGTGTCTTCAATAGTCTGTATATCAAATCCATCTTCACTTAACTTTTGGAATAATTCGCAATACTCATTTGTTAATTCATATAAAGCAGTCATTTTATTTATCCTCACATATATTTTCTTTGATTCTGTCTTTTATTTGCGTAAAAGTTGTTTCAATTTCTTTGTTTTTTGTTGACTTTGCATATCCAATTGCCGAAAGATAGTTTTTCTTCAATTCATCCATAGTCTTGGAGTTCTCTATAAGCTCCAAATGAATATTTATTGTTTTTGATTGATCAATTATCAAGTCTTTTTCTCTAATTTCTGCGTTTAATTTTGACTGTTCATCGTTATCAGATTGATTCATCTCTTCTTCTGTATGCAATCCCGACATTTCGCACGGGAATGCTTTTCTCAAAGATAGAGACTCCGCGCATTTTGCGAGCATAACATCTGGCATTGTCTTCCATAGTCCAGACAATTCACCATTATACTTTTGCGCGTATGAATCCAGTCTTGCCACAGATACGACGGGGCTAGAAAAGTCTTTCCTATACACGCCAACCTTAGCGGCTATAGGCGATGATTTTTTAGTCCACACGTCAACCCAAACGCCATCGTCTCCGCACCACATCGCTTCTGATTGACCGGCGTATTTCCCTGTTCTTTCTGCAATAAGCCTAAGACCATCCACAGAAGTTTGATGCGTGAATTTCTCAGAGTATGAGCCGTCTTTGTTTTTTGACCTTCTTTTTATTGCATATATCTGCTTAGAAAAAGGGTCAAGACCTGTCCTCTTGCATTGAGTCATAAACAATGCAAGCTCATCATCTGTTGCACCTTCGCAAATTGTTCTTTTTATCAAGTCAACCTGATCTTTTGTAAATATCTGTGCGTTTTTTTGGACTAATTCAACGCTCATTCTATTTTCTCCCATTTGTTTTAAGTATATGCAACGCAGCTTCTAATTTATCTTGTCGCTCATCGTCGATTGCTCTTCTGAAAAAAATATTATTTAACTCTTCAACAACGAATTTTCTTTTAAGGTCAATATGAGGAAAAATATCTGTTCTTTCCTGGGGGGTTACATAATCTCTCATGGCGCTCATTTTTAAATCTCCTATTTAAAAGTAATTACAGAATCCAGAATTTGATCTATTGTGTCGTAGGTGAGTGCTTGCTCGTCTCCAAAATCAATCATTGTGCAAGATTCTGAAATTGTTTCGGATTTTTTCATCTCAATAATGGAATTAACTTTTGAAAGATTTACCAATGATTTTGATGTTCCACCATTCTTTGCAATTAAATTTACTTTTGCGAATTTCATTTCAACTCCCTATAAATAATAAAAATTTGGCGGAAACGATCAATGATTACTATAATGTGCGTTATAATGAGTCACCGCATCATCAATCGTTTCCATAAAATACCGGTTTTATGCTCGCCTACCGGTAAAGACGTTAAAAAGGCATCACCCAGAAGCCTTTGCATTATTTGCCAGTTTTCGCGGAACCATACTGGCAAATGGTGCCTAGCCAACCCGCTACGGTTTCTATATAGCACTACCGATAAAGTGCTTTACAGGGCATTTTATAGCCCACATATCGATTTATCTTTTCGCTTTATCTTTATTTGCTTTTTTTATTTCAGAGCCACATCTAAGGCATCTTTTCAACATTAATTTATTTTCATCATTTAGAATTATGTCTCCTTGCGTGCATACGCCGCACTTATAATGATTTCCATTTATATGGTGAGCCATATAGACTATTTTATTTAGGGGTCTTTCATCTAAGCATTCAATTTGAATCTCCATTCATTAATTCCTCGCTAATGTTTTGTTGAGCGGCCATCTCAGGAATAGGCATCTTGTAATCCAATTGTCCACTCACGATTGTTGCTAGCAAATTACCAAAAGCGTTTGATTGGAATTTGAGTCCATTTATGTTAGATTGTATAAGATCAATTAAAACAGATTTATGTATAAATCCAGATGATTGAGTCGTATTTTCTTGTGACATTTCTAAATCTCCACGTAGTCAAAGTTACCATATTGTTGGTAATGCGAAATTTCGCATTCGTCACGTTTAAACATATTTTCCAAAAGTTCATCTATTATTTTCCCAGCAATTGCATCTACATAAATTTCGCTAGCGCCCATAATCTCTCCTTGAGTTAAAGAATTGTTTTGATTTTCGTCAACTTCAAAATGATGATAATCAACTATTTCATGCGTGTCAACTATTTTTTTAAAAAAGATTGGAAATAATTTTAAAGCAGGATTTTAAAGGGGAAAAGATAGCCCGCATAAGTCATGTATGCGGGCTAATGGGTGCTATAGAATTTCTTTAATGCCTTTTTTTATTACATCTTGCCAGTTATGGGGAAATAGTTTTTTAATTGTCTTTAATCCGTCTTCTATAGTTTCATTCTTTGGCTTAGAGTATGGCGTGAGCTCTTTAGGATTCATTCCATACAGCTCAGAGAGCTCAAGAAGCTTTCTTGGCTGTATATTCCTGCCGCACTCTAACTTTGATAGGCCGGATGGTGACATTCCAACCCTATATGCTGCGTCTTTTTGTGTAATTCCCAATCTTATTCTAACTATCTTCATGTGCTCTCCAGGATATCTGTATGACATATCATGAATACTTTCGATCGCCTGTTTCATAAAAAGTTCCTCTGTTGTTTTGTGATGAATCTTTATTCAAATAAAACCTACAAGTTAATGTCTTGTAAGCATTTGGCCTGTGATTTGTAAGCATTTGACCTGTGAGAACACTATAGGGCAAGAAGTGTCTTTGTGTCAACGATATTTTTTAATAAACTATTGCCGGGATGTCTTAATATCAATATAATGACATTTCTGAAAGACATTATCCCATTTACTTTTTAATAGAGACAATACAATGATTCTGGATATCAATAATTTTCCAAAAGACAAACAGCCATTAGTTAAGGCAATCTTAAAGGTTGGAAGCATTCGTAAATTTGCAAGCAACCTTCATATTTCGCATCAAGCCGTTCATGCGTGGATATATAGGGAAGGATATCAAGTGGCGCCCCCCGCAAAGCATTGCCAAGCCATAGAAGATATGACTTTTGGATATGTGACAAAAAGAGAGCTCAGACCAGATATATTCGATGAGAGAGACAAGACTAAATTGACAAAATCTGAGCAGATTGAAAACGCCATGATTGTTATTGAAGAGGCGATTCGAGAGCTTCGGAAGAGCTCAAATAAGACAAAAAAGAGGGGTTAAATAATGTCTGGATTGCCCTGGCTCAGGCTATATAAAGAGATCATAGATGATGAGAAAACTGGGACTCTTAATGACTCAGAATTTCGTCTTTTCATCGAAATCTTGTGCATAATTCCCGAAAATAATGACGGAGTTACCCTAAAGTTCATGTCATGGAGGCTCAGAAAGGACATAAAAAAGGAGATAAAAGAGTTGATAAAAAGAGGATTAATTATTGAAGATTCAATGCAAGACGGCGAAACGTTGTTTTTTGTTAATGGCTGGGAGAAGCGCCAATTTCCTAGCGATTCCTCTTCAGAAAGAACAAAAAGATATCGTCAAAGACTTAAAAAGTGTGACGGTAATGAAACGTCACAAGAACGTCACAAAGAACGTGACAGTGACGCTATAGATAAGAACAGAACAGAACAGAACAGAACAGAAGAAGAATTAACTAAAGTTAATTCTATGTCGGGCAAGCCCGACGTTGCTCCTCTCAAGTCTCAAAATATTGAAATCAAAAATCAGGCGATCGAAGTTTTGAATTTCTTGAACGAGAAAACGGGAAGAATTTTTCGCCCTGTCGACACGAACCTAAAATTGATCATCGCAAGATTGAGGTCTGGGGCAACTCCTCAGGATTGCAAATCTGTGATCGCAAAAAAAAGACGAGATTGGATTGGTGACGAAAAGATGATTTCGTATTTGAGGCCCGCAACTTTATTCAACGCAACGAAATTTGAGCAATATCTTGGCGAATTAATTCCCGAAGGAGAAATTTGATGTACGCAAAATTTATTGATTGTCCAGAATGCGGCAGAAAGTTTAATGAGAATTTAAGAAAATGTAATTGTGGCTGGACAAACAAGTTTGAAAAACCCACCCATGACCCTGATCGTCATCGATGCACTGCGTGGTCGGAAGGGGCACGATGTCGGAAGGCTGGAACGATGTCTCATTCTGTTCGTGAAAGCAACGACTGGGTATGCTGGGAACACTTTAATCAATAATTTGATTTTTATGTTTACGTATAGGGCAAATACGGGTTTTTTATAATAAGAGGTAGGGTAGCATTACTTTTGCGAGATATCGGATACCTTAATGACAAGAAAGAGCTTAAAATTGATTTTTTATAACCATTTGGGGTGAGATATGACAGAAGAGAAGATTGTTGAGAAATTACCGGAAATATTGAAAGGAAAACATGGTCGATATTTTCTGTGCGAAAGGGATAATGATGTGGCTATATATAGCAAAGATTTTCCTCGGGAAGATGCAAGATGTTTTGAGGTGTTTTATATCAGAAAAATTGATGGCAAAAAGGCGGCTGAAAGCTTCAACAAAAGATTTGGCGCGTCATATGATGTTGATGCTGCTCCCGACATTAAAGAAAAATATCCCAGTGATGAGGATTTTGGTTCTCTTGCATGGACATACGGAAATTTTGATATGGCAAAAAAGAAATTTAATCTTCTTCAGGATGAAATTATAATGAAAAAAAAGGATATCTAATTAAATGAAAGAAGTTGATTTGTTAAAAAAATTGCATGATTCTTATCAGCGATATTGCCAGATTTGCGGGGTCGCAAAACATGTGCAAAAGTTTAAGCGGAAAGGATGGTTTTACAAGAGCTGTAATGAATGTTTTTTGGAGGCAAAAAAAGATGTTGTCATTAAAGAAAAGAGCGATTTGTAATCATGGAGATCATGAAAATATTATGGTAATTGCGCAATTGATTAATGAAAAAAAAGAAAATTGCATACCTCATAGCGCATGCAAGAAATGCTTTATTTCAGAGGTTGGGCAAAAAGATACAGAATTTCTTGAAAAATATTTTAATGTTGGAGGAATGAAAGATGAAATTAATTAATTTTCAAGATAAATTATCTTCTGAAAAAGAAGATGCCGTAAATAGTGCAATAGAATATCTTAAAAAATCTACGAATTTTCTCATAATTTTTTCAAATGATCATATTAGTTCTTCGGAATATATGTTTTACAACATGTCTCCAATAGATTCTATTTCCTCATTAGAGATTACAAAGCATTCGATTATTAATAAAACTATGCCTAACAATGACCCAGAAGAAGAGGAGTATTTTAATGTTGGAGGAATTAATAATGACTGAAGATTCTTGTTCTCATCCGTATTGGCATCATGAGTACGAATGCACATCTGGCTTATCGCTCACTTTGTGGATAGATTCAAAAAGAACTTGCAGTAATTGTGGAAAAACAGAAATGGGAAAATTAAATTCTATGAATAGTTATTTTATTAAAGAGGTGAAAAAAGATGGTTAATCCTTGGATTTTTCCTAAGTGTGGGTATGTTTGGGCCGCTGGCGTGAAAGGTTGCGATAATTGCAATAAACCTCCTCAGCCGATCGGTCAAAGTACGTGTGGAGTTTTAGGTCATGGAAGTTTATCTCAGATTGGTATATCTGCTATTGGGACATGTAAAGATTTTTTATGCAAATGTAAATTTCACGTTGGGAGGTTAACATGAATAAGGATACAAATTTAGCGGTTTCAAATTGTCATGCGGATAAGAAAACATGCGGTAAATGTAATATTTTAAAACCTTTAATAAAGTTTAAGCGTAGAGGATTGTATCAAAAAAACATTTCTGATATTTGCAAGCAATGTGATGATGGGGGAAATAAATGAGAATTGAAAATGAATTTAAGCCATTAAAAATCTGTATAGATCAAGAGAAAGATTTTAAAAAGCTCTTAAGAATTTTAAGTTTTGTTTTGAGCTTTGAGGCTCATCCGCAAAATTCAGACAGAATGTGTCTTCAAGCTATAAGTGATGCAAAAGAATTTTATGAATTGCTTGAGGGGAGAGAATGAAGGATTCCGAAGCCGATAAAATTATTTCTGATTTGGTTGGATGTTATCCAAAGGCGCATTTTATATTTGATGCCTCAGCATCTCCGCCAGAAGGATATTTGGATTATTTGAAATATGAGACCGATATGAGCGATTTTGGGATTTCTGATGAAGAACTTGAGGGGAAGACATGAAGTGGGCGACACATAGAATGTCTAATATAAATTTGAAAAAAGAAGAAAATAAACCTATTAACTCACTTTATTTTTGTGCCAAAGACAAAGACGGAAAAAGTGTTTTAATTGAAGTTAACGGTTCAAAAATTTATTCAATTAATATTGAGGGTGATAAAAATGAGATCAATTGAGCCAACCGAAAGCCAAATTCAGTGCGCGATTGTTGAGTGGGCGAATAATACAAATATAAATAATTTATATGGGAAAATTGGCGACTATTTGTTCGCAATTCCAAACGGAGGAAAAAGATCTATAACAGAAGCTGTTAGGTTAAAGATGGAGGGAGTAAAAGCTGGAGTTTCTGATTTATTTCTTGCTTGGGTTGTTAAAGATAAAGATTATGATCTTAAGACAGTTGATGGATATGTTCATATAATCAACAAAAGTTTTCGTTGCGGAATATTTATTGAGGTAAAAAAACTCGGAGGAAAAATCTCTGAATCTCAAAAAAAATGGATAAGTTTAACAAAATTTGTTGGTCATTATGATGTAGTCGTTGTTTATTCTGTAGACCAAGGTATTCAGGCGATTAAAGATTATTTGGGGATGAGATGAATTCAATAGAAGAAGTTTTGAAATATCACGGATTGGAAAATATAAATGAAGCTATAGATTTAATGATAGATAGCCCTGAAGCATCCCCCAGAAAACCGCAATGTAGAAAGTGTAAAAAAGACGTGGAAATTTCTAATGTATTTCAATGTTTTAATACAAATACATATTATTTTGAGGCATCGTGCCATGGTAAAAGTGAAAGTGTTCAGGGATATATGCCTGATATTTATATTTTGAGTGATTATATTTTTGAGGGTTAAAATGTTCAATTTTTTAAAGAAGCTTAAATTCTATGCAGTAAAAACAGAAAACAATACTCTTGCTTGTTGCAGCAAAAGTGGGGAGCCATTAATTGCTAAAAATAAAGATCAGTTAGAAATATTATTATTTAGAATGAAAGAACAGGATGATAGATATGAAAAATGCAAAGTAGTAAAAGTTAGCGAATGAACATCAAGCATTGTTTAATATTCTTCAAATGGGGGGTTAAGTGAAAAAAACTCGATCATGGCCTGATGTATGTTTTGCTATTTTAGCTTTAAAAAATATGGGAAATATACTTCATAAAGAAGTATATAGGAAAAAATTAAAAGATCTTCGTCTTGAAGAAAGAAGATTAAAATATAGGTTTAAGAAAAAGGGGAAAAATTTTATGGAAGGAAAGTGTAAGAGGGGAGGTTCTATTAACATTGAAATGAATAGAGTTAATTTGTTGGGGATGAAATGATTAAAATAACTTGCCTGAGATGCAAAAAAGAGAAGCCTCGGAAAGATTTTCAGAGGGATAGCAAAGAATACAAGTCTTGCAATGATTGCAGTTATGGGGCGAAGAAACTGATAGATGATTTGTTTGGAAAATCGTTTGAGTTGTTTGATAGAAGTGAGGAAAGATGAGGATGTCATACACCCCGATTAATGAGCATAAATTAAGTAAGGTTGCAAAAGAGTTTTTGAAAGAAGCGAGAAAGATGAAATCTTTTTCGGTTAAAAATATTCACGTGACGCCTCAGATTTTTAGCGATCTGATGGATAGCATGAGCCCGAGCGTTAAAACCTACTATTCAGATGGAATTCCGTTTGAAGGTAAATTGTTGGTGAGGAAATAAAGATGGCAGAAATTACGGAAGAGGAGTTTCAGAAAAAGCTCGACAACCCTCCTTATGAAGATAGTTTTAGGGAATTCTTAGAGAGAAAAATGACAGAATATTATAAATCTTTAATTGGGGAAGATGTTAATATTTCAGTCGATGAATTTGGAAATGCCAATTTAGTGGGGAAATAGCAATGCAGGATTATTTAAAGGGTATGGGGTCGCACATTATGGCGATTCAAGGAGTTATCGGTGAAACACTTCAAGCGCAACTCAGTACTGAGTTTGCGCAATCCCAATGGAATTCTTCGCAGGTGAGGGCTCCTATTAATAGTATTAATATTGTTTTGCCAACCTATCCCAATGCAAAAAGCACGGAAAGCTTTAAGGGAGACACGATCGATGGAGAATGCGAGCGTGTCGAGCAAAGCTGCTTGCCTGAGTTTGTAGAAGAGAAGAGCTTTTTACCGAAGTAGTAATTTATTTTTTTGTAATAGTTGACAATAGTAAACTATAACGGTATTATGGGTTTGTGGGTGGCAAATAAGATATTTATAGCCATAAAATAGAAAAGCGTCACCCCGATTATTTGAATCAATGGAAAGGAGAAAAGAAAATGATAGAAAATTTTATGAATTTAACCAAAGCTCAAACAAAGCAAAATGCAAGATTTGGCGTGATTGCTGCATTAATGCAGGTTGGGTTTTTTCAAGCGCCAAGAGATCATCAGACTTTTACCCTCGAAGGGTTTTATCTTTTGCTTGATGATTTTGTTAATGCTCATGATTCTAGTTTTTATTTCAGTTATTCAAATTATATTGTTCGCAAGATGATGGAATATAACATTGAAATTATTGAACACTATTTGAATGCAAATCCGGCAGGAAATGTTGCTGGTCAAGTTCCGGTAGAAGTTGGAGAGATTGAAGGGTTTTTAAGTTTTAAGGGGAATGGTGGATGAAAGTTTACGCGGTTTATTCTATACCGAAGAGTCCTGAGTATTGTCTTGAGCAGTTGTTTCTTACCAAGCAGTCTGCAAAGGAATATGTAAGCAGACAGAAGGAAATTTGTTCAGTATGGGAATTAGGTAAGCTACGCCCTGGACATATTTATGATATTCAAATTGAGGACGTTATTGAATGATTCAGATTTGCGTTGAGATATTCTGTCTTTTGATTATGATCGCATGCGGATGGCTTGTTGTAGTTTGTGTTTATGACTCCATTAAGGAAAGGATGCGTAAATGACTAAAGAGGAAAATTCTAAAAAGTTTAATAGACAATATAACTACCGAAAAAGAATGAAGGAGAAAGGTTATTATTGGTTGTCTCATTGGGTTCCTCTTGAGTTTAAGGAAAAGGTTAAGGCATATGCCAAAAAATTAAGGTCTACCAGATGAAAAGATATTGTACGCCTCAACAGATTAGTGTAATTTATCCATTCATGAAACCCACCGCAATTAGGGAATTTATTTTCAATGCTGAAGTAAATGGATTATCACCATATCTTCGGCGCATTGGGCGAAAAATAATAATCGATCAAGATGGATTTGAAAAATGGTTTGAGGATGAGTCCGAAAATCATTCTGCTAAGAAAAAGTGTTATAATAGAAATATTCATAAAAAAGACGGATTAAATAGTAATGCTTCAATAACTCGGGCAGAAAAATCACTTAAAGACTTTGAGGAGTCATCCGATCTGGATTTTTTGGATAGGCAAGAAATAAATAGAATTTTAGATATTTAATGGGAAAGTTATGGCGAAGTTAAAATCGGCTGCAAGAAACAAACTGAGTAAGTCTGAGTTTGGTTTGCCTGGTGAGAGAAAATATCCGGTAAACGATAAAAGTCATGCCGCTAATGCGAAAGCAAGAGCAACCCAGATGGTCAAGAAAGGAAAGCTCAGCGAGTCTTCAAAGAATAAGATTGATGCGAAAGCGAATAAGGTGTTGGGTAAGAAGTAATTCAATTCCAAGAGCCCGTCAGAGCTCTGATCTGAATGACTGCCCGGGGAAAGACTGGGGATGTGCCCGAAATTTGTCCCCCGATAGATTTCGGGTATTTTTTTGTCCGAAAATTGACTTTAATCATTTTATTTGATATACATCAAAAATATTATATTTTGACAATATCGGAGAGATGATATGGTTTGTCCTAAATGCGGTCATGATTCTGCTAAAGGTTCAAAAGAAATGAAAGGCAAAAAGCCTTCTTTGATGATTGCAATTGGAATGGGTAAGGGTAAAAAGATGGAAGAAATGAAGAAAAAGAAGAAGTAAACGAATACCACTCGAAAAAAAACCTAAAATTATCGGATAGACATAATGCCTAAAATATTATTCAAGCCAGGTAACTGCATGAATCCTAATGGTAGACCCAAGGGTGCTACCAATAAGGTTAAATATGATGTTGGCGCAATCTTAGATGCTCACAAGTTTAATCCTGTGGCAGAACTTATAACCCTCGCGAGAAAAACAAAAAAAGAAAGCATTAAAATGAATTGTTGCACTGAATTACTTTCCTATGTCGCTGCAAAACTAAAATCCCTTGAAATCACATCTGACGCTGAGAAAGAAAGCTTCCAGATGTATATGAGTTTCGGAAAACCACCAGAAGAGACAAAATAAAAACATATGGCGATGTTGAATTACGTTGCAAGCGAAACTGCGAGTGATTTTCATTTAAGCGATGCGTTTGTAAGGTTACAGTTTGGCCCCGTTAGATGCGGTAAAACAGTTTCGAGCATCATGGAGATATTTAGGAGGGCATCAGAGCAGGAGGCGGCTGGAGACGGGATTAGGTACTCAAGATGGGCGATATTTAGAAACACGTATCCTGAGTTAAAGATGACAACAATAAAGACTTGGGTTGACTGGTTCCCTGAGAATGTATTTGGCAGAATAAAGTGGGACTCACCAATATCTGTTGTTGTAAGGGTTAAGGATATTAGACTAGAGATATTCTTTGTGTCGTTGGATAGACCAGATGATATCTCTAAGTTGCTTTCTCTTGAGTTGACTGGCGCTTATTTTAACGAGCTACAGTTTATTCCTGAGATTATTTTTGATGCGGCTTTGAAGCGTGTTTATAACTATCCGCCTAAAAAGATGGATGTACCAATAACATGGGGCGGCGTTATAGCTGACACGAATCCGCCAGATTCAGATCATTGGATATTTAAAAGATTTGAAGTTAACAGGCCAAAGAATCATGAGATTTTTAAATACAAAGCGGCCGTTATAAGAGTTCCCGAGGGGATTGACGTTGATTGTGTATATGCAAATTCGATTGATGGAACACTTTATATTAATAATCCTGAAGCTGATTACACGAAGCATTTGCAGAAGTCTGACTATTATTTAAACGGCGTCCAGTCTTCAACCGATGATGATATTAAGATTTACTTCATGGGTGAATATGGAACTCTAAGGAAGAATAAGCGCGTGTATCCAGAATATAATGACGCATTTCATTGCGTAGAAGGATTGCGATATTCGCCAATGATTGAGTTGGGCATGGGTTGGGACTTTGGTCGTGACCCATCGATGATTTTAGTACAGATGATGCCTCATGGAAATATGAACATTATTGATGAACTTGGCGCAACAGATATGGGAGTTGCTGAGTTTATCGAAAAGTTTGCAGTTCCGCATTTGAATAGAAATTATCCAGGATGGGACAAAAATTACGTAGCGGTCGGAGATCCTGCCGGTGCTGCAAAGGATGCGAAAGATGATACATGTTTTACGATTGCTCGAGCGGCTGGAATACATATTGTTCGAGCTAAGACTAATAATTTTACGCCAAGAAGAGAATCTGTTTCTTATTTTTTACGCAGCCTTGTTGGTGGTAGACCTGCTTTCCAGATGTCACCTAAGTGCGTAGAGCTAAGGAAAGGATTCTTGGGTGAATATCATTATCCATCTGTTAGGGTTTCGGGTGATGAAAGATACAAAGATAATCCTGATAAGAACTGGGCTAGTCACAAGCATGATGCTTTGCAGTATATAGCGATGCACTACAGAGGAGACTTTGATAGTGGAAGCAATAAGAGGGTTGTCCATCTAGGCGGCAGTGTAATTTATTAAGGGGTATTAAAATGGCTAAACAATCGAATGACAAAGTTAAGGCAAACGATGAAAAAGAATCTGAAAAAATTAAGCCTGCTCAAGAGAATCAAAAAGAGACTGAAGCGAATCAGAAAGAAACTGCGCAAAAAAACCTTGAATCAGAAGCAAAGAAATTGCAGCGTGACTCATATATTAAAACGCTTGAAGACTTAGGGGTTGAGACAAAAGGATTAACTGATGAACAGCTTTTATTCAAGGTTGTTTCAGAGCTTAACAAGACAAATTCAAAGCTTATCAGTGCAACTGCCGATAAAGAGATTAAGTCTGTTGGAAGATACACGGTTGGTGTTACGCACAAAATTGAAGATAAGGAATTTATCTTAAGACTATTTAATCTTAATGTGCCAAATTTTTATCTTCACCTATTCGAAGACAAAGACGCATTACTTGAAGACAAGGAAATATGGGGAAGAATAAATAAAAGCAAGATAAACCCTTTCAAGAGCGTTAAAGAAATTATCGAATCCCGCAACCGTTATCACTACTAGAGAACGAAATGGAACGTAAAGATAAGCCCAAAAAAACAAAAGTAAAAGATATTGATAACGAAGTCATCGAAAGACAAATAGATGACTGGGAAACTCAATTTACCGACAACAATTATCGCGGCAAGGAGATGATAGATTTCATTTCTTGCGGTAAGCAGTGGGGAAATGGCGTTAGTAGTGGTCGAAGAAATAACAATAAAGAATCTGTGACTCTAAATATCTGTCGAAAAGAGCTCAATAAGCTTTTGGCGGATTACTCAAAGATTGGTTATTCTCTTGACGTTCACCCAACCACAAGAGAGGCAAAGAACAACGTAGAAGAAACAAATACCTTCAGTGTATTAATGAGCAATATTTTGCTGAGCAATGAAATCATTGCAGCAAAAGCAGACGCTTTTTCAAAGTCCGCGCAGTTTGGTTATTCATTTGGCGAGATAAACTATCAAAGAATAAACGATAAAGACCTTTCACTTTACCCAGTTTATATCTCTCACAAAGACCCAAGAATTGGATTCTTTGACTTAAACGCATTGAAGCACACAAAAATAGATGGAAGATTTTGTGGCATGAAGCGTAAGCTTTCTCGCGGTCAATTGCTCAAAAAAATACCAGAGATATCAGAGAAAAAGTGCAACGTCACTGATACAGATAACGTTGTTGTTGATTATTGGTTTAGAGGAGAAGAAGAGGTTGATTATTGCCTTCTTCTGAGCGGCATATACAAAAGACAAGACATGCTGACGTTTGAAGATAAAAACAACATCATGACGAGCGAAAGATTGAGGATATTAAAAAGACTCGGTCAAATAGACAAAGACTTCGAAATAGAAACGTCAGGAACTATAGATAAGATTTACTTCAAGCGAATTTGTAACTGGGTAAACATAGAAAGCCCAGTACTTTTCCCGACATTTGATCTGCCTCTGCTTTACCATGGCGCATTCACGATTTGGACGCCAGATAAGCCAATGTTTACAATTCCATTTGGCTATGAGCTCAAGGGATTGCAGAGGCTATTAAACTTTGTTAACTCTCAGATTGCGACACAGGTTAAGAACGCATCAAGCACTAAATGGTTCTTCAAGCCTGAGCATGTGCTTACTCAGCAACAGCAAGCTGACGCATCAGAAATAAATAAGAAAGAGGGCGCATTCACTTTTGGTGGAAATCCGGCAGAGATTGTGAGGCATGATTCAGCAAATATCTCTCCAACACTTATACAGATGTCTCAGTCATTAAAGATGATCTCTGATGACATTACTGGCGCAGTCATTAATCCACAAGAAAACCAGATGGGCGCAATGTCTGGCGCTGCAATAAAGAGAGTAATAAATACCCTTAGAGACATGAACAAAAACGCTTTAAAGATAGATGAAATGTACTTCAATGACCTTGGTAAGCTTATTGGTCAAATGCTTCCTCAGATCGTTACAGAAGAAAGAGTAATGCTGATCAAAAAGCTTGACGGTTCAAGTGATGCTTTGGTTGTTAACGAAGCGACGGGGACTGGAGAAATAAGAAACAACATCAAAGACATTGGAAATAAGTTTGAATATGAAATAAAGGCTGGCCTTGACGAAGAAGATCAAAGGCAAGAAACAATAGAAACCCTTAAAGGTATTTATGCTCTTAATCCGCAGCTCCTTAATGATACGGCTGACGTTTATTTCAGAAACAGTAATTGCAAAGACTCTGCCGAGTTGTCTCGCCGAGCAGCCGTTAAGATTGACCCTTCATTGATTAAATACTCTCAAGGCGAGATCACGATTGAAGAATACAATAATGCTCAGCAACAAAAACAACAACAGCAACAGCAACAGGCTCAGAAACAGCTTGAATTAAATCCTGACTATCAATCCGCAGTTGCAATGTCTCAGGCAGAACACAAGAAGGCAGACGCACAACAGAAGAATGCAGATACGAAGCGAATTGAAACGCTTGGCGACGTTATCAATAAAGAGCATCAGAACGATATCAAGCTTGTCGATATATTGATGAAGAATGACAAGGTAGACGCTAAGCATGCACTTGAAACCGTTAAGCAAAACATGGCATTGAATGACCAGATGATTGACCGCATGCGTGAAGTTATTGGCGATAATGACATGGCCCTTCAGGGCGATACTGAGCCTGGCTCTCCAAATGCAAAAGGCGGAATGAATCCTCCACAGCAAGAGGAGGGGCAAAACAATGCAGCAGAGCAGTCAATTCCAGCCGAAACAGACGCCTGATTTCGTAGAGATTCCTATAGATGACGGCACCGCTCCTCAGTGGGAAACGAGACTTGGATACCCTAAACTATTCAATATGTTTATTGGTCAAGAGAACAAGGCGTATTGCACTCCTTGGAAGGCTCCAATAAACGTAGGATATGAATTAACTGATATAAGAGCCGTCTTAATGACGACTTTTAATCTTGGCGCATATATCGTAGTGACTGCAAACCAAATATTAAGAGTTGGGTTTGATGGCGTAATTAATATTGTGCAGGAAATCAAGAATACAACCCTTTCAGTTCAGATGGGAGAAAACCTTCAGAATCAAGTCGGAATTGTCGATGGAAGAAACTTTTACGTTTATGACCAAAGGCAAAATGGCGTAACGCTGATGGGTGAAGACCAAGGATTTACTTTTAAATCTCCTATATCTATAACAATTTTAAATTCAATAGCAATAGTATTAGACCTTGAGACTAGCTCTTGGGCAATATCTGAGCCAAACCAAATGATTTCTTTTCCTCCGCTTGATAATGTCGCCCAGATATCATCTGCACTTACTCAGGCGAGCTCATTAGAAACTCTTGACGACAATCTTTATATCTTCGGGACGACAGGAATAGAAAGATGGGTTCCATCGTCTACAAACAACCAATACTTATTTCCTTTTGCTAAAGACAATAACTTTAGAGTTGATTTTGGCTCTATCTCTGTCAATGGAGAAGAGCGAGGATTTGGGAGAATATATTTCCTTTCGTCAAAGTTTATACCAATGATTATCACTGGAAGAGGAACTGAATCTCAGGATATCGGCGCACCAGGAATGGCGAGAGTAATAGCAAGCTATCCAGATGCAAACAAAGCTGAAGCATCTTTTTATACTTTCAACGATAACTTTTTCTTTTCTCTTTATTTTCCAGAGAGCAAGATATCTTGGATATATTGCGAAGGTAGCGGCAAGTGGGCGAATGGCGACGAAAATATAATCGCATCTGTTCCAAGAACAAATATTGTTGCATCTACAAAAGGTCTTTATGAGCTGACATCTGACCCTCAATTCGCTGAGAGCAAATTAAGGATGTGGCAATCAAGAAGAATTAAAACTTATAAAGGCACTCAAATATATAGAGAGTTGGTTAACTCCATAGAGCTTCAAATGATTCAAGGATACATTCAATCATCAACCGATGAGCCTCAGCACGTTAGATTAAAATTATCTCTTGATTCTGAGAGTTGGCTTAACACTGTTCCTGCGGCTATAGGTAACACGGGTGACAGAAATGATTTGACAATATGGAGATGCAATATTGCCGGAAAAGAATACACGCTAAATATGCAATATCAGGGCACATACAATTTCACGATAGACAAAGTTTCTTTAATTTTAAAGTAGACCATAAGGGGAAAACATGAACGAACAGCCTGATAACATGCAAGATGATCAAAATACACAGGGCGCGCCCAGCGTTCCTCAAAATCCTAATATTGTAAACGAAGAAAATCAATTTGATCGTGAACGCATAGAAGAATCTGTAAAGGCTAGAATTCGAAAAGAAAGGGTTAAAGCTGAAGAAGCGCAGAAAGAAGCAGAAGCGGTGCGCAAAGAATTGGATGAACTTAAGAAGAAGTTTGAGACCGGTAAAGCTACATCTAACGAGACAGACACGTATATTTCAACTGAAAACAAAATAGATGAATCTTTAAGGCAAGGCATTCCATATGAAGCATTGCCGGAAATTATTGATCACCACATTAAATTAACAAAAATGGGGCAACAATTAGATGAAGCGATGGAGAAAGACCCAGAGCTAAAGGCATTGTTTAACGACCCCTCATCTCCTAAAAAGATAAGCAGAGAAGAGTTGGAGTCTTTTATTGACCTCCCTAATCCAGCCGCAGTTTTCAAACATCTTTTGAAAAACGATAATGATAGAAAGCTATTGAAGGCCGCAGAAGTATCCTACGTAAATGGTGATGGCGGTTTTAAATATTTTGAATTCTTGAATAACTTAAGCGACAAACTAAAAGACACAGCATCTTATCCTCATCCCTCTAACTTTAAGCCAAATGCAAGCCTTACAGATACCGGAGAAGCGGAAACATTTGATTCAGAGTCTTACATTAAGAGCAAATACGGTGCGAGCGGTAGGAAATAAATTTGACAAAAGTACATTTTTTGACAAAAGTAAATTTTTGAGATATAAGTCTTAAATAATAAGATATTGGTCACGTCTTCCTAGGACTTAAACAAAGCGGACTTCGGTCGCGTCATGCAGAGACGTTAAATCTGTAGTCTTCCTAGGACTTAAACAAAGCGGTGCGTCTCAAGCAAGACGTTAAAAAAGCGATTTATTTAAATCAACTTATTAACGTATTGCGGAGAGACTTAAATGTCAAACGAACAAATTTTTTCCAATCTTGTCGCCAAATCTACAACCGAATTCTTTGAAATCACCAGTGCAATTTACAATACTGCTAACCATGATTACGTTGAATCATTTCAACAGAAAATGTATGCAACTGGCGGAACAATCAACATTAAAATCCCTGGCTCTCCTGAAGTTGAGCGCGGATTGACTGTAACTGCTACAGCAATCCAGGATTTAGTAGTTCCTTACACGATTACAGAACAAGACATCATCTCTGTTACTCGTAACTTAAACTCAGATGAAGATCTTTTTAATATCATTCCTTCAGATAAAGCAATCACAAAAACTGACGAACAGGCAATTGTCGATAACTACGGCTTCCCTGCATATCAAGCGCTTGCCGAAACAATTGAAACAGATTGTATCGACAGACTTTTGGTAAATTCTTACCTTACGCCGATTGATGGAATTGAGAAATTGCAACCGTTGAACAACTGGAATGCAATGGCTTCAATCGACACAATGGCAACAACATTGAACTTAAAGCGAACTGATCGCGCAATGATGATGAACATGTTCGATGCTCAGAACGTTGCAGCTTCTTTACAGAATATGTTCAACGAATCAATCAATAAAAAGATTACTGATCAAGCATATGTTGGCGGAAGTGCTGCTAAAGGCATGTTGGCTGGCATGGACTTGTTCCGTTCTGAGTTCTTGCTTCAACATACTGCTGGCCCATTAGGGTTGGCAAATCTTCAGGGCGCTACAGTTTCAAACGTATCTGCTGATGGTACTCAGATCACGATTACTGGCGTAACACACAGCACAGCAATCTTGGTAAACAAAGGCGATATGATCTCTATCCCTAGCGTATTCCTGGTAAACCAAGTTGGTCACAGAACAATTCCTTACCGATTGGTAATCAAAGCTTCTGCCGATGCTGTTGGTGATGGCGCTGGTAACGTTGTTGTAACCGTTCCTTATCCTTTAATGGCGTCAGGCGAACATCAGAACGTTGCTTCTTTACCTGCAAATAGTGCTCCTGTAGCTTTCTATCCAAGCTATAACCAGAACTATATGTACACAAAATCTGGCCTTAGCGTTGTTCCTTTGAGAATGCCTCCAATTTATGGAGCAACAAACTCAGAATCAACAAACAAGTCAGCAAAGGGTGGTAAAGGTTTCCCTGTTCACGTTGTAATGCAGGGTGCTGCGCTTTCTCTCTCCAATAACTATCGTACTTATGCAATGGTCGGAAAGCAGGCATTTTCTCCTTACTTGTTAAGTGTTCCTAGCTCAATTTAACTTAATAGGGGCGTGTAATGCGCCCCTAAACACTACTTGGAGTTTAAAAAATGTCTCTTGAACTTAGACCTACGGACAACAACTACTTAAATTCTTCAATTGTATATAAGCAATTAACGCAAAATTCTATTGCTTTAACATTGAATTCCTCTAACGCGGAAGCAGTTGACGGCTCTACTCCAACTCTTAGATTGGATGGACAGGGAAGAGCTTATTTAACTGGAAGCATGAAGTTGATTAATGCGACACCTCCTGCTGGAATGCCTTTATTTACGCTTCCCCAGAATATTCCATTGTCTCAAAACTTTTCACTGTTCCCTGTGACACAGTTTAATGGTTCTGTTTACTCAACAAACTATTTGTCATTGTTTAATGGAACAAATTCAATAGACTCCATTACCATTTCAAATGCTGGACGATACGAAACTATTCCTGCCGTAGAAACAGATGGCCCAGGAGAAGGTTTTATAGGAACAGCAAATGTTAAGGCTGCTCTTTCGGGTCTTACTGTTCCGGGTTCAGGATACGTTCCAGGAGACACATGGGAATTAACTGGTGGCACCGCTGTTGGTGGGGTTAAGTTTACGGGAATTATAACCGGTACGAAAGTTGTTTCAGCAACCATACACGCTGCCGGTACTGGCGGCACAAACGGAACGGCTACAGTAACGGGAACTACAGGAACTAGTGGCCTCGGAAGATTTACCGCAAACGTGACAATTGCTGGAGGAATAATTACAGCGGTTAACTCAATAACTTTTGGCGGCCAATATACTGTAAACCCGACATCTTTAACTGCTGAGCCTGTAACTGGCGGCGGATTAACTGGAGCTCAGCTTACAGTCGTTATGGGAGCGGGTGTCTTGGAATTTACGGCTGCGGGAAGATATAGCGTTATTCCTATCGGCCCTTATGCGACTACAGCAACAAGCGGAAGTGGAACTGGCCTTCAGTTAAGCGTCCTGTGGGGCATCAACGATGTCGTTGTTGTCAATGGCGGTTTTGGATATGACGGTGGAAGCACGGTTACTTTTTTTGGAGGCGCTCCTACAGTAAATGCTGTCGCGGCCATTGTTCTTTCGACGAATCCTTCATTGCCTACTGGAAAATTAGCAAACTCTTCGACTCTCAATGACATCATATCGCTTGATGGGATTGAATTTTTCACGGGCTCATATTAAGGCGCATGAATGAAGGTTCAGCAGATACTTACAAATGCAATTTATAAGTCTGTGCAGGACAGGGCTTTTCAGCGAATAATTGAGCCGCATTACAAGCTTGTCGCGCTTAATGAGTTTAATTTTATATTAGACGAATGGCGCGACATAATCCCGTATGAATCAAAGGTTGTTTTCAACAACGTAGAAAACCTACAGAATAGTAGGTTCGTTGAAGTTGATTCTGTCTCTTATGTTATAAACCAAGTTTCAACTGTTTTATGGCCAAGAAATTATAAGGCGTTTAGAGAAGAAAAAAGCGTTCAAAATCTTATGGGATATCCAGAGATTTATTATTTTGAGCAGCTTACTGGAAGCATAGAAATTTATCCCGCTCCTTCTAATCCAGAATATCAATTTATAGTAGAAGGAAGGTTGGCTTTAGCTAATCTTGGCGAATTTGATGACGTTCCTGCTGCAATGCCTCCGTTCATGATTAATGCCTTAATCTATGAGACTGGATTTAGAATATGTGCTGAATACGGCGTTCCTTGGGATGCCAAAAAAGAAGTCATTAGAGAAAAGCTTGTCGGTGGATTAATGAACAAGAAGAACATTGATTTAACCGCTAAGCCTGATTGCGTTTTAGGCATGCCAGATACTCAGTCAAGCTCTCCATTCCCGTTGTGGTACTACATGAGCGGAGGACAATAAAAATGGCAGATATGAATCCCGTGACAATTCCGCAACCGCCATCATCCGCTGATTTAAAAGAGCTTCATAAATGGGCGACATCTTTGAGTCTTTGGCTTAACCAGAACTTTGCTTCTGGAGTTCAGCAAACTTTTTTATCTACTCAGCAAGTTAGCGGAATAAACGGTTTAGAGCATGCTGGGAAAGTTTTCTTTAACAATGACACCGGAACATTCCAATGCACCCAAGTTGTTGCTGGGGCATTAACTGTCAAAACAATTCAGACGGCGTAAATATTATGAGCTTTGAAGACTTTATGGGTGGCGGGACTGGAAAAGACCCGTATACCTCAAACAGAGGTGCGTTTGACGATTACGGTCAGGCCATGCAAAAAGAGCATGACCGCCTTAATGGTTATTTTAATAGAGGAAACCAAGCTGGCGAGGCTTCTTATAACGCGTATAACAGGGATATTAATGACCCTAACTACATGCAAGATAAGATCGCTGGCGGTTATCAGCAATCGCCTTATCAGAAAATGCTTCTCGACCAAGTTACAAAAAGACTGAATTACAATTCAGCCAATAGCGGGATGATGGGAAGCGGTGCAGCAAACAGAGCATTGATGCAAGAGCTGAATGCTCAAACTGGACAATTCCAGAACGAATATATTCAAAGAGGACTTGGTCTTTATGGCCAAGGCCTAAAAGGTATGGATACTCTGGGCGGCTATGGTTTAGAAGCCGCAAAGACACAAGCAGACTTGGCTCAAGAGGCTGCTGGCGGACAAATGAAAGGAAAAATGTCAGAAAACGAAACTGGAGACAGAAATAGAGCGTCAAACACCCAGAGAGGCTCAAATATGTGGGGCACAGCTCTTGGCGCTGCTGGCGGAATCGTAGGTGGTATTTATGGCGGCCCAATCGGCGCAGCGGCTGGAAGTGCGGCAGGTAGATGGGCTGGTGGCCAAGTAGATGGCGGCGGCGGTGGCGGTGGAAACGGGGCATACTAATGGAAAGATCGGGAATATTACACGTAAATCCAAGCGCTGATCTTTTGCCAAAAGGTGAGGATTCAATTAAACGTACCCTCGGCATCACTGAAGGAATTTACAATATATTTGGCAAGCACTACGAGAATAAATTAAAAGATTCTGAAGCTCGTCTTGGAAATTTAAAAGCAGATAAAGCCCAAAGAACTCTTGAGGGAGAAGTTGGCGCAACCAATGCAAAGAATAACGCCGACACTCAATACTATCCTCAGATGCAACAGGCAAAGCTTGGCGGTGAACAAGCTAAAATAAAAGAGATAATGGCAAGAACTGGATTATCCTATGCTCAGTCTAAAGTTGCGATGGCTCATTTGCCTTTGCTACAGGCACAGACAGCAAAAGAAAACAGGTCTGAAGCGGGTGAAGGCGGAAGACATGCTCAGCTATTTAATGCTTATCAAAATGCAGCTCCCGGAACTCCTCAGAAGGCATATTACGGCGCTCTATTAAATAAAGAGATGGGCGCTTTTGCGCCAGGCGGAGTTGATACCGCAAATGCGAGAGTCCCTGGACAACCTGCTGGTGGGATGGTTCCTACAGCCGGAGGAATGGAAGATAATCCGGCGGGTAGCAAGCGTGGGGCAAAACAATACTTCATGCAAGGAAGCGGAGAAACGGGAGAAGCTCCAACAACGGCTAAGATGACGGCAAACCAAACCAGAATAGAATCTAAGTCTGAAATAGATAAACTTTACCCGCAGGTTATGAAAAACCTAAAGCCGTATCAGGGCCCTATGGGCTCATTGAAGTTGGCAAAAGATTCGGCGCTTGCTTCTGCTGGTGACAAAAAAGCAATGAAGAGGCTTGAAGACTTTGCGACAGCAAAGAGATTCTTGCCTGAGCTGGCCAACATAAACGCAAGACAGTCTTCTGGTGCTGCTCCAGGCATTGAGATGAACAGAGAATTCATGAACTCAATGTTCCCTGGCCTTCCAGGAGAAACTGCGAGCTATCTAATCCCAGGCGAGGCGCAGGCGGGTGCAAATCAACAATACCTTCCCATGCAGACGCAAGCAGTAGATCAGGCTATTAAGCAAGAAAGAACTGGATACCTTCAGAATAACGGTCGTCCTCAGTGGGCTGGCCAAGGAGGTTCTCCAGAATCTCGCGGTGGATTCAGTGCATACGGTTATGAAAATCCCAAGGCTGATGTCGCTCAAGGGTTCAACGGAAATCCAAATGTTGTTCCAGAAAATTTACAGCAACAGCAAACACCGGCTCAGACAAGCCAAGAGCAGAATATTTACTATGATGAGATGGCTGCTAAAGCTATTGCGAGGGGAGTGCCGAAAGAAGAAGTAGAAAAAAGATTGGCTCAGTTAAGATCGAAGGGCGGAAGATAATGCAAGACCCATTTGCAGATTTGAAATCCGCAAACACTCAAGGCACTAGACCGCAGAGGGAAGACCCCTTCGCTGATTTAATGCCACAGAGAAAAGAGTCTCAGTCTCAAGAAAGATCAGAGCCAAGCATGCAGGACAGAATCCTGCGCGCTCAACTTAATCAAAGATCGCCATTCATGCCAGGAAAAGGAGAAGAGGAAAAGTACGGAGACGTAAAACTTAACCTTGGCGAAAAGATTGGCAACTCATTAATGGATTATGCCCCCTACTTAATTGGAGGCGGCGGCGCAGTTAAGGGTATAGGAACAGCATTATCTAAATTCCCTGCAACTGCAAAAGGGATAGCTTCATTTGCTGCAAAGCATCCTAAGTGGGCGAAGTATTTGCCAATGGCTGCTGAGAACATGATAGGTAGCGCAGGATATGGCGCTGCAAACGCAGAGGAAGGAAGTAGAGGATCAGAAGCATTGGTCGGAGCAGGAATCGGTCTTGGGGCATCTGCATTAGGCGCAGGAGTTGTAGACCCATTGCTGAGATATGGCGCTAAAAAATATGCCCAATCTGCAATACCAGAATTCACTAAAAAAGCCACAGATAAGATTAGAGAATTATTGCCAGAGGAATCTTACGGTCAAAAGCTTTATCAAAACTTTTTAGGAAAAGCAAAGGAAAACAAGTCTGCATGGAGCGGTCTTGAAAAAACAGCTAAAGATATTGACGAA
>Ga0179590_1000007_pt1 | contig 34922 bp, 57 predicted proteins | sample CZOMad2_1_08_16f_FD_148622 | JGI IMG/M metagenome (GOLD analysis project Ga0179590, IMG submission 148622) | Vadose zone soil fungal communities from Angelo Coast Range Reserve, California, USA - CZOMad2_1_08_16fungal (Illumina Assembly) | ecosystem: Environmental > Terrestrial > Soil > Vadose...
GATAATATAAATATTCTACTGGAGTAATAAAAATGGCGTTAAGAGCAAAAAAACCAGAGGCAATTGAAAAGAGATTGAAAGCATTATTTTACGGTGGTGCTGGGGTTGGAAAAACAACTGCCGCAATTCAGTTTCCAATGCCCTATCTTATTGATACGGAGCGTGGGGCTGAGAATGACCAATACACTAAACTACTAAATAAGGCTGGAGGTGTCATCTTTCAAACATCAGACTTTGATGAACTTGTTAAAGAAGTGACTGCATTGTTAACTGAAAAACATGGGTACAAAACGCTCATCATTGACCCATTAACTACTTTATATAATGACCTAATTGATAAATCAGCAATTAAACATGGTACTGATTTCGGTCGGCATTATTCTGCGGCAAACAAAAAGATAGAGCATTTAATAAATCTTTTATATCGTTTGGATATGAACGTCATAATTACTGCTCATTCTAAGGCTCTTTATGGTCAAAACATGGCAATAATAGGAGACACGTTTGACTGTTACAAAAAACTGGATTTTGTTTTTGATTTGGTTCTTGAAATACAAAGAAGAGGAAAGGATAGAATTGCATTAGTTAAAAAATCAAGAATTGAATCATTTGCTAATTCTGACCCCTTCCCATTTTCTTATGGTGCTATAGCAAAATACTATGGAAAGGACGTATTAGAAAGAGACGCAATAGCGCAAGAGCTTGCAGGTGAAGAGCAAGTGAAGGAAGTTATAAGATTGATTGACTTAATTAAAGTACCGGAAGAAATCTATAAAAAATGGCTTGATAAGGCGGGATCTGAAAAATGGGAAGAAATGCCAAGAGATGCCATTGAAAAATGTATCGACCATCTTAAATCTAAAATTCAGGGGGAATAATGGACTTAGACATTAATATAGAAGAACTTGAAGTTGAAGAATTGCGGGAATTTACCCAAGGTCTTTTAAGGCTAATGCGTATGGATGCAGATTTAATTAAAACCATGCGGGAAATTATTGACCTGAAATCATAAATCAACAAAGGATATAAAATGAATAAAAATAAAATAGTAGTTAATGGCGAGACATATATAAAAAAAGAATCCACTGATTCAAAACAATACGTAATAGTGCGCACTTACTCTGCTGGTTGTTTTGCGGGATATCTAGAGTCTTATGGAAAAGACTGCACAGAAGTTAACTTAACTGACGCCAGAAGATTGTGGTACTGGGATGGTGCATCATCATTAAGCCAGCTGGCAATGGAGGGTGTAAAAAGACCTGAAAACTGCAAATTTCCTTGCGAAGTAGAAAAAATCAAATTGTTAGGTGCCATTGAAATAATAAATGCTACAGAAGAAGCGCGAGTATCTATCGCTAGTGTGGCTATATGGAAACAGTAGATTTTGGATTAGGAGGCGGAAATGTTTCAGGATTTGGCGGCGGAAATGTCTCGGGATGTGGTTCTGAAGATGGAAGAGGTTTAGGTGATTATTCAGGAGAAATATTTTTAGGATTCCATGAAGGGTCAGGGCACGGATCAGGTGATGGTACGGGTGAGGGTCGCGGTATTAGTAACTATTCTGGAGAAGGAGGCTTCAAAGGATATGGATATGCATGCGGTGAAGACAATATATATAGGATTATGTAATGTACATAGTAGAAGAGGATGATGAAGATTACGAAAAAAATTACCGTATTGATTATGTTTATGAAAGCAATTACCGAAAACATAACGGATCAGGTAATGCATCAGGCTCTGGAAATGGATCTGGAGATGGGATAGAAGATGGAATTATGGATGGTTATGAAAATGGATTCGGAGATGGATCCGGAATTGGATCATGTAGCGGAACATATCATGGAAACGGGCATGGGCTTGATCGCAGCTGCTCTGGATTCGGATACGACTCAGGATTTGGATGGGGATCTGGAGATGCATGTGCAATGGGGTCCGAATACGGATGCGGTTGTTGTGAATAAAATAATCTAATCATGATAAATAAAATTTTAACTAAAGGAGAAATATAAAATGGGATTTTCATATGAAGTATTGACAGAGCAAGAGGCTATGGCAGAACGTTTTCAACTAATGAAAGAGGGGATTTACGAAGGTGTTGTAACATCATCCTTAGATACTAAATCTTCCAGCGGAAACCCAATGATGGACATCTTGGTGACTGTCTATGATGACAACGGAAAAGCGCATGAAATAAGGGACTTCCTAGTATTCACAAAAAACATGATGTGGAAAGTAGTTCATTTCTCAGATTCTGCGGGAATAACAGAAGATTACTTGAAAGGAACTCTGTGCTCTAAAATTGCCGTGGACAAGCGCGTAGTAGTAGAAATTAAAGTAGAAGACGGGAAAGAAATTCCAGAAGGAAAGCTTAATGGAAAGCCAATAGGTAGCAAATATCCGGACAAGAATAAAATTAGTGAGTATGTAAAAAGATCGTCGCCACTCGCTGAGTTAAGCAAATCAACACAAACCACACAACATAACAATGAGTCTACAAAGTTTAATACCGACTTTGACTTACCTACTTATTAACAGGGATATATAAATGAACTTTTGCGAAGCAATGGATTTGCTGAAATCCGGAGTACCAGTAACGAGGGATTCTTGGAAAGGGAGCCTGTATTTTTTTTATCAAGATGGAAATGTGACATCATTCCAGCCGAGACTAAGAGAATATACTTATGACGAAGGAATCATGGTTTCAAACGGTTGGATCATCGAAGGGGATAATACAACTGAGTACAATTTTTGTGAAATAATCCCGTTCTTGCAAAAAGATAAAAAAGCAGCAATGAAGGATTGGGATCGCTCTTTTATATTTCTTGATAAAAACACAGGACGTCTTGTTATACATATGATGGAAGCATTCCCATTTATCCCGTCATTCGAAGCATTTTCTGCCACAGACTGGATTATTGACGACCTAATATAAGGATTCCATCATGAATGCATGTAAAGAGTGCGAAGAGTATGCAAGATCAATGTATGCAAGAGGACAAATAACAAGAGATGAAATTTCAAAAGTTGCAACAGATAGGCATGCTATTAAATTTTGTCCGGCAAAAGGAGATGTGTTCCTGCATTGGATGAATGAAACTGTAAGCAGACAAATATCTCATATGTATAACACTGACTGGGAAGATGGATACTTAAAAGGGTTAATAGATGCAAGAAAGAAATATTTAGACTTGCTCGAATATTAATAATAACAAGGGGCCGGAAGGTATTTCATATGGATATAATAAGATTGGCCCACAATGTAAATAAGGTACGCATATTTTTATGGTGAACCAACGGAGACGCAGAATGATAATGAAAAAGTTCAGCAACATGATTGAACGATTCCTTTGTTTTTTATTGGGTCACAAGTTTGGCGGGTATGAGCCTTTATATGAACAACGTATGCCAGACAAGTTTTTTTGTACCCGATGTAAAAAGCTGAATCCTACTCATGAGGGATGGTTTTAAGGTGTACCTTACTTACATTCTTTATAAAGTCAAAAGTAGGGATGTAATAAATTATTTTCGATACCTTTATTGACAATGTATAATAAGGTATGTATATTAGTAGATATGGAGATTAAAATATGACTTATTTAAATATAGATGAACTTAATAAATTAAGATTTTGTGTAATGAATAGTCCAGTAGATTGCAAAAATATTCAAACTTTGGATGAGCTCAATAATCTAATTGGTAAAATTGAAACTATGATTAAAGTATATTGTAATCATGTTCCAGATGGACGCCATATAGAGCTTCAAGCAGAATATAAATGCAAAAACTGCGGAGAATATTATATTGATTAAGACAGGATTAATTATATGGGCATCTTCTTAAAGTTTAATAAATTTCATGATTATAAAAGCGATAGTGAGTATGAGCCTTTTGAAAAAAAAAATAAATGCCAGCATGAGAAAGCTTTCGATTGGCCCATGGTGAAAAAAAACGGTGACAAGTATAAAGTTATTTTAATTCAATATTGCAAGAAGTGCGCGAATTTTTATAATGCTTAATATTTCGAAAGAACTAACAGCAAGTTATCTTAAAAAAGGGGAAAAAATTGGAAGATTTAAAAGTAAGTGAACTAATGAAGTTAGCTAGTGTATTTTCTGCAAAAGGAAATTCCGACAATTCGCTATGGGTTTTGAATGAAAAATATTTCATACGAACAGTCACAATGCATCTCGTCGGTAGGTTAGAAAAGATCACTGACAAAGAGCTGCTGTTGTCAAATGCTTCCTGGGTTGCGGATAGTGGTAGATTTCATGTAGCTCTTGAAAAAGGAACACTTGACGAAGTAGAAGTTTTTCCTAATGACGTAATTGTAAATAGAGATTCTATTGTTGACGCAACTGTATGGTCTCATTCATTGCCTGATAAATCAAAATGATTGTTTGTTCAAGGGCAATAGGAATGGTTTCTATGGATAGATCTTTTTCTAGGTCTAGGTCTATTTCTTGGTGTGGATCTGGGTCTTGGTCTGGTTCTGGGGCTTGGTCTAGGTCTAGTTCTTTATCTAGATCTATATCTGATTATGATACAGGGTCAATATGATTATTGCTTCAAAGATATTAATACTGTTATTCACACCTAGGTCTATATCTAGATCTTTGTCTAAGTCTAGGTCTATACCTAGGTGTTGGTCTAGATCTTTGTCTCGATCTTGGTCTGGGTCTTTGTCTGGGTCTTTGGTTAGGTCTAAGTCTAGACCTAGATCTTATTATGATAGGAAATAAAGATGAATAACTCTACAAAAGTTGTGAATGCAGCTTGCATTACTACATGGAAGTCTAAGTCTAGATCGTGGTCTATGTCTAAGTCTATATCAGGGTCTTTTTCTAGATCTAAGTGTTGGTCTAGATACAGAACTTGTGCTAGGCCTAGCTCTGTTTGTTGGTCTAAGTCTAGTTCGAAAGATATGTCTATTTCTGGTTCTTGGACTAGTTATTTTTCCAGGAATTTTTCTAGGGATAGATCTTGGTCCCGATCCAGGTCTTGGCCTTGGTCTATGTTTGAGAGAAAATTAAAATGAATAACGCTATAAAAGCGCGAGCAATGTTTTATGGATCTTTGTATTGGTCTTGGTCTGGATCAGAATCTGGATATTGGTATAGGTCTAGGTCTAGGTCTAGTTCTGTGTCTAGGTCTGTGTCTAGGTCTTGGTCTAGGTATAGCTCTAAGTTTAGCTCTAATTCTAGATCTAGATCTAGGTCTAGCTCTGGGTCTAAATCTGGGTCTAGATCTAATTATCATAGAGAGTCAATATGAGTATCTGTATAAAATCACGAGCAGAATTACCTTGTAATTTTTTTGCACAAAGATCTGGATGTGGATCAAGGTCTGGTTATTGGTCTATATCTTGGTCTAAGTCTTTTTCTCCGCCTATGTTTTTGTCTGAATCTGGTTCTTTATCTAAGTCTAGGTCTAGGTCTTTGTCTAGATATAGATCTAATTATGTTAGAGAATAAATATGAATAGCTCACTTAAAGTTAGTTCAGCGTTACCTAGATCTTCGTCTTGGTCTGGATCAGAATCTGGATATTGGTCTAGATCTTGGTCTGTGTCTTTTTCTGAACCTAAGTATAGGTCTGAATCTGACCATTGGACTATGTCGTTTTCTAGGGGTATATCTGGATTTATGCGCAGGTCATTATCTATATCCAGATCTGATTATTGCAGAGTATCAAAATGATTAGCTCACTTAAAACAGGGAGTATAGGTTCAGTATTTGGATCTAATTCTAACTCTGCATATTGCTCTGCATTTCGTCCTACTTACAGATATTGGTCTTGGTCAGCGTGTGGTTCTGCATCAATGGCAGAGTCATGGTCTGGGAATAAGTATAAATCTATATCTAGGTTTAAATCTATTTTTCGGGAATTAAAATGAATACTTTTACTAAAGCGCGAAAAATCCACGTTAGATTACGACTAAATAATAAGATATATAATTGTATTTATTCGTTTTTATACGACAAGCTTGAAACTATTGTGGTGCTTTTTATTTTATTTGCTCCAGTAGCGATCATATATATGATAATTCATTTTATATTAAAATTTTGGTAAGGAATAATAATGGAAATAGATATAGAAAAGATAAAAATTGCACATAGTCTTATTGAAGAATACTACATTTTAACAGGTAAAAGTTTTGTTATATCAATCGATTTTTTAAGTACTCATAAAGACCCTATATATTATTTAGTGGTTAATGGGGCAAGGAATCTTTATGTGACAATTGACTCTCTTATTTTAGAACTTAAAGAATTAATAGGTACAGATAATGATAAATGTAGACCGTATAAAATTCATTCATTAGCACAAGACGAGTTTGAAGGTTAATTTAGTAATTTATTAAAATAAAAATAAATTTTTATAGGATAATAATAATACCCATGAGCAACCAGACGGTGGGCTATGTACGTGTATCATCACAAGGACAGAATACAGCCAGACAATTACAAGGGATTAAAGTAGATATGGAATTCACAGACAAAGTTACTGGAAGTAACTTAGAGCGCGAGAAACTGAAAGAGTGCATAGCGTATGTTCGTAAGGGAGATACTCTTGTTATTGACAGTATTGATAGGCTCGCTAGGAACCTTCGAGATTTGCAAAACATACTTGTCATCCTTAAAGACAAAGGTGTTATTGTTAAGTTTTTAAAAGAGGGCCTCGTGTTTACAGGTGACAATGATGCGATGTCCATTCTTATGTTGCAGATGATGGGTGCTTTCGCAGAGTTTGAGCGAACTATGATAAGAAGTCGTCAACGTGATGGAATAGATGCCGCAAAGAAGGCAGGAAAACATTTAGGTAGACCTAACAAAGTTGACAATAAATTTAGAGAGGTTGTCAAAGGCAAACTAGAAAATTGTCAATCCATACGAAGCATTGCAAAGGACATGAACGTTTCTAGGGCGACCATATATAAAGCAATGGAGCAGATAAATGAGCGATAAATGCAACCATCAATTTCAAACAATTAACCCATTTCAGCGAATTTGCTGTAATTGTAATAAGGTAGTTAATGTAGTTAATATGAAGAATTGCTCTAAAAAAGAGTTTGAGGAAATGTATTCCACAAACCGCGAATGTGGGCCAATTATATTTGATGATGCACCCGACTTTAAAAGATAAAAGATATAAATAAAATTAGGATTGGCGATCTTATAGAATTAAAGAACGCTTCAAATTTGATTAATATCTCTTGTGCTTAAGATCATCATTTTGTATTATGCCACTTTTTTATGGCTGGATTATCACTTGCGATTTTATGTTGATGGTTATGAACTGGATGTTCAAGACCCAACTTTCTTTATGGATGAAAAGGAATGCACACAAATTATATTAACTTTAGATGAGATGTTGAATACCTATGCGAACATACCAGTGGCTCAATCATATCAAAAAAAGATTTTATCAAATAACAGTCAAACATAATGAAACTTATAATATTATTATCGATTACCGCTGGGGTTCTTGCGTTTCAAGCCGTGGTGGTTTTAAAACTTTATCCGGAATTTCAGAGGAAGAGGCGGAAAAGACAATCGAAAAGCTTATGAAAAGGCGTAAAAGTCGAGGGTACGAACTAATTACGCCAATAATGCATATAACTTAAGATTGAACCAAAATCAATTTCCATACCAATGCATTTTGATCACTATTATCTGTACAAATATATAAATCAGCATTTGAATTATCTAAGTAAAATTGACCAAGCTCTATATCTACTAAAATGGATAGATAACTTGCAGCAGGTGCTCCGCTATCTTGATAGTAAGCAGGTACAGTAGGGGTTAATGAAAGACTCATTTTCTTTTCTCCTCAATGTTATATTATCTAGCACGCCTCGCATATATTTTACCATATAATGTTAGGGTACCAGAACCTCCAATTTGGCCTCCCAGATAAACTGTCGTTGTGCCAGAAAGTGATAATCTAGATGTAGGGGCCTGTACGCCGTAACCAGCACCAGCAGCAGAAACAACGTTATAAGATGGTATTGCTGGAAGCGTTGTTGAGGTTGTGCTAATCCAGGAATATGTAGAAGTTACGTTTACAGAACCTGTACCAACAACATTCCCGAATACGTCCCAGTCTCCTGCTGTCAATGAAATTGATGTGACGTTTGTAGCAGCGCCCGCAGAGACGGCAGTTCCACCACTATTCGTAGCAGTTATCACTTCACCGACATAAGTAGATGCTGCGCTATCGTTAGTACTTGTTCCAATAATACCTCCAGTAGCATAGTTACTAAAAGTAATGTTTGTTGCCGTAGCGGCGCCAATCGTTGGTGTAACTAATGTGGGACTTGTGGCTCCCACAAACAATCCGGTTCCAGTAGAACCAGTTAATGCATTTCCGACAGAATTTATGACAGTCATATTATCCCCTTTATGATGTTGTTAGAGTCACACTAGCTGTGCCAATCATTACCCAGGATGTATTTGCTACATCACAAATTAATTCTATTGTTTGACCTGCAACAGCAGAACTTGTCACAGAACCACCGGCTGTTGTAGTTCCATTGTTGACTCTCACCGTGTCTCCCGTATTAGCTGTGACAATCCAACCTCCCGTGTTTGCAGTAGCGCCTATTAATGAAATCCTGTCTCCTACCGCATAAGTTGCAGGAAGGGTAACGGTTGTTTGGCCTGCGTTTAATGCGATATATAAATTATTAACTGCCGCAGTCTGTGTTGTCCCTGATATTGTGGTGACAGTAAGGCCGCCTCCAGTGGAAGCGATTGTAATGCTTCCTGCGCCATTTGTGACAGATATCCCGGTGCCTGCGGTTATTGTTCCTAATGCTGGACTTGCCCCAGAACTTCCTATTAAAACTTGACCATTTGTAGCGCTTCCTGTCCAGGCAGGAACCCCCGTGGAACTTGTAAAAATCATAGCGCTATTAGCCGTTGCTAATCCCGTAACTGTATTTGCGCCATTTGAATATAACAGGGTACTTGCTCCATACGTATCAGCGAATGTTGCTGTAGAGTTTACCCAATTGGTGCCGTTTGAACGCAAGATTGTTCCTGTAGTTCCGCCTGCCGATGGGTATGTTGCTGTACTGTATGCTGGCAAAGCGCTTGCGCCAGCGGATTGCAAAACTTGACCGGAAGTACCCGTTGCAACTTGCTGGAAATTTCCGGTTGCTGTTGTTCCGCCTGTTAGTAATGCATAGGTTGTTAGAGAAGATAATCCGGAGCCACCGTGACCAGCATTTAATGTTCCAGTCATACCAACTGTGCTGCCTGAGCCAGTCGTTGTAAGACCAGTCGTTGATCCTGTGATTGTTAAAACTCCGCTTGATGGGGTCGCTGTTCCAGAATCTGTAGCAAAACTTGTAGCCACCGCAGATGCGGTCGATAATGTTATGGTTCCAGCCCCATTACTAACATTTACTCCTGTTCCTGCTGTGATTGTATTCGCCGTATAGTTTGTTCCGTTTCCAATCGGTATTTGTCCGTTTGACGGAATGGTTGCTATTCCTAAACCACCTCTTCCCACTGCCAAGGTTCCAGTCCATCCAGCGGTTATTGATGTTGCTTGCAAAAGTGCTGTTGCTGGTGTTCCACCGAGAGTTAAAGTTACATTAGTATCATCAGTTTCTGTAAGTGCTGCTGGAGTTAATCCCGGAACTGATTGCCAGGTGGGAAGTGCAGCGGCACCGTTTGACACAAGAACCTGATTTGCTGTACCGACTCCCGCGACATTCTGAAATGTGCCTGTAGCTGTTGTTCCTGCACAAATTACAGAATATGCGGTGAAAGTAGAATTACCTGTTCCCCCTCGAGGAACGCTTAATTGTCCTGTCCATCCTAATGTCAAAGAAGTTGCTTGTAATAATGCTGTTGAAGGTGATCCGCCAAGTGTTACCGTGACATTTGAATCATTAATTCTTGTAAGTGCAGCAGGAGTGAATGGTGCTCCAAATTGCGCTGCGAAATCTGAGAAAATCATTGCTGCATCGTCATTAGTCCCATAAGGGCTACGACCAAAATACATCAAGTCTGCTGATTGGTTTGTGGTGATAGGGTTATCTTGATAAACATTAAATATATTTTTATTAGCCATGCTTATAATCCTTTACAATAATGTTAATCGGTCACCGCTTAATAGCGTAAATGGTGTTCCATCTAACCATAAAAACAAGTCTCGGACTGATGGATTTGAAACCCCATAAGCTATAATGAAAATTAATCCACCGTATGCGCCTTGCATCTTTAAATCCTTTTAAAGAAAGGAGAGCAAAAAACACTCCCCTTTATTATTTTATCTATTAACTACTAACCATAACTGCCAGCAGATAACTGAGCAGATATTTTGACGCCGTTAGAAAGAACCAGCACCAAATAACTTGTTTGCTTACCAGTATCTAACAAGCTGAGAACGCATCCACCAGTTGCACTAGACATACATGATATTTGGGTGGTAATAGCAGCGCCATTGTTTATACTTAATCCACCACTAGCAACCGAGAATCCGGTAGAAGCAGCAGATGCAAGAGTTAATCCATCAGCAGCAGAAGATGCATAAACGCGGAATGGAAGAATTCTAGCCATGTTTGTTCCAGAGCCATCTTTTAACTGAATTGTTACGGTTGCTGTATTTGCAGCGCCCGCAGCAGCAGTAATAGTACAAGATTGTGGATCTACCTGAGCAACAGGAGTTGCACCATATTTCAAATTCAATACTGAAAGGGCAGTATTGCTACCATCTTGAAGTACGAATTTGCTTGTAGCAGTTCCAGGATCTGGAATTGTAATTACTGATGATTGCCCAATCGTGCCACTAGCAATAGTAGTGTTGAACGCCCCACCAGCATTAACAGCTTGAAGAATCAAAGTACCATTACCAGCAGTTGCAGGGAAAGAAATAAACTTATGTGCAGCACCAGATGCGCCAGCTGTTATATCCCCGGCAGACGATGTAATTGCACCAGTCGCGCTAAAGGCTCCGGTAACATTTAATGCTTGGCCAAAAGTTGATGTAGTTGTGGGTGCCTTAAGATTTCCTGATGTATCAGAGAATACAGCTAGGCTATTAGCAGTTGAAGCGCCGCCAGAAAAACTAACGCCACCTGCTGAGGGATCTGCACTAAAAGTAATTGCATCTACTCCGATTACTTGGGGGATAGGCTCAATTAGTGTATAGAAGTTCCCAGCATTAACAGAGCCTGCGCCTACTGAAACATATTCGCCCGGCTTCATTTGCTCTATGCTTTGTTGATCGTCAGATCTCTCAAGTATTACAGTAGATCCAATGCTTTTAACAACATAGATACCTTGTTGATAGGTAGTTGTTTGGGTAAGAAGCAATACTCTATCCCCAATCTCACATAATACGCTATCAATAGTTAATGAAGATGCGGCTATGGTTAATGTAGCTCCAACTCCGTTATTTTGTGGCCCATTAGCATAAGTACCCGCGATATTTGATGTAGATACCAAACGCACAGGTGTTAACCAGGGAGAGAACACAGTTTGTGAAATATTAAGTGTCATTTTCAAGTCCTTTTAAAAGTTTATTAATATTATTAAGTTAGCTAACTTCCCCACACCAAATCGGATGCTGATGTACCCGCACTATTTATACGCATAGAAAACATTGGGTGCCATACACCAGCAGCCAATCCGACAAGAGTCTGTTCGGAGCCATCCCATTTTGTATATGAGACATCTCCAGCTACACCGATATAAAGCCAGCGAGCGAATTCAACTGACCCATTTGGGCCGTAATATGTATCTAGGGTTACATTTCCAGTACGCGCAACACCTGACATAACGCGTGTAGGCCCCGTATAAGCATTTGGATCTAATGGTGGTATTACTGATAATTGCACTGCCATGATTGCTCCTTAGTTAAAGTTTTATGTAAAAGTACATGTAAGTTGTTGGCTGTATAAGAGAGATTGCTGTATTAGCTGTTGAGTTACTTCCTGTAACTCCGGCCCCTGTTCCTGATGCAAGTCTTGTTGCAGCTCCAGCACCTGATGCCGCTCCTGTTGCAACGGGATGGGTATGAGGCGGAAGCTCATTTGCCGTTATAGTGTGAGTATCAGATCCCGTCCATTCCCCATTAAAAGCTGCCGTCAAGCCTAAACCTGCCCCTGCTTGAGCCAAAGCACGGCCCAAAGCTCTCGGCATTGTAAGTGTTTTAAGTGCAATGAAGTCATTTATAGCGCTTCCCGTCCTTCCTCCCGAGACTGGTGCACTGCTATCTGGAACATTGTCATAGATTGTTTTATATAACTGAAAAGTATCTTGATTAGCCCTTCCAGTAGCACCAGAGCTCGCATTTCCAATTGAAGTATCATTCATCAGCAACCAACCAAGAGGAGCTACTGGAGAGTACCCAGATTTAATTTCTCCAGTTCTTGGGGTGGAGTTAATAGAGTCAATTTGGTCATATGATGAAAATTCTAATTCGAGGTCTACTAAACCTAAATATAATGCAGGTTTTGTGAAATACACATCGCAAGGAATTCCTAGTGGCATGTCAATCTGTATATAGACCGCATCATCATTTGTTGTTTGTCCCGGAGTTCCTAAAGATTTTCCTGCTACTGAAGGCACTGAGAAATTAAAAGCGTTCCAATCCCAGGTGGTAGTAAGACTTATGGTTCCTATAAGCGTCCTAACTTCTGCGCTAGCTGAGGCTCCTGATCCAAAATATTGCAATATATATATATTGATATCTGTGGGTACTGAAGCAACTGCTCCCCATATTCCAAAATTCATGGTTGTATTTGAAAGATTTTTAACTTTTTGAGTTATTGGAAATTGAAATGATTTATATATCTCGCTTGCAGGACTATTTGTGCATTGGTACCTTACATAATCAACAGGAGTTATACCCCCTGTGAATGGATAACTAGCCAATGGAAATACTGGAAAAGATACATTATCAGAAGCATTAGTATTGTTTTTAACAAACCTAATATCTGGCCCTAAAACACCATAAGTCCCAACCACTGGCGCAATAGTTGCAGGTGTGAAGCCTTTATGATTTGATGGCGCAATAACCAAATTAGTCGGCAATGAATTATTTGGGGCAATATTTCCTGTCATATCATCAATATGATTAATAAATTGATTGTTTGTAATATAGTTTAGTCCCTGAATAAATGTTATGGTATCTCCCCCTCCACCTTCCCCCGGAGGGAAATAGTCGTCTATTGTCCATAGCGGATTTCCTGACGAATCATAAGCTTCTAGGTAATAAGTATCATCCAGATTATCGCTATCTACAGACCAATAGAATGGGCCTTGTGTCCCATTCAAATCGAAAACAATTGGATTTGTCCAAGGTATTGTTCCTCCCGCATCCTGAAAAACTGTTTTTAGCTCTGTCTTATTTAAAGAACGATAAGTATAGAGTTTTGCGCCGCCCGCTACTCCTCCTTCATTATCAATAAGAACCCATTTTGGGATGGGCGCTAATAAATAGGCTGTTGTCATAATCACATTCCTTGTGAAATTATATATTCATTTTAATATATTTCTGTAAATATAAATAATACTTGTTATTTACTTAACCAATCTCTTATAATGTTCTTTTATAAACCACTAGAGATCTTCATGATTCATATATTTATATTTATATTAAGTCTTTTTTTATTAGTATGGGGTATTAGCAATTAAAATAAATGCTTTAAAAGATTTATTCCCTCATATCCAATACCTGCTGCCCCTAACGCAGATGAATATTTTTTTACTTTTGCTCTATTTCCCAATTTAGACTGCATTTCAGATATATGATGCTTTAGTTCTGGAGTAAAATAACTTTCGTATCCTTTGCTTTTGATGGTAAGCAATTTATTCAATAATTTTTCAGGATTTTGTTTTGAACCGCCTATTGCTCCAAACAAAATCCTGTTTTTTGATTCGGTGGGTAAATCTTGGATTATTTTATTAATATCCCCAACCTTCTCTATCCCTTCTTTATTAATTTTGTTGGATGGATATTCAAATGCCGAATGCAAGTTTTTAACATCTGTATGGCCTTCTTGGGTAGCTTCTCTTATTAAATCATTTTTTAAGAAAGGAGCCACATTCTCGCGATGTAAATCTATTCCACGTTGGAACATAGGTAATAATGGTTGATTCCCTAAAGCATCTCTTTTTTCTAAAAACTTGTACATGTCATTTGTTAATTGTGAATAGCCAGATTTTAATTTTCCTAACTCCAAATCTTGCTGTTTATCTTTGAATGGGTTTTTTTCTAATTTAGATTGCATAGACCCAATTTGTTGTCGTAATTGATGCGCATTGGATAATGTAGGGTTTTCTTGGAATATTTTATATGGCTCATCTAAATCTAAATTTTTTAGTTTACCAATAGTTTTGTCACCACCAAAAGGAGTGCTAGTAATCATTCTACTTGGTTCATAAATATGCTCATTACCTGCGTTTTTCATGACATGATTAAAAAATACGGAGGACTCCTCTTTTCTCATATTATAAGCATTTCTTAAATCACTAGCTAAGTTCCTGCCATTTTCTGCAAAATTATTTGAACCTGAACTTAATAAGTTTTCTATATGATTTTGATGCATTTTTGGATCAAATTTATTATATATATTTTGTAATAATTCATTATTTTTCAAAGAATTCTTAGTGTCATTATAAATATTAGCTGGTACTTTTGAAATGTTAGGAGATTCTTTAATATATTTATAAAGTTTTCCAGCGCCTTCGCCAGCCACTCCACCAACTCCTCCTAAAGCAATTCCTGCCAATGGATTATCAGGTGAGTAAGCCCCACCTAATATTGAATTAGTTCCTATATTTGTTAAGGTTGGAGATTTACTAAATATATCAGAAGCACTTTTTAGCGCTTTTGCAACATGAGGTATTTGTTCAAGCCTGTTTATTGCGCTAATTACTCTTGGGATTTGAACCCCAGATTTTATCAATCCTGGCCCAGCAAAGAAAGATGCTATATCACCAACTTCTGCGCTTGGTGAATGTGGCACGAAATCCAATGTAGGACTTTTAGGTAGGTTTGCGCCTAATTTATTCGCGACCCAAGCACCTAAATTATATAAATTAGGTGGTATATTTGCTAAACCCTGAATTCCTCCACCAATAAAATCTCTTGCAGATCTACCCAATGATTCCACAGGTTTTTTTATATATTGATTCACATCTTCAGCTGCATTCTGTAATAAAGAAGATTTTTTTTCTTCATTTCTTCTACTGAGCTCTCGTCTCGCAAGTTCTTTATAGGCATCTTGTTTATAATTATCCATTATTCACCTATATATTTCCTAAGCTCAGCGTCAGTCATTTTCTTAAAATCAGGTTTTTTTGATTTATCAATACTTTTATTATTTGGTTGTCCATAACCTTTTTTAGATGCAGAAAATGCTTTTTGCAACTGCTCGTCTTGAATTTCTTGTGCCCTATGCCATACTTTACCACTCACGAGCGATTCAAAAATCTTACTATTTAGCATTGATTTATCACCCATTGCCTTTATTGCGTGAACTGTTGGTTTTGCAGCACCCAATACTAATCTTAAATTTATTAGTTCAGGAGAAAGTGCACGCGCCGCTAAATAAGAAGCTTGTTGTTCATCATTTTTTCCTAATAAAGCATCTTTTACCTGCTCTGGACTAAAAGATTTTACTTTATATGCATAATCCCCTGTTGATTTATTTATAAAATTAGATAGATATTTTATTTCGCGGCTAGCATATTCGCGCTCGCTTAATGCTTTCCTATTTGCATTCGTTAGTTCATAGATTGGATCCGGTGGACTATCAGGACTATAACCATGATCATATAGTAAAGTATCAAAATCTTGTCCTGAACTTATTGCTTTCTCAACCTGATCTCCTCGTATACCCGCTCCTTGTCCAATTGCAACTAAGTGTGCTTTAGTATCCGGTGTTAGCCCATCCCAATGTTTTCTTCCTAAAGACTGTCTTTGATGTTCCTCTATTGCTTTATGAGAATCACTTGATCTTAAAGCTGTAATATAGTTTTGCTTCTGAGCATCATTATTTATAGTTTGAGTTCTATTTGTAAACGGTACAAATCCATCACTTGCATCTTGGAATGCCTGAGCATTTTTAAATTCTTTTGTAGGAGAATTTCCTTTAGGTCGTAATTCGTTTTCAATAGATGATTGTAATAAATCAGATAAATTATTCGATGATTGTCCAGAAGAGGTAGGAGGATTTCCATTACCTGGCAAATATTGTTCTCCTGACTGTGAATTCATAGAATTACCAAAGAGATTTGGATTATTACGCATGTAAGATAATGCGCCTACTTGTCCTGCTGCCCCCGGCATATGCAAAAGGGGATTGTTTATACCGAATTGGCGAATTTGATTTAATTGTTTTAATTTTTCTGGCAAATATTCATTGTTAATATTTATACCTTGCGTGCTTGCATTTCTGTTGTCAATTTCTGATTGTATATTTGGCCCATAATATTTATTATGAAGATTAGCTAAAGCATTCGCAAGACGTAGTTTTTCTGGCAAATATTCATTGTTAATATTTATACCTTGCGTGCTTGCATTTCTGTTGTCAATTTCTGATTGTATATTTGGCCCATAATATTTATTTTTTAATATATCTTCTCTTAATGCATTAATGCCTCTCATAGCAGTCACTAAACCGCCTCCTGGGCCTACATCTGGGATCACACGTGGTAGTGGAAGAGCCATTTTATATCCTTATAAGAAACCTAGGCCAGCTAGAGAAGACAATCCGCCGCCTATCGTATTCCAGAGATCATTTTGCTTCCCTGCTCTTCTTCCATAAGCAGCATCCCCCATTCTATCGCCCATTTGACTATACATATTGGAGAGAGAATTTGCTGCATTTTGACCGCCTGATATTAAATTCTGCTGACCCTGTCCATATTGCGAATTGATTCCTAAGACATTTTGTAACCAAGAATCCATACCTTGCTGTGCTATATTCCCAGCATTTTGCTGCATTTGCTGTGCAAGAGCCGAACTTCCAGTTAATCCACTAGCAGAACCAGAATTTATTCCTGCATTTTGGGCTTGTTGTTGCAAGTAGGATGTATAAGGACTTTGTTTGTACTGACCTATTAAATTATTCATAAATTTACTTGGGTCTTGTTGCCCTTGTAACCATTTCTGGTAGTTTCCTATTGCCCCTTGTCCTGCATTAGCATAGGGTTGTTGAGCATTCTGTCCCATATGCAAATATTTTTGATACTGTTGCATTGCATCATCATATCCGCCACCAGAATCACCAAACAGTCCACCTAAGAGGCCTCCAAGGCCACTAGTAAACATACTTGAATCATAAGCCATTATTATTCATCCTTGCATCATACAAAATTAACCCATGCCCCATTCTCATATCCCTGGAACTTTTCTAAAGTTGTGTTATAAATAAAAAATCCATTTTCTAAATTCTGTAACGCATCTCTTTGTGTAGTGGTAATACGCGGTGCTTTCATACCATTTTGAGTCAAATAACCTTGCAACGTTTCAACAAAAGTGGCCATAAAATCAGACCAAATGCCACTTAAATATATTTCATCCTTTATTATCGGGTCATAAGTTGGAAAATTGTCAAAGTTCCTAGCCATATATTATTCCGGTAATGTTTCAAAAACCCATGCAGCACCTAGAACTACAAATGGTGTTTTATTAAAAAACTCAATTTTTGGTGTGTAGCCTTGGCCTCTAGGTGTTGTTCCTAATTTACGCCAAACACTTCTAAATGTTCTCTCTCCAATCGCTCCCATTGGTGTCTTTGCTCTATATCCATAGGATTGGCCTCCGTCTTTTGATATAGATAAAAATATTACAGGTATTTGAGGATCAGTAAGTCGGGTTAGTAAATACATAGTGTTTACACCAGATCCTGCAGTAGTTATATCAATTGGCATTCCATCAAGAGCACGCTGCTTTGTAGTTGCAAGTTGTATCTTTGCTGGAATAGAAGAATTTAATCTTATAACGTAATATGTAGTATTCTTTACAAGTGGGGCTGGGAGTGTGCCATTACTAACCACTGTTATAGGCTCTCCAGTCTGCCAAAAATTTGCATTTGATGCTAATGTAATTATGTCTGTAGCCGCTACCGCTGTAAATGTAGACTGAATATCTAAAAAATTCTCTTGTCCTTGGAGCACATCTAGTTGAAAACGATCAATCCTAAGTCTATTATATCCTTCTGGGGACATTTGATGACCAATTCGCATGCGTCTAATTGCCTCTCCTGCATTTGTAGAAATCTGGTCATCCACGCTATAAAACTTCGCTGCATTGTATGCACCATAGTAATTAACACCTTTGTAATATGCATGTGTCTGTGCAGGATGTCTATTACCATTCAATATTTCTTCTTCATGCCATTTCGGCGCTTCTTGAGTACTCATAGACACATTTAAAACAAAAGTGTGGTTAGCAATTGTAAAATTAAGTCGATAAAATATTAGACCGTTTTCTTTAATTAAAACCCCGCGGGCATCACTTACACCGATTGCTGGATCTGATGCATATTGTGCTAGTTGATAGTCTAATGCTCTATTACTTACTGGAATAGCTTGTGTTCCGCTAACTTCCATAACACTTGCTAGTCCTTCTCTATCCTGGGCCAGGAAAAACATGCGATCCAATCCCACAACTACACTTCCAATTGCAGGCGTTCCAACCTCCATTAGGAGTGAATTATTGCGCCTAAACGGTAAGTTTGTACCTATCCCTGCATTTTCCCAGACTTCTGTAAAATTTTCACAAAAAAAGAATAATCGTCTGTGTAATGTTCTACATGCTACGATTGTTCCGGGATGTGAGTTAACTTGACCTTGTTGTACTTGTCCCACAACACTAACCGAAATTGTAGGCGCTCCATTTGTAGTTAGATCTATAGCGATTCCAGCAATAGCATCTGCATAACTGGCTGCGACCTTAATCATTCCAGGATTATCTGTAGGACCTCCAACTCGAATTGCATAATATGTTTTAGGAGGTCCAGCTAACAAGGGGGCTGGAAGAGTACCAGCACCACTAAAAACAATCGGCACTCCTGTTGCAAAATTAGCATTACTAACACTTAAAGTAAGTATATCGGTTGTTGAAGAAGCTGTGAAAGTTGCTGTTGCTCCACTCCAAACCATTCCCTGCTCTAAAGAACTTAATTGAAATTGGTTTGTACCACCATGTATTACTACAAAGAAACCGTCTAAATAACACACATCTAATGGCATTCCTGGGAAACCAGTGTCAGTTATTTGCACAAATGTATTTGCATTTGTGTCATAAATCCATCCTGAGACACCATCTACAAAAATAACTTGAAATGTATTTGCGTCAATCCCAACATATCCAGCACTTGTACCTATTCTTTCAACAACACTGTTTACAAGATTTCCCGTTGTTCCAGAAGTTTTGTATACTGTTGCCCCAAAAACCTGATAAATAGCATCTCTATAAACAAATGTCTGTCTAGCCCCGCCTGTTTCAGAACCAAATGCTAAATTAGTATCTACAAGACCTGCTGTGGGAAGCATAGACTTTGGTCTTTTACCATTCGCATCAAGATATTCAAACATATTAACCGTACGTTCAGCACTAATAGTACTAAAACGTTGGTTATCATAACTTCCTACTATGTCATAATCTTTTGCATTAATATTTGCCATAATTAGTACGCCAAAATATTTTGCCAGTAGAATGGCTGAGGTCTTTCTATAATTGCAGACGGCCTAATTGTTAAGTCGGTCTCATTAGAATTCTTTATAATGCTCATGTAATCTTGATAAGTGTCTTCATTTTGTTGAGGCCAGTTACCAGAAGGGTAATATGCTAAAAATCGTCTGCTAAGTGTAAATTTAAGCATCCCGTAATAGAACGGTGGCATTTGCCCTAAGTTACCATTAGCTACCACACTATTAATCATTACTTTTATTTGCAATGTACAAGGGTATGGCTGGTCTGGAGAGGGATAAAATGTAATAAACGATTCTTGCGCCTGCTTGTCTAAAAATATAAATCCAGGTCGAGTATTCAAAGGGTCAAGTCGTGTTACCCCGTAATATTGTGCTTTGTTTATAATTTGGAGTGGATAAATAATACCTTGTCCAGCACTAGGGACTGTGTAATTTGCCATGCTTAAATCAACAACACGACTAGATACAACGTCAGCAGGGACCATGTCTGAAAGCGAGTATGTGCGCTGACCTGCGACCATATTAAAGTCTAGTGTTGTTAGATACGGGATATAGATACTATCTGAATCGAACATGGCTAGAATTTCATTAGTCAATTCTAAACCAGTTGACAACATAAAAGCATCGGGCGTCTCATTAGTCCCCAGTTCACCGAGTAGGTAAAGGGAGCTAGTTATTAATTCATTTACTGTCTTAACGACTTGAGACATGGTTACCCCTTAATTTGAAATATTACAATAAAATCGGCACACTATTGCAGCATGCCGATTAAATCAATTACTTCAACGGGAATGCATCATCTAAGCCCATGCAAAGTTTTCTACCAGCAGCTTCGGCTTTTTCGCCGTCATTGCTCATGAAAGCATTGAATTCCAGCATAGCCTTAGGCGCTCCAGGACGATTACCCATTCTAGTTTTCATTTTTGCTTGTTCTTTTTTTACAAATGCATTGTTTGATTGCACCATTTTATTATCTTTCATTTGGATTTCTCCTTAAGTTCGTCTTTGGCCTTTTTAGAAGCCTTTTCCTTTTTGATATCAGTCTCAACCTTGACGCGATAATTCTGCGCCAAAGCTGGAGAATCAAACCAAACGCCTGATGCTATCAAGCGTGCGGCGTCATCTTCTTCTACAACACGCATCGCGTCTATAGGATGAAAAACACAAGTTAGCATTAGACGCTCCTCCTTATGACAATACTTTAACTGCATATTGTGGATGCCACTTAAATCCACACAACAGGTCAATACGCATATAGTTTTGGTACCCAAGAATGTCACCAGTTTGCGTTACAGCAAGTGATAGACCAGTCTCTGGGTCAACAGCTACAGAAGAGTAAGGTACTTGAAGTTTGTAAAGTGGAGGACAAACTATATCTAGTCCGCGACTTGGGTATGCAACGTTACAGTTGTATGTGCCAACCATTGTCACTGGAGCGTTATTAGGTATAGCGTTGCTCACGTTCCTATTAGGATTCAATGTATCAGAAATGATAATTGGACTCACAAGGACTGTAATATTACCTGACCCATCAGAACTAGCATTTGCAGTAATAACAAACTGCATGTCTTGCCCAGTAGATGCGCGTCCCACAGGATTCACAGACTGAACACCAGCTATAGAGATAACATCCCCTGCAACAAAGTAATCAGTGATACTGATTGTAGCGCCATCCATAATAATGGTGTTTCCAGAAGAAACAGCGCCATTAACCAGGAGCGGGTCTGATGAATGAAGTCTTGGACCTGCACCAGCAATATGATTTTTAATATTCTGAGATTGGAAAATATCAAAATATGATAAATGGCCAATTGCAGAACTTCTGACGATGTCCTCGTTAAATACAGGAGTGAAGTTATTAAGCAGCGCACCTTTTAAACTTGAACCATCACGCACTGTCATTGCCATGTAAGCATCAGAAGCAATATTGACACCTTGCTCAAGTAACTTAGCACCTGCGGTATCTACAGTTGTGAAAGAGTTAATTGCTACGCCTGCAGTACCTGTGAAGAAGTTAAGCTCTAGTTCAGCGGCTTGTGCAATATCCTTTTCCATCTGCGTTATTACTTCTTGAATTGCGGGAGCAATAAACAGTCTTGAAAAGTCTTCAATACGCAAAGACAAATCTTGAATGGTATAGGCAATCAAAGCATGATATTGATGTTCGATTACGATTGTTTCAACAGTTTCTATAATGTTTTGGGGTGTCGCAACACTACCATCACCAACTATGAAGTGATTTTGTCTACGAACTTGCAAAGTATCACCGATTTTATATCCAGAGGATACGAAGTCATCTTGATAAATACGTGATGCTGTCATTACAAAAGGTGCATTGTTAGCAAACATTGCTAATGCGGTGTTACTGACTAGGTCAGTAGTAATAAATTGGTTAGCCATCCTGGTCTCCATTTAATCCGTTAAATGGGTACATAGGAGAATAGGGTCTCAGTGGGTTTTAATCGTTAAAACCCTATTACTTCCATGTACCTGCCTTCATACGCTCTCTGATAACAGAAGTTGGCGTATTACCTGTGATTGCTTGAGAGGCGACTGGATTTGCACGTACTGACCCTAGTGGCTGTGTCCGAGTGGAAGCGGATTTGCCATTACTATTGCCAAGTAGTGAAAAAGACAGTTTATTCACTTCTCTTGCCTGGTCTAGTGGATGGAGTTTAGATATTCTTTGAAGTTCAGAACGATTTTTGCCTAAACGGTACGCAACTTCTGCAGGGTTTTCAACGAGTAATAGTGCATCCCGCACAGCGTCAGTGAAAGGGGCATCGCCTTCTCTCACGACATCGTCAAAATCCTCGTACTTGTCAGATGCTCTGTCAAACTCATCGTTTAATCGCTGATATTGCTTTTGAACGTGAGCGTGGCTTTGTGCCTCTCTAGCTTGTCTCTCTTCATTTTCCCTCATTCCAAGAGCCATGCGTACTGCATGTTGTATGCGATGTTCCTCATTCATTCCTGTTGGAGGCGGTTGCCCCGTGGAGGAATTATAAGGATCGGTTTGATAAGTTGATGTTTGAGGATTGGCGCTGTCGCCTCGTGACATTTCCATTTGCGCAATGCGGTCATGGAGTTGTCGCATTTCCCTGGCGTGTTTCTTGGCCTGCATACCCAATCGCTTCTTTACGCTAATGGGGTCATCCTCGCTTGCAAGTCCTTGTGATCCTTCCTGAACTCCTTGTTCTTCGGCATCACCTGGCCCTACACCGCCATTTTCAACATCTTCATTATCACCGCTTTCCGATTCAGCTAAAGCATTTTGATCTTCATCCATGATCTTATATCTCCATTCCGACACTTACGTGCCCTAGACCATCCGGTAGGCCTGAGACCCTAGGGAAATCCTTTCCCCGATACTTAATTGTAAATGTTATTCAAACACCATATAACGCCATATATAGGGGTTAAGAAAATAATTGATAGTTTAATAAGGGTTTATAAGAATAATTCGATAGCGGGCTTATTAGGCCCACTATTTTAGAAGTTTATTTTTCTTGTTTATTATTTTTGTGTACACTAGATAAAACTTGGGCTAGTTTTGCTGAAAAGTCTTGGTCTGCTCTGTCATAATCTAACTCAATCCTGCGATTCTCAAGACCCATCTTTTGTCTTTCTAGATTTCTTTTATCAGCCATTTCTTGTGACTTCATTATCATTTCAGCTTGTTCAAGTAGATGTTTTTGTTTGCGTATCTTAAGTTCCTCTGCACGCTCCATTATTTGCTGCTCTTCTATCTGCATTTTCTGCTCATTCATTTTCATTGTTTGTTGTTGTTGTTGCATTTGAGCTTGCATCATCTGTTCTTGTGGGTTTGGTGGTTGCGGAGGCATAGGTTTTCCTTCCTCTTCTGCAATAATTTGCGGAGGAACGAGAGTTTTAAATCGTGCAGCAATTTGTGGCATATATTGTACGTCAAGGTTCTTAGCCCAAAGGTCAGCTATGAGTGGGAATGTTTGTGGATTTGTTTGAATAGTTTCCTGAAAGAATTCTAATGCTATATCTTTTTGCACTGCAAAACTTGGCCCTGTGTCAATTTCAACATCATAGTCATCAGTATCTAAGACATTCTCGCGTACTGGTTCAGCGCCTTCATTTTGACTTACAATTTTGTTTAATGTAATAGGCTCTGAACGTCCATCCGCTTTGGATATAATCATAGTTCTTTCATTATCACCAGCAATAATTGGCAGTAAATCATTTACAACTCTGCCGCCCTGTTCAATTGCTTGATTGAGATTGTCAAACCAGACATATGCAGACATAGAGCCTTCAAGTTTACGCTCACGTCTAGCTTTACCGGACATATCATGACCTTGTAGTGCTTCGTTTTCAGAGAAACCGAGTATTTCACGCATATCTTGAGAGCCACGCTGAAATTGTTGTAAAAGTGTTTGTGACAACTCCCAAGGAGGCATTTTTTGTGGCATTTGACCTGTTTTTGGGTCGGGTTTTGCAGTTAGGATGCCTGCTTGTAGCTCTGGATTTCTCCACACTTGTTCATTTCCTAGTATGTTGTCCGGTGTTCCAAGCCATTGTTCTCGTCTACGATTTTTTATCTCTGCTGCTATTTCTGAACCTACATAATTTATAAACTTCTGTGCATCTTTTGCTTCATGAATAAAGGAGCGTGTATATTGTTTTCCATTAATGTAGTTAGAATCACCGTCAACGAAAATTATAGGAAGATATTTAGACGGCCAGTCAGTAAATTGTATAATCTGGTTTTGTGTAAGAATATATTGTCTAATAACATAATCCTTGGAATTTCGCTGCCCAACAATTTTCGGGATGTCCCTACGAATAATATCTCCCACTACTTGTGATGATTTAGCAATTTCCTCTTTTATCTTGTATTCTTTTTGTCGTTCATCCCATTCTTCTTGAGTTAGAGCCTCACCATTAGACAGTAGCAACAACTTGATAGGGTACCATTCCTTGCGCGTATACTTACATACGACAATAGTGTCTCTTGTTTCCCATTGGAAATCTAAAAGAGAGCGTGGGTCTGAATAACTTACCGGATTCATTACATGCGGATATGTTGCATAAAACTCTTCTTTTGTATATAAATATTGTCTTGAGCAAAAGTTACCATCCCCCTTATGTGGCTTCATTGCCGTGGGATCGAATGATGTTCTGCTTGCGTCTGGTATTAATTCGTATCTAATTGTTTGATTAAATGAAAGAGGGTTTTCGTAATCAAGACATATTTCAAACGCCCCATACCCCATCATTAATGATGATCTGAATGCAGTTTGATAGACTAAATCGTTCTGACTCTTATAAGAAATTGAGCGTACCAAGTCTGCCCGTAAATCAATCTGCTTTTGACTTGCTTTACCTGTAAGTGAGCGAACCATTAAGTCTGGTTTATTCTTGCGTTGCTCTCCTGCAATTTTCTTTACCGGATCGTAGAGTTTGTTATATGTCATAGCGGGTTTGAAAAGTCTTGAGAACTCCGATCTTTCTACTGCTGACCACTGATCACGTAATAAGAAGTTCATATCATCGCGGCCACGCACTACGTTCTCATCAAAGTATCCATCCCATAGTACGACATCTTCACGTGCACTTTTGAGTACTTCAGCTTCATCAATACCAGCATCTTCGAGTTGATATTGTAATCGCTCATTGATTTCGTCAATGTCTTCGATCGGCAATTCGTTAGCAATCATTTCCATGATATTTCCCCGTCCAGTGGGTTAACTACTTATTCTTTAAATAGCGACTTCAACAATTCCATGTCAAAGTCGCGTTTTGATACTGTATTATAATAGTATTTTAAGCTTCTTTTGCGTTGCCTGCGTCAATCTCTTCTTTCGGCAATGCAAATTTTCTCCAATCACTGGATAGCATATCTTCTAGTGAAAAAATATAGTTTCCTGCATTAGGTGCTGGTTGCAAAACAATCTTCCACACGTGTTTCATACCTAACATCATTACTATGTAGCCATCTTCAATTGACCATGACTCACGACACATAGCGTCGCCTTTCTGTAAAAGTTCTAGCGCATCTTGCAATTTCATGTTTATTTCCCCTCTTTTGTTTATAAAACTATTATTTAAAAATCATAGGAACAATTACCAATATAAATAAAATAATTGATAATGCTACGAAGAAAATATCCACTTCACCTTTTTGCATCCCTAAGGTAAAACTGTTAATTGGCATGAGCCATTTGTAAATACTGGCTTGTACCATTGATGCCCATCTGATGCCACTGCAGCCACGAAGTCTGTAGATAGAAGGCTTATAGACTGGGTCTTTAAAAGATTATCCAGATATCCGGCTGCTGATACTTCAGCTAATGTGTTATTTGGAGCATACAATCTACCCATTCTAGGAATGACTGCATTAGCTTCTCCCGCAAAGTTTAATAGTAGTGTTACTTGTTTTTGTTCTGACATGATAATCTCCCTTTTATTAAATTTATTCCATTAACACCACACAATGCCGCGACCATCGCATGCACTGCATATCCCGCCCTCATCGTGAAAAGTTGTCCCATTGCAAACTGGGCAACGATACGGAATTCTAAAATTTTCTATTTGAGAATTAATTATATCATCTAACATGTTGCAAATATGCTCGTGTTGATTAATAAGACTCTTAAATTGTTGTTTAAGCAATTCACCGTCGTCTTTTATATTCTCCAAGTCAATTACGATGTCTTTTAAATCATGCAATAGACTATGTGTTATAATTTGCTGCTCTTCGATTTCTATATCATCATCCATGATGCTACCTGTCAATCACTTATACTATGCTTATCTATCTGTAAGCCCCTTTAAAGCTACAGCATACTTACTAATTACTTTCTCAATAACAATCTTAAACTCTGCCTCACAATCCAAACAGCGGCGATTTGAATTGATGGCTTTATGAAATCTACTACAGTAACAGCAACGCACGGGCATCATTCACACGCCTCTTCTTTATCTATCTCTTGAGCATGAACAATAAGTTCAAATCTAACAAAGTGATCGCCTACTAGTTTTGCTTCTAATAATTTCTTTTCTGCTTCATCAATTAAAGCTTTTAAAGCGGGACTAATAAATAATCTTTGGAATTCATGCAACTCTATCCTCTCAGGTGGAACCAATTCCAGAGGAATCCGTGAAAAAATATCGCAATTCGTAATTAACTTCGGATGACCTACATATTTCATTTAAAATATCCTCCTTTATCATAAATACCTAAAACCTAAACCATGACAATAATGGCACTCGCCAGAATTTCCATCGCCAGGTAGAGTAAAGACTTTCCCGTTACCATCACACTCTATACAATTCTTACGATATGGTATTTTATATTCTAACTTAGCATATAAATGCTCTAATTGTGCTCCCATATCCTGAATGACTTTATTCATATAACCAATATTTTCTTTAGTAGTTCTTTGCAATGTTGAGAAGTCAACTTTTAATAATCTTAATTCGTCTTCAATAGTCTCATTCTTCATTAAAATATCCTCATCACTGGGTTGTACATATCGACATGCTTTTGATTGCCAATCTTGTCACTAGCAATTCTATCGCTTGCTATTTCAAGGCAGGCATAGCCTAGCGCGTCCATTGGATGGCTTGCCATATTCTTGTTAGGTTTGTCTTTATAGCGTTCTTCACCTGAGACAGCCACCCTGGCATATACATATTCTTTAACAAAGCCTTTAAACAAAAATGGACAATTCCTACGATCGAGAATAAGACCAGGCTTTCCATCAACCATTTTATTAAGAAAATACCTAACGCTCCCAAGGCGTGGATCGATGTCATTTGTTTTTGCTCCTCTCGTTGGTATACCTAATGAGTTTAACTCACCTATGCACGACATTTCTTCTACAATTTCGTTTCTAGCATTGCCTGCTGGGTCACCTATAGACAGATCTCCTACTTTACAGTAGGGAAAGTCTTTAAGAAGGCCTGGGATTACAATAGAGTCTGCAAATGTCCTAATGCCCATACCATCACCTATATATTCTTTTAGTATTAACAACTGTCCACGAGGTGACAACTGCATAACAACACAGGCAGGAGTAAGACCAAAATCCCAACCGAGAATAAGGAAATCGCCTTGGATAGCTGTGAGTGTTTCAACTGCATGTAGGTCTGGATTAAACTCTGGGTAAACCCTCTTACCAAACCCCACAGCTCCATATTCACCAAGGCAAAAGACCTTAATGAACTCCTGGCTTTGACCCTGCGCCAGCTTCTCATAATAGTCATTGGGAAGATGAGAATAATTATCGCATCCAGGATTGCGTACCCACTTATCATCATCATCTTTAATTAATCCTGGTGGTTGTTTGAAAAGTATGTGGCCTTCGTATGTATTCTCTTCGAAGTCTTTAAAAATCCAGTGGTCATCTTCGGGAGGATTGGTATCAGCTATTATTCCTGACCAATATGGTTCCGGACAAAATGCTTTAGATGGATAGCGATTAACACGTCCCTTCATGTGTGCTAAGGCCGCATTGGGGACTTCTGATAGCTCATTGATGTAACAGCCCGTAAGCTCCAATGATTTAATCTTTCGTACATCCTCTGGTCTATCTAAAGCGATGAATAGCAACTCAAGCTCAACAACACCAAAGCCATCATTAAAAGTATGTTCATAGGTTAATATGGGCTTCTGCCTCTTCCTTATGTCACCGAGTTCATCAAACCAAGCCAACCAAGTTGCTAGGGTTGTTGTGCTTAATTCTCCGCTTGTGTTCCGTACGATTCCCCACCGAGATCTTCGTCGTCCATTATGCCAACGGGGCATACCACATGCTCGTCTAACGATTTCTGTAGCTGCCCACGTCGATTTGCCGCTGCCATAAGGTCCCATAATGACACGCACAAACTTATCGCTGCGATGAGCAATATCACCCGTCCGAGTCGGGACATAAATCTTTTCTTGGTTTCTTGCATGAATAGTCATCCTTGTGTCGTTAACAGTAATTTGCTTCTCAATACTTTTACGCCGAGACTCTTCTATTGCATCTATACGCTTCATGATTGACGCAGCATTCATTGTCATTTCTCAAGAACCCTCTTAGGAGGTACGGTCTTATAGGGAGAGCGTGTATAGGTCTCTCTAAGATGCTCTTGAGTAGTAAAGCGTCCACCACATTTAATGCATTCACGCCTGCGAAACACCTGATTAGTGCGCTCGTCCTTGGTGGTATCAACAACACGAGAATCAGGATAATTGCATTGTCTGCATTGCATTTATTTTCTCACGCCGCGTAGAGTTTTTGTCATAGTTACTTTAAGCGACGGAGTATGGCGGTCTTTAGGCTTACGTGTCTGATGTGCAAAGTCATCTTTCTTTGAGTAAGATTCATAAGAAGGCGCAGTCTCAGCCGCTTTCTTCTTCTTTACTTTCTCAATCCACGTATTAAGTATGACAGTCATAACTACCCTTACTTCGAAAGTATTTTGTTGGCCTTTGCATCAATCTTAGCTTTAGAAGACGCTGACAACTTACCCTTTTTCTCCATCTGCGTTGCTCTAGATTTAGCATTTGCGGCATGAGAACGGTCAGGCATAGGATATTTTTTTTCTCCAGGCATACCGAATTCGGACTTAGGTATCTTTTTACGCTTTGCAGTAGTTAATGTAGCCATTATATTTCCTTACTCTTCTGTGGGTTCTTTGTCATCTTGCACGGCTTCATTGTCATCTATATGTCCAATGACACCGTCACAGTCCAAATCAATATGCGTCTTTGTCTCAATCCATTCAATGACTTCAATAGCTATTTTATGTAGTTGTATAATGATGAACTCAGCTACTTTAGGCTCTAGTGAAATGGCTTCTTTCTTAAGAAGTGGAAGAATAAACGTGCTAAATAGACTCATGACTAATCCTTATAATGATTATTAATAAGTTTTCTTGCCGTAGTTTTCTTTGCTTTGTGCTGGAAGATTACGGGATGCGCCAGCCTCTTTGTAAGTGCGTATTTGCTGAAGTCTTTCACGCTCAAGATAGATATTGTTGCGTGTGGATTCGTAACCGTCAGGTTTCTGTGAGTTGTATTTAGCGCCCATGCTGTTATCTCCTATTTGTTAAATTCTAATGTTGCTATGTCTTCTAAGGTAACTTTGTCTTCCCTAAACTTTCTTGGTGTAACTGTAATTATTAATCTATCTATCAGCATATCCCTCTCCTGCTCAACAGAAGTAAATCCGCACAACAAGTCAATATATGAGGATAGAGACGCATTTTTTTCTACCACCAATGGATTGCCACTCATTTTGGTTTTGGTACCTTCAATTTCTTTTTAATTGGCTCATGCAAATGCTTCTCATGCTTTCCATATATGTCACGTTCAGCACTCTTTGATGGCTTCTTATTCACTTAGAGCAATTCCTTTCTCAAGACGGTCTAGTCTTTCATTGACCTCATTGAGAAGTGCATTAGAGCCAAAATATTTTTGCCAACGCCTCTCTAGAAGCCAAGCATCTGCTTGCCAGCGCTCAGGTTTAGCCGCAATCATATCTGTGTGTTCCATGACCTTTTGCATCTCTGCGCGCTTTATGGACTGCAAAAAGGTTGCATAATCTGAAGATTTTTCATCATCTATATGCTGGGCTCCGAGCTCCATCCAATAGTATAAAGTTCTTTCAGATATGCCGTTTGCAAGGGCTGCAATTTCGTAGGGTACGCGTCGAGATATAGCGGATATAATATCGTTACAGCGTTCAAGTGTGAATTTTGATGGCCTGCCCGTGTTGTTATTGGGATCGCCTTTTAGAAGCGCTTCTTTTGTCATAGTCACTAATCCTTTAGTGTTTATAATCGTATAATACTACATCAATTCAAAATGTACAAAATCATTAAGCATTCCAGGAGTATTTAGCTTATCTAAGCCATTCCAAGCACCACCCCAACGCACATAATGCGACATCTTGCATTGTGCTTTTAAAGAGTTAGCGGTGCCTAGGACGAATCCTGCGAACACAAGGAAACGTTGCTCATTGTCCCAATCCACAGGGAAAGGAGCTACATCTACAGCCATTGAGGGGCTTTGATTGTGTTTGCCATAGGGCCACTTAAGCCTTGATTTACCAGATGCATAGGCCTTGTTCTGGTCTGCTTCATCACGAAATCCCTCGATTATAGTGCAATCAAAATGATTTATAACCTCAAAGAATAATGTCTGCAAATCTAAGTGACATGTAAATAATTTTTGTTGCGATAGAATGCTAAAATTCGGCATCGTAATCCTTTACGAAAAGTTTATAATCAATTTATAACATATAATAATATATTGCGCAAATAATGCAATTATTTATTTTAATATTTTCAATAAATATACTATGTTTAAGAAAGTAAATAGCGTTCAATAATTTCCTTACCATGCACCCATCCATAGCAAAATTGCGCATCGAAACCCACAGTTTTCATGCGCTCTACCCATTCTACCTGCGCTAACCAAGTATCTGATTTCATGGCTGATGGAGGATATCGCATTGCACGCTTAACCTCCAGCCACAGGCCTGCATAACAACCGCTTTTACTAGGGAAAGCTATTAGTAAGTCACTAACACCAGGACGCAAACCTAGTAACTTAAGATTCCAGGTTTGCGCGGGCGTTCGTTTTCCCTCATTAGTATTCTTACAAAAGAAATCCTTAAGCTTTGGATGGACAGTTAGCCACTTTACCAGCCATCTTTGTTCCTGGCTCTCGCTCGGTATCGCTAATCGCTTGACCATCCTTGGCCCCATCATGTAATCCTTTTAAGATTTCTAGCATCCCAGCTTTATCTCTGATATTAACCTGCTTTTCGTTCGTCTTTTTTTTCATTTTTCTCTTCACTTCTCTTTCTCATAAAAATCTCTTGCGCTTCAGAAATTGTCATACTCTTTGGCAAAAATCCCTTTATCATCGTTAACCATGCTACAAACTTTTGTGCTTCAACACCACTCAGAGCTCTATTTAACATAATTTAATTCCTTTTAAAAAATTTAAGTTGACTAGCTACTTCTTCATAACAAAAAATAGCCTCTTCTATTTTCTCGTCAAGATGCGTGTCTAAAACCTCGCGGCAATGCTGCCTTAAAGACTCAACATCATCGCCACCGCATCCATCCGAAACCTTTTTTATCAAGTTACAAAGATAATTCTTTCTAGCTATCCATAGCCCGCGATTCATTCTCTATCAGACCAGTTTGCATGACCAGCTTTAAAAGCTCCATTAAAGCCCTTGGTTGAATTTTGTTCTTGACCCTGTGGGTTAGGGTTATATCCAGCCTTTTTGAGGAATGCGGGCTGTTCAATTGCGTTTAAAAAGCGTGCGCGCACGTAAGCGTATGTAGGCGGCAGCGTCATTGTTTCTGTTTCTGGTACTGATAGGAGATATTGCCTGTATTCTTCATATACTTCTGGATTAAAGTTTTTTGATGATGGTTTTATTTGCTCCTCATCAAAATGCTTATAGGTTTTTGCGCTGCGCACACCTTTGCCTTTTAAAATTTCTTGGCACTTAGACATGCACTCTTTAAAGGCTTTTGACTCGGATGTGCTGGGTATTTTAGATGGCGCAGGTAGTTCTTTTGGTTTGGCATTGAAAGCATTAAGAGCTTCCCAGGCCCCGCGTGTATCTAGAAGAAATTCTGCGCGCAATTCGTTATATTGTTCTTTTATTTTTCTTGCTAAATCATCTGTTGTGCAATTATTTACTGTCCAACTTCCAAGTTTATCAAATAGCATTTTAACAAGCGGGTGATTAAAATCACGCGCCGTCATTAATCTAACAATTTCGCGTGAATCCGGGACGCCGGAAGCTTTCATGCACAGTTGTACAATTTGACCCAATGTTGGTGGGAAGTCTGTGTATATAGACAAAGCTTTCTCAATGGCGGTTCTAGTGTTTTCAAGAGAAAACTTGCTGAGTTCTTGATGCCAATCTTGAATAATAAATTCCCATTCTTCCTCGCTGTTAGCTCTGGATGTCCAAAGCGTGTTGTAACGTCCTTTGAATTTCATAAACAACCTAGCTATATAAGCATTATCAACCTTATGGGTTAACTGAGTTACCGAACTGGTCATACGTTCCTCCTTGATTTGTGTGCTTTTTGAAAATTTTAGACAGTGAATCGCCGCCGGATGTTTTTGTGGGCTTATTAGGTTGCTCAAATTTACTTATGCTGTCATTCCATCGTTCGTTAAGTAAGTAAGTAGAGGGATGGGGGATGAATCTTTCGTCTTTCCATGAATCATCAGTGGATTTTCTATTGGCTATGTCTAGACATATAAGTTCGGCAATTCTATTAAGATTTTTACGCTCCCATATTTTTTTAGAACGAATCTTATTTTTCTTGATTGGATAAATATTCCAAAAAATATCAAACGACTGTTCTGAGATATTCTGTGCATCGTCAGATGCACTTATATTATTTAATATTTCTTTTTTAAGTTGTTTCTTTTTACTTATATCTTTATAGGTGTCGGTATCCAGTGACTGGTTAGCCGTCGACGGGTTTCCAGTCACTGGTGCACAGATTTCTTCAGAATCTAGTGTTTGTGCGGGTTGTAGAGGCTGTGCATTTATTTGAAATCCGTGCATATTGCACACATGCAGAGACATATGCACAAACCTGCCTTGTGCATCTCTACTTTTTTCTATGGCTATTAGATTGTGTTGACAGAGGACGTTTAAGAGCCTATTTAAGCGCTCTCTGCCAATCTTAAAGTGGGAGGCTATTTGTTGCTTGTAGAAAGTCCAGTTAGGAGGGAGACTCGCAAGATATACCCACAATCCAAGGGCTTCAACGTCACAAAAGTTTTGCAAGACATGGTTCTTTAAGAGTGTAAAACCTGTCTCGTCTTGAGTTACAACGTATTTTTGTACTGTCATGTTTAATTCCCTTTAAAAGATAAAGCACATCTTGTGCATAAGGGAAGTGTATAATTTGGAATATAATAGAGCAAAGAAATGTTGCGTATAGAATGATACATGGTATAATCGCCTAATGTGTATGGACGCACTAGCCGTAATTGCCAAACTAGGCGTCCGGTGTAACTAAAGCACGATTGGTACTCTTGGCGGAATTACAATCATGCGCGTATTCTAAAATGTTCAAGCAGCTCAGAAACATGAAGTGTCTAGCTGCTATCCCATCCTAAATTTGCGAAACTTCTCTCATTATAATATCTCATAAACAACAAATAGCAAAGTCCTATTTAAATATTAATTATTTTATAAAAAAATGTTGCGTTAATTTTTAATGCGTGTTACTATTTCTAATAAATAAATTAAACAATTAAAAAAAGGAAATGAAATGGCTAAAAAAGAAAAACAAGAAGATAAAACAGGCGATAAGTTTTTCCAAGTTAGAGTACCTAAGGAAACGTGGGTTTTATTAAAAAAAGCATCATTCACTAATGATTGTTCATTAGGAGATGTAATAATAGATTTGGTTGAAAAATCAAGAGTAAAATTACTTAAAAAGTTCGAAGAAATTGAAGAAATTGTAGAAGCAGTTAATTGAAATAAAAGATTTGAGGATAAAGGTTGCGCCCAATATCCTCAGGTGTTCAATAAAAATCTTTAGGAGATAAAAAAATGAACGTTATTAGTTTACATCAATTAAAAGAACAAAAGCAACACCAAGATTCATCATGGATTGATGATCCCTTCGATATGAAGGGTGTAGTTATAGGAGAAAATCGGGTGTCACACCATAAAAGTAATCTTGATCGTCATATTCATGAGCTAGTAAACGGATATGCTGTATATGTTGCAGACCATTACGAGTTGACTCTCGATATGCTTGCCGAGGAAGAGCAAAGCGAGCTGCTTGGACTATATATAGAGTCTATAGACCGTGAAATAGAGTGGGCTTGCTACGGTAAAGACGAGTCAATCAACAGCAACTTTCTTTGTGAAATGCTTGCGATGCTTAAGAATAATAACAAAGAATCGCGTCTTAAATTCGCAGAAACAATCCGTAAAAACCTAACAGAATATTACAAAAATACTATCAATGAATTGTTGGTAATTGGGTGTGAATTCTTTCTTAATGCAGAGATGAACGAAGCAGGATATAGAGCGGAATTTGATTTAGAACACGGCGACGTTGTTTGGATCCGATAATATAAATATTTTACTGGAGTAATAAAAATGGCGTTAAGAGCAAAAAAACCAGAGGCAATTGAAAAGAGATTGAAAGCATTATTTTACGGTGGTGCTGGGGTTGGAAAAACAACTGCCGCAATTCAGTTTCCAATGCC
>Ga0179590_1000009_pt1 | contig 32418 bp, 35 predicted proteins | sample CZOMad2_1_08_16f_FD_148622 | JGI IMG/M metagenome (GOLD analysis project Ga0179590, IMG submission 148622) | Vadose zone soil fungal communities from Angelo Coast Range Reserve, California, USA - CZOMad2_1_08_16fungal (Illumina Assembly) | ecosystem: Environmental > Terrestrial > Soil > Vadose...
ACCCCTATATCTGCCATCGGGAAAACGAACCGAAAATGACAAGGTTTTATATTGCCATAAAATACACATATTCCGTCCCAGAATTCCAATTCTTACATATGGCAGGATAGTTTTAGAAAAGGGTCGGTTGCGTTGGTGGGCTTGCACAACTACTGCAATGACGAAAGGACATTGCCCGGAATTGCAACCATTATGAATTTCGCTCAATGATAAACTGGCGTGATAACGTTGATACAGTTGACCAAATATATCAGGCTTATTAATCCTTATCGAGCGCCGTAGGGAATGCAGACAGTGACCCAAATACATAGAAAAGGCGACAAAATATATGTAGTGCCTATCTTTACATGGGTCGGTAGGCCTGACACTGCTCGCCAGACATGACGGCGAGACATGTCATTAACTACATTTGCACTTGTGACGTACCTGTTGCCAGATTAGTAGGACAGCTTAGCCATTGCAGAATTCACCTAGTCTACCAGACGCGGCATTCATTATCACACGCAATACGAAATGCAGGTAGAGGACCAGATGCATAGGAAATGTGAACACGCACCTGTGGCGCCTAGCCTTACATAGATCGGTAGGCCTGGCACAGTTCGTCAGATACAACGGCAAGAGATGGAACGAACTACGGCTGCACTTGTGACGTACCCGATGCCAGATTGGTAGGGCCGCTTAGCCATTGTGAATTTCACCTTGTCTGTCAGACATATTATTCATTGTCAAACTCAGCAGATGTGTAGGAAATGCGAACACGCACCTGTGACGCATAGCCTTACATAGATCGGTGGGCCTGGCACGGTTCGCCAGATACAACGGCAAGAGATGGGACGAACTACGGCTGCACTTGTGACGTACCCGATGCCAGATTGGTAGGGCTGCTTAGCCATTGTGGATTTCACCTTGTCTGCCAGACATATTATTCATTGTCACACTCAGCAGATGCTGTAGGAAATGTGCACACGCATCTGTGACGCCTAGCCTTATATAGATCGGTAGGCCTGGCACTGTTCGCCGTACACATCAGTCAGATCTGATTTGACCTAAGGCTGCCTTTGTTGCAGACTTAATACAAGATCAGTAATGCAAATTAACCATTACAGAATACACTTTGTGTACCGGTAGGTTGAGTCAGATGTCACCTCTTCAAGCCAGACCGATTTGAAATGATGTTGCGCAGTGCTTTTCATTGCGTATATACAGGCCAAGCAGACTAAAGAAGAGACACTATAATATTAGGTATCCGATTGATTGGCTGCGCGGGCCCTTAGCTCCAATCTTTTCTCCTTAATTCTGGCCAAAGCACTGGTTTTACAGATAGAAAGTCGAGCTGCTGAATAATTCGGGAAGATCTGGCTATGTGACAGTCGCGCATTAGTCAATTGAAATGAAAAGGGAACTGAGCTAACCCATACCGATTCCACCATGTCTCAAGATCGTTGACTTCTACTTGTTCTTCGATATCGTCAAAAAGATCAAGAACCGTGGTGTAAAACCGCTCAGAGTCTGTCACTGTGTCGGTTCTCGAAAAGACAGGCGACGAAGACAGTGCAAATCGAACCTGCATCATGGCCAATGAACCCAGAGGAAATAGAAAAGTATGGCGACTAACCTGGGTAGCCACGTATGCGATTGATGGCATTGTGACTCGCTTCATCCCGTGGATGCGCGCATTGCCTGACCGTGTAGCTTTGGGCTCTTTTTCGACCGAACTTGGAGACGTGAATATATGTTTGTATGCCTAATAGAAGCAATTTCGTGTCAGCATATATTAAATACTTTGCTGACCAGAGACGTACTGAAATGAGGATCCTGCTCCGAAAAAGACCATTCCATGGAGCTTCTGGGTCAAAGGTATAACCGCTATAGAGAAAAATGGGCCAGTGATCCCCAGACACTGACATTTCCCCACTGCGTAGCTTGTCCTTGATGCTGGAGGTTGTGAGCAAGAGCACCAAAGACGTGGGGAATTTTTACTTCGAATCAGTCCAATCCAAGTCAGCGGGGCACAATAAAGCACCGGTACGCTCATGATGAAACCCTCGGTCCGTTTTGACATTGCGCGCCAACGGAGGATTCAAAGATTGACTTGGGGGGGTAATCCAGTCAAGCACCGCACCTTTCAAGCTTTTCGTGTCGTCCGACCTTGCACTGGACGCGCCTTTCTGGATCTATAGAAATAATTTGGTCGACAAGGTCATTGTTGCCAGTGACGAAATACGTACAAGCTCGGCAATATATCCCATATTCTGTTCAGAACCATCGAGAAGGCGTTCCTCAAGCCCCGGAACCATCTGAAGAAGATGATTAAAAATCTTGTGCTCCCTTCGTTCCCTGATGTATAGAACCGAACCGGTGAACGTCCAGCTAAGATCACCGAATCCATCACTTACTCGTGACTAAACGTTTCCTCTGATCGGTCCGCAAGCTCTCCCATGCGTAAAATCCCATTGTTAATAAGGGCGCTGACGGTGCATAAGGCATGCACAGTTCGCCCGAAATGCCTACCGTGGTGTACCAGTGGGTCTGTTCCACATCTTGTACCATAGTGGTTCATATCAGATACGTTCAGAATATCAAAGAAACGCACGGCTTTTTCCTAGGACCCAATTGCAGAGCACCTTCCCGTTTCTGGCCAGTAATGGGAGCAGTATTTTCGTCCGAAGACATAGCACAGACCGTGGCAGAATGAAGTCAAGGGAAAGAGCGGAAGATTAATTGCAGATGACCGCCCAATTTATAGGTTTGGTTGAACAACCACGGGATCAACTCGAAATTTGAAAGACGCATGAGTAATGCGCGGAAAAGAAGGTCAAATCGTTGTAACTCCATTTAGGCAATGCGAGGGGACCCAGAAGAGTACTTAGGACGCAGAAGATCACAATACACACATCGTCCAAATAAGGAATAGCCAAGATGGCAGCGTAGATCTTGACCTTGAACTAAGGGCGGATAAGAGAAATAAACGTACCTGCGGCCCCGGATGAGCCCTAATGAATGAGCAAACGATTGTAAGAAATGAAGGAAAATTCATGTGACTGATAATGAAATTTTCGGTCTGTTATACTGCGGTGAACAAAGACCAAAATATATACAGATGAATGTATGTCGGGCTGCGCGAAGAGGCACATGGGGGAGACGAGTTTGATATCCTGATGAAGGAAGTTAATGTCTCCATCGGATCATGAAATGGGGCTTTCAAGTTGTCTTAATACCATCCGAAAATACAAAAACAAATTTCGACGCGTCCGAAATGTAGACCAACGCAGGAATCCAGTGAATGAGGGGGAATACGGGTTTATAAAACCTAATATGCCAATGGAGCTTTGTCCTAACAATACTGTCTGAAAATGCAGAAACGAAGTCGAGTCCATTTAGAAGTTGAGGATGAATGGTATATCGATTCAAGATTCGGTGGGTAGGTAGGTTTATTCCGGGGAAGTCACATGAAGGAACGGCCGGTATTGACCGGACAATATACCAAGCAAGACCTGCTATCATTTGCAGGACGAATACAAGTGTATTTAATGAACGGCACAATGCAGTACTTAGAAAACGCAATACGGTGGATAGTAGCTAATGGCTAATCCTGAAGGTAAGGTGGTCCGAAGTCTGCAACATGCGGTTAGATTAGAAAACCCATATTTGATGTGATACGCACCCAATAATTTAACGACAGAGCTTCCTACATCTATGTCACAGTCGGATTCGGTGGTTTGAATGTCCGAAACCACCCCGTATCTGGAAACAACAGTTGGGGACTCTTTAGAGTCATAAAGCAATGAAGTTTTCTTGCGAGTTAGGGGTGTTTCCCGGACTTGTTGCTTGGAAGGCGTTCTGGGGGAAATCGTATGGTTCATGCCCTTGAGGTGTAAGTTCATGAGTATCATTCGTGAGCATACACTAGAGGATGACGTGTATACCCTCGCTGATCGTGCCCACGCAACCATTTCCAAAGACAAACCCGACTTTGAGGCAGATAACTTAGTCTGTAACCAGCAAGAGGACGAAGCCACCCACCTGATCAGTGTTGACCTTCCAAGATGCCATCTGCTTGAAAAGCTTTGTAATTGAAATCGTTTTGTGGGTAAAGCAAAGAGATGATCGCCGCCACCGCATCCATTGTGGAGCTGTACGTTCATTGGCATGGCCCACAAAATTGTCCAAAGTGGCCCAGGGGCTCCGCCTCAAGAAAGAGGGGCCATCCGGTACAGATTGTTTATGTGCTGAAATGTACAGAACGTGCGTTGGCGAGTTCGTGGGAGACCCGTCACCAACAGCCTGGGTGACGATAAGTATGGAATACCCAAATGATTGTACCAAAATGTTTACTTGAATGCAAACCCGTTTGACAAAACACACAACATAATCGACTTGAAGATATGGCCAACCAGGTTGTTTTGAAACGATGTTGAGCCATTGATCCACTTCAAAGGAGTGAGGGGAGATGCCCGACATTGCCGCAAAAATGGTCGCGGTAAAGCGTAATAGTCTGGAGATGTCGAATAGGCCCATTATTATAGAAACGGCGTAATGGCCATCTCTCCATCTACGAACTACCCTCACTGGCGGAAAACGCAGAGTCAGCAATTGAACAAAGAAGTGTGAGTAAGTGTGAGTTGCAAATGCGTGCGATGTGTCGTGTGCCGAGACTTCGGCGCCGAACAAGGTTGACTTACAGTTTGAAAAGTGCCGTAGGAAAACAACTTCTTCCGCTACTCGCATCCACGCATAAATTATAATACACACAAAAATAGATATAGGTATCTCATGTAAATTATTTTAGAGGATGATTGGAAGAAAAAGGCTCATCGAATTAGGTTTCAAGCGAAAGGAGTCCGATCGAGAACCAAATTCTTCAAATCTGGCAACGATAGTATCTTTATTAAATCTCAAGACAACAATATAGCTGTGCTGAGCTCCCCTTACTCATTATTTATCTCCGGGAATGGTGTGTGCGTTGGTTTCAGTGCTAAGAGGCACTGAAGAATAGCGAGAGTAATAAACATGAAGGGGTTCAGCCACAATGATGTATGTCCGATACGGAGAGGCTCCGCTCGCTCAAGGCAACAATGTCCTTCGAACGAAAATGATGCCAGAGACAACCCAACTGTCAAAGATGAACCCGTCTACATGTTTACGAATTCGGAATGACCATACATTTCATGCATGGCAAGAAACTCGTCATCTCCGTCTGCGAAATCGCGATCCCAGTTGTCCATGTCATCCCGATCCCAGTTGTCCGCATCATTGCGGTCATCAAAACTGTCCAAAGAGTCATCGGAGGTGGATCCTGAGATGGAGGGAGCGATGTCGTCTTCCTCGTTATCCCTGATAGTCCCGTGGGATCCCTCGCCTAACTGTTGATCGACATCGAGGGCAAATCGATCGTGAGTATGCATATGGCCCACGCCACGGCCAATCTTGTATCGCATCATCATGTCGCGGTCAACAAACCTTCAAACCACGTCAATTGGTGTTGTCGTGTCGTATATTGACCGATTCTACTCACCGGTTTATGTAATACGCCACCCAGTCTGAGGAGTCCCCCGCGCAATACGATAAGCCCATGCCGTCGGCATGGCGTCTGCCCTTCACAAAAACAGGAATGATGTGGCACCCCCTGAGCACATCTGAAGGGTCCATAAAACCAAAGGCATCATCTTCAGTCATAGGTACAAATTCAACCTGGTCCAGTTTACGAACGTCCCATCCTGTGCGAACAGTGTCCAGAGTACGGTACCATCGAACCCACAAAAACTCCAGCCGACGCGGTTGGCGGTTGGCCATTCCGGGACCAACATATACCACGTTGACATGATAGACGCCGAGAACTCGCGCGTATCTGAATGGATGAGCGCAAGTAGAATTAACATCTTCGGTTGGATCAGCCAAGAATATGACATTGCAATGTGACGTCGACGCATTTACGACATCTTGAGACCGTCGAACATCATATGTGGTGTAGTTGATGCGCAATATATTGTGTTGGTAAATCCGGTCTTTTTGGAAAAGAACAGTGCACGGATCAACGTCGTTCGGGATAGGGTGCCTGTCTTTCAAATTCTCTCCCGGACTCTGCAGTTTGGACAGAACGCGGGGAAGGAGATGCCGCTTAAGCTTAGGTAGGAAATCCTAAGCGTGTAGCATTAGCACTGCGAAGACTGCCCCCAGGGTCTTACACACCTTTATAGCAGGATCACCGGTATGACTTTGAAGAAAGGTACCAATGTGTTCAGGATTGTTTTGAGAAACACCAATGTGATGGTGTTCATGCGGAGCACTACCCACCGGTTCGCTTCGCACTCGCGGTTTACCAGATAATCTGGCTCGAATACGACGCAGACGGGCTTCCCGCCGCTCGATTTGAGCGAGCTGTCTGACAAACAGTCGTTTCTTGTCTGTGCGTTTGAAGCGAGCTTTAGGCCTGCGGTGCTCCAGCTCACCCTGTGTAAGCTATATCAGCCTTGATCGTTTACGTAGAATCAAAGTTGCTTACAGGCTCGGTCGAAAACGAATCGGATGTGCCAAGTCTACGGATTGTCTTCCCGTAATCACCTAGGGAATGGTACTTATAGGTCTGCAGATTAAATTTCCTTGGCCGCGAGCCATCCTGCTCCTCCGCGGGGTGAGCAGCAGCTGAGCCCGGAGAAAGCCTTGCTGCTGAATCGGTCGGTGCAGCATTTGATTTGGCTTTCTTTGTTCCACGGCGTTTGCGAGCTTGAGTTTCGCGATATAGCTCTCGAGTGTCAAAAGCGGAGCATGTCTTTTTGCTGAATGTACGAAATTCGGCGCCAATCTGAACTGTTACGTCGTCTAGGATATCCAGCGTTTGATCTGTGTGCATGCGAAGCTTTGCCAAGCCGTGCCAGTGAGCACAGGTAAAAAGTAATCGTTGGATGGCGCTGTTGTGAGGCTCAGGAAGAAGACCTTCAAAAACCGGCATGGCACACTGACGTTTCGAAGTCAGCACAACCAGATTAGCTTTATATCTGACAAAAACGGACCTGCAGAAGGTCCTCAAAATCCCGTGCGGCAAGTTTTTTCAACTCTGAGATGTTGTTCGAAAATCGTCTGATGGTGTCCGCGCCGAAAGTCGGTACTTGTCGAAAGCTATCAATAAAACATAACGCCCCACGGCAGTCAAGATCAGCTGTAAGATACAACCGACTGGTTCACGTACCGGTTATCCAGCTCATGAATCAAAGTCTTATCCGCGGCTTCCAAAATCCGCAGCAGATGAATAAACAAAGCCCTCCAAACTCCCAGCTCAAACTCGTGCATGAGATCCACGACAAACATATCAAATAAGTTAAAACCGAGAGGGGAAAGCTTCTCTGAAAAGGCGTTCTGAAAAAAATCATCAGCTTTTGATTCCAAGACACGGCGTGGTTTATGCACTGACAGACGTCGGTACCAACGACTGATTCTTTAAGAGGGCTTCCACGTTCGCATTGTCGACGGCATAGTTCTTCTCGTAGATGATGTCTCGGGCGATACCAATCTTCCGTCTCCTTTCTTCATCATCAACCCGAGCAAGAGTCACCCTTTCCTTCATATCCTGCGGCATCCCCATGTTTTGGACACGCGAAAGAGGGATTAGGCAACGAGGGCAAGGGCAATGCCCTTTATCCCGAATGCTCGCGAGAAGCACTCTGTGACACACGATTAGGACACCAAAATAAATGGAAGTATTTAAACCTACTTTTCTGGATAATCGGCAGAGTAAGTAAAGATGCGCGGATAGAACCGGCGCTTAATCCCATCGCAGCACTCAATCACGATTCCATGCGAGTAGGCCTCTATAAATTCGTCATCGAGGAGTATTTTCCATTGTGCGTGCATCACCTCACGCCGGCAGTGGGTCATGAAAGCCTTACTAGGCGTGTTCCCCCCAGTGCTCCGGGTGGCAAAATCTTTAAATGCATCCGGGAGCTGCAGCAGCCGTCAGAAGCTGAAACGCAACGGCGGAGTTTTTAAAACTCACCGTCTGAAAATAAGCAACATGGTTACATAGATGGCATGTCGGTTTACATCGCCGGTACTTAGAGTCATTTCCAAAAAAAAGGTAACATGGCCACAGCTTTTTATCGCCAAATGATGTCAAGTGTGTACCGTCGGACCAGAACATCATAGCAACCACGACTCGGGGAAGATCACAACCCGGCTCTCCGGGTGAATTCTGTAGATCGCGATGAGCATCCATGAAAGCGGGTGAGGTGTACAGTTCGCCATGTACCCGTGTCTCAATACTTTCATCGGTAGGCTTCCAAGTCAGTTCAAAAGGTTCGTAATGAAAATTTTGAACATCGTGTGGACTCGCAAGCTTTTCCCGGATCACGGAGACGAAGGAGCGATGATAGAGATCGCCAACTAAATATTCCTCCGGACCGGGGTGCTTCATGCGATTGTGAAAAGGAACGGAGATGGAGATAGGAGTTTTCTTCCACCCCGCGTCCTCGTCCTGCCACTCCGCATCCCCTCCGTCGTCCACTTCATGCTCATCTCCATTCCAATTAAATTCGTTTTGAGCCAGTACAGCATCGATTTTGGCCCACCTCGCGTGTCGAACATCTTCCGGGCGGAAACTTGGGTCGCTGACGATGCCCAGGAGATCACTGAAGCTCTCTCGCGATTTCTGGATGCCATGGTTCCAGTACCATTCGCCCAGAAGGAACGAATTTTTGTTTGGAAAGGGATAGAAATCGTGTTCATTGTTTTGAGGCTCCAAAGAGCCATCTGAGCTGGTGGAGTAGTCGGATAAATCCAATAAATCCACATTACCCTCCGGATCATGAGATGGAGCTTTGTCCGAGCAATACTGCCGGAAAAGGCCAAAGATATTTCGAGGCGTCCGAAATATGCGACCAACACGCGAAGCCAGCAAATGAAGCGAGGAACCACGTAGTGGAGAAGGTGGTGCTGAAGCAATGGGAGAAGATGGCCTTGGACTAGATGGCGGATCTACTACTATTGGACGTGATGGAAGCGGCTCCGGTAAGATGTCCCGGAATCGCTTTGGCAGTCGACGGTCCTGTCTACGGGGTCTGCGCTGTGCAAGAGATAAATTATTTTCAAGGTCCATGTTGGGTGCCTGTGAATTCTAGTTGAAAGATCGCTCGACATGTGAAAGTTTGGCTATCCACATTGTACATACATGGGTAACCTCCGATAGTGGCACTGCTCCAGGTCCCAAAACCTCATTCATGGGTTGGTCCTGCATCTCAACCCTGGGTGAAATCATGATGGCAACAAATTGGTGCCGACGTACCATCTCGTCAGCGAGCTGTCGAGCTTCCAAACTCCCTTCTGCCATCAGGAGCACCTGGGATTCCCCTTGCTGTGATACTTCAATTCGTCTTCTTTTCCTATCAACCCATGCCTCCTTCGCCTTTGCGATTGCCCCAGACAAGCGCTTCTTCCCGTTCTTGCAAACGCGCCAATGATAGCTATAAGCCCTTTGTTGCGTGAATGTCCGTCCACAAATGCATGCCTGATAAAAGTTTACATCCTCTAGATCTGAATCCATATGCCAAAGTCGTAGCGAGAGTCAGAGTATCATGGCATCATCACGGGCGTTTGTCAGTACCATCACGTGAGCGCGGACAAATCGACGCGCTTCGAATTATATAATCTCATCGCGACTTGTCATCATGAAACTAAGTTGGACACGCGTGGACCGACTCCTCGGGTCTGCGTGAACAGCACATAATCAATCTGACATTGCGTGCTACTGATTTCTTCTTTATCACTGACTATAAAACTGGTCTCAAGCTGTCTACGAAACCACCAATTCTACCGTCGAATTTCCAAGTTCTCGTTAGATTATTTTGTTCTAAGACCATCATGACTCCTTATCGTCGTTATGTACGACGCATCTCCCAAATGCAGCAGTCGGATCCGACTGCCATCCTACATTACGATGCAACTTCGGGCGATCTTTGCGACTGGTATTGGTAAGTCGTCAACGCCGGAACACCAAAGTAATCGATGCAGCGTATGCTAACACACATCAATTTTAGGCCTGTCAATGGCGCGGGCGAGCGCGTTACCCCCACTGGTCTACAGGAGTTTCGTAAATCTCATGAATTCAGGGCTCCGTGTTGCCTTTGTGCATGCCAGGCTATCGGGGGAGGTTACACTGAATCGGCTGTATACATTGCCGAAGAAGGCCCAAACTTTGGAAAATATGTGGCTGGCTGTGCTTCTCGCCAATGTGGTTACCTCGGTAAGTCCTGTTTACAATGTGTTTGGGCAGGCATCCCTGACTACTGCCTTCCTGCATATCAAGTCTGTATAGAGAATATGTACGAAAAGGCCGGTCTGCTAATGCGCAAGTATCCCATCCGATGTATGGCATTTTGTGCGATCTCCCTACTAGTACTACATATCTCTTGTACTTTCAGCTGCTGAAAGGCCTACTCCGTCGCCTATTCCATTTTTGCCGCGTAATGACATGAACCGCGTTGGCAGTGTTTCAGGACCCACACGGAGGGCGCGCAGTACGTATTGACTCCTGCCACATTTGCGGTTCGAATTTCACAAGTCCTACAGATCTTCGACATGCGTACGCGTCGGTGCCAGTGTTGGAACGACCAATCAAAAGCTCGCAGACCATTAAGAACAGGCTCCTCCGGCTCGACTCTTGGGGGAGGCCCGGACTACACGAAACTGAATTTAAAAGGCTCTTCGTGAAATGCGAGTGTGGGTTGGTCATGACACGCAGGGTTTTCAAAGAACACGAATGTGCGATTACTGTCATCGATCTAACGTCAGACAATGACGATTCCATGTCCGAGTCCGTCCTCGACCTGACTGATGATACCTAGTGATTATTATTACCATATATTTATTTACTGCGAGCATGCGAGGTCTTCTGTTGGGATGCAAGCGGACCGTGGCATAGTACGTTGCACCGCTACATAGCTATTTTACCTTTTATCCCTTTCCCCGTATTTACCGTTTATGTGTTACCCGTTCGTTCCGTTGCCAGTGCGTACGTATTATCATATCTTCATGTACTACGGAGACAACTTGAAGGACTATTTGATAAGCGTTACAAAAACTCGAGTGTGATAGATAGCTTGTGAAATACGAAACAATAAGCGTACTAAGCTAAGACTCGTGGTGATTTTCTGCAAAGGACTCCCGGATCTGTTGTCGAGTCGTCTGACTCTCCTCGAGCATTTTGGAGACCATAGCTTCAATCCGCTTCTCGTGTGCCTCAAATGCCTCCAAAACTTCTCGTCTGAACTCGTCCACTGCGTCTGTGCGACGTCTCTTCGGACCATATCTCGGATCACTGAAGACTCCTGAGTTCTCCTTGTCGGATGACTCGGATCCATCGATGTAGCGTTTGCGTTTTGCGGACTTCGATACGACTGCAACGCCAGTATCTGCACCAGTGGCGGAGTCCTATAAACAAGTCAGCGGCCATTCAAGACTCGGAGTCACCTCGAAAGACACACCTCCGAGTCATCAGACGTAACTGCTGCCTCTCCGAGTCCTGGCATATTCTTTGGCAATTGCCAACCGTAATGGTCCCAATACTTAGTTTGACTTTCAATAAGTTCAATTCCGTCGACTATGATAAGGTTGGGATCATTGTCGAGTGTTTCGGAGCCCACAGGACTAGTACTCCGAGTCGGTGAGATGGTTGGAAAACGGTGTTTGGGCGTAGGTGGCAAATTATGTTGCTTGTTCTCCATATCAACAGGATAGAAAGGATAACTTTGTAAAGGACGCCTTGGGTTTCGCCATTTATACGCTGGAAATTCCTCACTCGACTCAATAGTGGCTTAATTAGCTCTCGCGTTCGTAAGCATCGGCTACAAATCAGAACTTTCACATTTTGCAAATTCGCGTTGCAATTAGTATCGCCCATGACGTGGACGGTGGATGGTCCATGATGGAAGTTCTAAGTGCTCTTACCAAATCAAAGTCTCTTGAAAAACGTACTGTTACCTCGGTTTGTTTGTTTGTGTGACCGATAGGGACAAAAGGTTATTTATCTGGCCGATCGTAGACAGCTCTTCGACGAAAGTCAGTTCAACATTCTCGACTGGCCACTAATTCTCGCAAGTCTGGACTGAGCATTTCTAAATTAGACAAGCAGAATCGCAGAGGCACTGGTTATAATTAGGGGACAAGAAGCTCGCCCGGCGAGGCTGATGTATGGAACGAATCTAAGCGACTCGAAAATGAGGACTACAATCGTGCTACATCGCTCAAATACATATCCGCAAGTTTTACCGCATACTCTGATAAACAATTCGGAAGACGACCCTACTTAACAGAGCATGTCCACCTCATTCCTACTCGCGCCTTTCTCAGCATTCGCAACATGACCTGCAAAACTCGTCAGAAAGTCCACAAAAACAATATAATGTCATTACCAGGAGAGCATTGTGAAGACAGTCCGTTATAAATGTGGTTCTTCATCCCCTCAACTGGTAACAAAGCAGGAATACCATCTTCAGCAGTGCGGATAAGTAGGTCTACGTGCTGCTTGACACCTTTCAATTTGTCCAGTGTCTCCGCTGCCAAGAGTTGATAGTTTCGAGCTACGAAGAGCTGTTGGCGCTGTTTTCGTCGGAAGACAGTATACTCTGCCTGGAGAGCGTGGTGCGTCTCGACAGCCCAGGCTATTGAGATCCTATCCCGCTCTTCCAATGCGCACAATGATGGGGGTAAGTGTAGGGCCTAAACGAGGAATGAGCATGATGATTCGTATGGGATGTAGCTCAGGACAAACTGACTGCATAACATTGATCTATATCTTCTCCCAAGTCCTCGAGAGAGGGTGAGGGCGGTGGAGTGCAAGTGTATGCCAAAGACGGCGCGCATTCCTCCTGTTTGAAATCTTCCCGCACTTGAAGATCGGGAGTCGGGAGGCGGTTCGGGGACTTCGAGTCCATAATATTAGCGACCCAATGATTGATGTCAGACATTCGTTTGGTTGTTACGTGGATGTTACGTGGATATTGTACTAAAGTTCATCGCGCGTCTTTTTTTGCGCTCGCAAGTACAAATCTCAATTGACTAATAGCGCAACGCCCATTTTGGTCAGGTGCGAGACATACTTTACCCTTCTTGGAATAATGCGAGGACATTTAGAATCATGAATCGAGCACCCTAATTTCGTGTCCTGCGCGGCGATATTGGACGCCAAACCCATGGGTCTGTGCACGACCTGTTCTAAACTTTTATGGTATAGGTTGTCCGGGAACACGACTGCACAATGTATATCAGTCTTACGCATTAGCTGAATGAGAGCCGAAGAGCGACTCATATAAAGCACTATGGTATGTGTTGGTCTTTCGCTTGCACCAATGAGCACCTGTGACTTTTGGGCGTTGTTTAGTGAACCATCTCCATTTTGCCCTAGCCCCGATCCAGCTGCAAGCGACATCCCTGACGTTGTTGGCCTCGTGGGCGAGGAACTTCCGATCATACCTGATCTCACGGGCAATCAAATCCCACCTCTCGTACCCGACAACAGATCCCATGGCCCTTTCCTTCCAGCCATGCAGGCAGAGTCGACAGAGTGGGATGTGCCAGCCACGGGCCCAGGCTTGGACTCACTCCGGATGGATGAAGCCATGTTCCAGAGGCCCGGAACCTTACCTGCGAGCGAGAGACTGGTGCCTATTGTACGTTTTTTTTCATACATCCTCATTTTCATATCTTCTAATCTATCTACCAAGGTTGATTCGCTGCAATCCATGGTATCCGAGAGGACTCTTCAACACAGTACCTTGACGGACGACATGAATTCTATATGCAGCTCAGATAATAGTAAGTTCATGCGACTATTAGTAAGCGATAACTGATCAAAAAACATCTTAGGCGGCGGCCCAGTGCCTACAACTGTATCCGAAGGGGGCATCAGCTGGTCGATGGACAGGCGATTCGGACACGTTCACTCCCAAGGAAGCGGCGGCCATCTTTCTTTGTCTTCGTCAAACTCCGGGGCTCGTTTACCCTATACCAGGACGCACACACAATTTACCCCTTATATCGGGCCCATGCCCACCTCCGGCAGTACGATCTCTGCGCGAAACGATCCCGCCATAACGATGGAATTTTGGAGAAAGTACTACCCGAATGACTGGTATGGTGTAATGACGAAGCTCAGCCAAATTGTGCATGGCCGAGAAATGGAACAACCCTTCCGCCTCGTAACACCAGAAGACGCTCAGAAATGGCTAGGTCAAGCTTTTAATTGGCATCTAGAGAAAAATCCCGTCCCACAACCGTTAGGTAAGCTACAGGATCACGCATCAGTACTCTCAGTACTTGGCTGACATTGCATTGCTAGGCGATCACCTTCTCAGTAAAGTTCCATTTCTCGCGGCTGCCGCTCAGGGTTGGGCGCATACGAGTGACCTTAGGAGGGGAGTGCGGATTTTGCAATTCCCATCCATTACGGGGAGCGCGAACAAATCCCGTCACTGTTTTGGCTTCTATGCCGGCAACGAGCTAACGGATGGACAGCTCATCGTCAACCAAGTTCTCGGTCAACAGTTCACTAATGTCGAGAATTTGAACTGGGCCCATATGTTCCTTGGAGTAAGTACTATGAACATTATATTCTTTACCGCGATTTAAAGTTTTTCGTAGAATGTTCTCCAGCATCCATTCCGAAACTTGAGTTTCCTAGAATTCCTGGGGGACCTCGTCAGCGGCAAGGCGGTTAACGATGACGGTAAACGTACCCCCCCATTTATCTTGCGCTTTTGCCAGAATGGTAAAGCCCCTTCGTTTATCATTGCTTATGGCTTGTTGGTGGTACGTCGGTGCCTGTCTATGCCTGCTGGTCGCGCGCTAATGTTTCATTCACAGCTTCAACACTGCGGGAGTAACCACATATCTGGCAATTACACTCCATCAGATATGCACTTCACCTTCACCAATTGCGGGAACACGTGGCAGAAGATCCAGGCCGTCGTTGCATCATTCGAATCGCATCCCAGTTTTCAGCAGCTTCTTGAGATCATCTACAACACTATTATACGCGGAAACAGGGCAACGACTAAAAAGAATGCTTAGGCAATGCGTAGATGTGGAACGGCGTAGGAGTTAAATTTTGGTATCTTGTTAGGAAAACGAATATTATTGATTTGCATCGGTGATCTATTTGAAACGCTGGCCCTTCATGTCTAGGCAGCGGATCCCACAGGACTGTCAGGAATGATGAGGAAGGCGAAATCGTTCTCTCCGCCACCTCCGAAGAATTTTTGGGCAGTTAGGATGACGCGGAAAACTGGAATCGCGATTTTGCAGACAGAGACGATGCGTGTCTTGCCATGCATAGTAGTACGGTCTTTCGTAAACATGTGGACTGGTCCACGTTTGACACTTGCATAGTCTCTCAAGCATTGGGTCAACTCATGTCTAATGCTACGCTCGATACTTTTATTACCGGTGACCAATGCCCAGTCATTTCTCCAGTTTCATGCGAATTCCATTATTGACCAGAACCTCTGGGACCGGGGCGGCCCGGATGGCCGTCACTCTAACCGTGACAGGCAGTGACCGGTGACCATTTTGTATTTGTTTGTTGCGCGCCGCGATGTGAGTAATCGTGATTTGTGACCTAATCGTAAGAACCGTTTATACCGTTCTTTATCCTTATGGCCTTTTATTGTTCCTCCCACTGCATCCATCCTCATGTCCCGGTCAGGCTGGGGCATTCCTGTCGACATCCCGGTACCTCCTGGTGGTACCGGTGGTGTCCCCGATTGGACTGCGCTGAAGTTCAATCCCTTAGGAGTGTACAATCTTCGGCGTCGCCTGGGTGCATTAAGTCGTGAGCCAGGTGTCTTCATGCGATACAAGGACAGATTTTTAAACAGCGATATTTCATGGTTTGCAAGCGGATTACACAATGATGGACAACATACTACTTCTCGAGACACTTTTCACCCGCTGTTCCTGACCGCTCGCGAGCATACGGGCGTTGGAGAGCCCGCCAACAAGCTTCGGAACAAGCTTAGGGATTCCGTACGCGATCATGTTTTTGATATGGTGAGTCTTATGTCAACTTAACAGGTTGTTCTGCAGCTCATCTTATCTATTAACCTGCAAGGCGACGCTATGGGATCGAGCATACGGTGGTTTTAGTATGGTCCTACACGTGGATGGTACAACCATTCCAAACACGCCAGCTCTACCAGAATATCTCAAGGCGCATGTCTATCTACCACCGAACCTCATGAATGAGTTCAGCGAGTGCCAAGAGGCCATCGCACAGATTGTCCAATCATTTATCGAAACTATTGGTGTCCCAACTGTCATGAGGTGGCGACGCGCAGCGAGTAACAACAACTGGTCGTTGACACAATCGGGCGGTGTTCCTGTACCATCGACGCATAACCTCCCTCTTGTCCCAAACCCTACTATGCCAACTTCGTCATACTATATATTCCCTGGCCGCCCATATGGATCATTGCCATCGGATGGCGCTTCTTCACATTTGTCGCATCTACCATCATTGCCAGACGTAGGCCCCTCATCTCCATCAAGGCCAACGCAGCACGACGTGCTGGATACAGGTTTGAGTGCCTCTTCTGATGCGCAAGATGCGAATCATGGACCAGAATGGGACGCAATCATGGAGAGGAATACACGGTTGAATAAGGAGTTGAATGAAGCCCGGGATAGAGAAGCTGAGCAGGAGCAGGTCATCGCCAGTTTGCGAGAGGAGATTCGCAACTTCGTGGTCCGACAGGACAAACGCGGTTACAATGAATTACCCGCTCGTCCTACTGCATCTGGCTCTAACAATATGTTACCCAATCTTCAGACTGGTACCAATACACGCATATTTCTGCCCGGAAGCCAGCCACAGACGTTTGCCCCCTCGTCGTCGGCAACAGCATCACACCGAGCATCCTCGTCATCGCCAGTTCGGGAGTCATTTACGCTTCAGCCTAATTACCAACCTTCCTCTCCATCCACAACCCGCATTTGGGGTCATCCACTAACCGCTCAGGTCCGCTTTGCGACCCCTTCAACTAATCATGCAATGAGGCGTCCTGTGCTCCGAGGAGGACTGCAGTCTTTTGGATTCTATTCCGAGGCCTTCATTGAGAACAACAACCTCGATGACCGATTTCATTCAGAGTTATATCGATTATATGAATGTACATTGCCAGCTAAATGGCACCAAGAGATTGTGAGCTGGTTCGCAGGATACGAAGAAGCTACAGCTTCATCCTTGGCCGGCGGTCTACATGAGGCCATGTGCGCCGATGCAGCCGCACATCAGTAGATCATGTCTTTGTTTTATCATACGGTTTCTAGAGCGGACTTTGCGTTATTTATGACACTGTTGTCCGCCGAATTTACCTTGCTTCCGTTAGATAATTCTCACGTTCGTTTTGTCGTTTATGGCAGTGTACTTATATACTCTTCGCTAGTATACCTGCTTTGCTCTCTACATAGTATTTAACACACAGGGTCGATTTTCTCCGATAAGGCTTTATGTGTTCCTAAATGAGCAAATGCAATTGACCCAGCAGATTTGGGCGCTGCACGTGATATAACGCCGTAGGTGCAATATGTTCTATATATATGCCATAATTATTAGGTACTGATGGTGGAATGGTTAACTACTGGTCAGTTGTTATTATGTAATGTTTATTTTGTGGTTCGAGGGTTCAATTCCCTCCTGTGGCATTTTGTTTTTTTTTTGGTCTATTTACTCCGCCACGTCCATAATCAGCATTGTGTACGGTTAGGATGGTTAGGTTTGGTTAGTCTTGGTTTGGTTAGTTTAAGTTACGAAACACAAATTATAGCATTAAACATTGCATAAATTGATGCCTGGCATATTGTAGACAAAAAAACTAGTCTTTAGTGTGCCCGACCGAGACACCCCTTGGGGGCCCCGCCAAGCTTGCGAGGCAGGGGAGGGTGCGAGTGTTGGGTACTATTTTTTCAACTGCGGAAACATAGTATACTGCTAAAATCTATACCTCAGAGGACTCGCATTGTGGCACTAACTTCCTTATTTGATTTGGCAGGAGCACCCAAAATTGCTGGGCTAATAAATGAGATTGCGATGAACGGCCACTGGTCACAAGTGACCTTGAACTGAACTGCACTTGACTACAGTTGACTTTCCACTTTTACAGAGTGTCACGGGTCACATTCATCGCTGAACTGAAGACAAGATACAAGTTCACCCACTGAACGTTGAACACCTGGTCGACAGTAGCTGCAATGCAAACACTTTGGGATGTTTAGGCACTCATCCATGAACAGCCACTGGTAACTTGTGCCTCTGGGTCCCTGGACAATAAGACCTATCCTGGAACACGATCCACATGCGTACTTCAAGTTTGTCCTGTTTCTGCCTCGCCATGCAACCATGGGCCATTCATGATCAGCCGCTTAGTCACGCTTTCCACCAAAGCGTTGGGGACCACGCATGGTGGTTAAAATGTGCAATAAGGTAGGCTTTACACCCATATTGTCTCATTTACAGATATTAATTGATATCATTGTTCATAAGCCAATGGATATTGTACATCAGGATACATCCCCCTCGCCCGACCAGCAGCGCCTCATCTTCGCTGGCAAACACATGGGTCTACAATTACTGTGCAGATGCCCAACAGGATTGATTGATGGCTGGCAGACTGAAGAAGGTTGGTAAAGGATTTTATTATTTTAGGGGTTGTCCACACTTAATATGCTAAGCCTCTCTGCATCCCCAACTACGTCTGTCCCCAAGTGGGCATGTGCAGGGTAATAGACACTCAGCGCTGAAGCCCGTGAGTTCGTTAATACCTACATTTTTTTAACCAGTTCGCTGACAATATTTATTTTCTGTCTTGTATCCCCACAAGTATACAAGATAGAATGCTGATTGCAAAGCGGCATCTTTTTGGCTATGTTGGTGACTGTGGCTGCATGCACGGGACGTCCAGCGGGTCTCTCTTGTTTGCTTCTACTGCATATGTCTGTTCTGGCTTTCCCTAATTTCAGCACGGAGCATAGTTGCACACAGTGTTCAGTATTACATTAATTGAGCTACAATATAATTATTTGGCAAGCAAGAGTCAGAATGGTAGCGGGAGATCAGCCATTACTATTTCATTACAATTATTGAGCTACAATATAATTATTTGGCAAGCACGGGTCAGAATGGTAGCAGGAGATCAGTCATTACCATTTCATTATAATAATTGAGTTACAATATAATTATTTGGCAAGCAAGGGTCAGGATGATAGCAGGAGATCAGCTATTACCATTTCATTACAATGATTTGGCTACTTTACAATTGCTGAGCAGACAAAAAGCAGAATTGTACTGTATGGTCATTTACTAGCGGCCCGACGAGTGTTGGTACAACATTATATTTATTTATTATGTCTGAGCACAAACTGCCAAACAGCCCTGTATTTACAAACTCCACCTGGTCATACCAGGGTTGGTCAGCACCACTGTGGTGCTGACCAAACTTGATGGCTCCTCGGACGGATGCAGGGTCTGAATGAAACCAATGCTTCTGACTCCATAATAAACTTTAGTGCTTTGTTTTAGTGGCAGAATATACACTAATGCTATGGGAGAATAATTTGTTCAGCTCGGATTTTTTATTAAGGGCACCATTCTACTGATCACTCTGCAGGGATGGATTCACCTGGGCCACGTGACTTATGCACACTGACAAAAACGGTCCGCAAACCCAATTGGGATTGTCCATCCCCAAAAGGAAAAATCAAATTCTTTTGATTCAGTACAGCTTGGGTCAAAATTAGTGATAAGGACTGCTTTTGAGTCACTGAAAACCAAAATAAGCTGAAAGACTAATCAGCATGTCTGCTGTCACAATCTCTTTCCACACCAAAATACCCATTGGAATGGTGGGAAAACCTTCATGCATACTAATAAGTAGTAGGCAGGTGTGCGGGGTCCGGCATGACAGATGTTTCCGAGTCTGGGTGTTCGGCAGTACTACTACTACTTGCTCTTGACCACCATGGCCATAGCCCTTGACAGATGCATTCAAAGGACATGCTCAACAGCTACCCACAACTTCGAGCGTTCACCTAGCTTGGGTGAAACAGTGGTGCTGAAGGCTAAACCTGCTGGGTTGCGGCATACAGGGTCAAATTATGTACCTTTGCAACCTTCACCAGTTGATGATACTAAGTCATCCGTGACCCAGCAAATTTCCAGTCCATCAATTGAAATTTCCCTGCTGGACAATTTTAGCGAATTTATTAAGGCTAGGGACCCAGGTGCTTATAAAGTACCTTTAGATCTACCCGCATTTCTTCTCACTCGCACTCACACATAGTCTAGGAATTCTACCCGGTGACGCTCAACGACTTCCTCTCACTCAAAAATAAATTGGATATAATCAGCGAAATCAGGTGACTTTACGATTGCTATAATTTCGACTCTGCTCCATACTTTAACTTGCGCGCATTCAATCAGCTACATCCACATTGCCCAAGCAAGAACGCTATTCATTATGGTCTGCTCAGACGCTCACGAAATCACTTGCGTAGCTGTATGCAAACAGTTGACTGCCGCTATGGTGAAGCAAGAAGGCCTAAACCCTCCACTCGCCGAATGGGAGCTACATACCAACCGTTCACGCTGGTTTAACGACGCCAACGAGCAGTACGTACCTGATATGTCACTCTGCTTCCGACGTACCGCACTACTCTGCGGTGAGTTCGCCCTCACCCAACCCTGGGACATCCTTCGTCGCAAAATCGATAGAATACTCCTCGACAAAGATGTCCGGGGAGTTTTGGTCATAAAGCTAACCGAAAATTCCGAAAATTGGACCTGGTCGAAGCCCACTCGAGTCGCCAACTATAACGACTTCATCACATTCGACGACTTTGATGCGCGAATGCAACGCGCCCAAACGGCTGACGAGTATGGGGCTTTGTCGATGGTTGGGTGGGAATGGATGGGGAAGGTTACGTGCGAAGTCTACTTTTTCCCTGGTGAATGGCAAGTCGGGTTTGCGGACCCGCAGGCAGTGAGTGATACTATTTGTCTTCCTGTATAATCCCCTTAACAGTGTGCACAGTATTCGTTGAACGGGGATAGCAGGTCATTCACTGACCTCAACGTACAGTTGGCTACCATTTGGTCGGACATCGTCCGAGACATCGGACGTCAACTTTCATGCCCGGTGGATCCGATCAAGCTCTCCATTGATTGGCATGAGCTAAATAAGAGGGTCGTCAAAGGGTTGCGATACACGGCTTTTGAAAGATACCTTCGGTGGTTTGGCCCACGGAGGCATTGTAAGCGGGACAAAGCGGAGGGCAGGCCGCGGACTCGGGCAAGGGCCTCGTAGAATTTGTTTTTGGTTTGGTTTTCGAGAGGACTATGTCAGTCATCATTTTCTGCGTGCTGTAGATCCCTGATTTGTTGCCAAGCCTTGTTGGCACTTGGTGTTGGTCCTATTGATCTTATTCTTGCTCCTACTCGTGAACTTTCCGTGCAAATTCAACAAGAGTGCACTAAATTCAGTTCCAACTCTCGCATTCGCAACACCGCCATCTATGGCGGGGCCCTCAAATCCGCGACTTGCAACGAGGCGTCGAGATCGTTATCGCTACTCCTAGGCGTCTGATTGACTTGCTCGAAACTTGGTCATAGATGAGGCAGATCGTACGCTTGACATGGGTTTCGAGCCTCAGATTCGCAAGATCGTCAGCGCGCACCGCCAATCGAGGGAATCCCTTGTCTTTGCTATGTTTCCTTCTAACCTGCAGCCTGGCCCCCATCACGTCCTCTTTCGCAGAGTCGCGTAGCAGGGTTTACTCCAACAAACATTCTTGCTGTTCTTGGTCAGTGTTTGGTTATGGACTTCGACTCCCCAGTGCGGCTTGTCTCTCGTTTGCAAGTATTAATTCCGTCTTGATTCTCAATGTCTGGTAGGAAAATGATCTTTACTACAAGATTCCCGCAAACTCACCCAAATTTTCCTTTTTTTTGTAGACCAAATTGAACTGTCATCGCCTCCGTTCGACAGCGTTTCGCAAGTTTGATTTTCACCAGCGAACCCTGACCATCTCCTCGTAGCAGCATGGGATGCAGTACGTACTTCTCGATAGCCATACTGTTTCCAACTGACTATATCTCCACGACACAGACAGTACGATTCTATGATATTGCAGCCAACGAACAAAAGGTGAAATTTGACCATAGGGCAGCAGTGCTTGCGACGTGTTTCTCGGATGGCGGTCACGCTTTTAGCGGTTGTTTAGACGCATCAGTTCGAGAGTACGCTCCTGTCTGGTTCTGGTTCGTTCTGCGACGCTAATGGCTCGTTAGGCTGAATATTGAAACGGAGAAAATACAGCATACAATGACTCGATTTCAAGCATGAGCTATTCTTCAGAATCTAGTGTGTTCCAGAAGCTTCTTTTATGTCTAGTATGCAACTAAACACTCCACCAGACGTGCTGATAACAGGTTCTTGGGACCGAACACTCCGTTTCTGGGATCCTCGTTCCGCCTCCCCACAACAGCTCTCGCGCGAGCTCCCGGAACGCGTGTACCATATGGACATAACGAAGAACACGCTGGCAGTGGCCATGGCCAGTCGGATGTTCTACATATACGATATCATGAAGATGGACACACCTGCCCAGCAGAGGGAGAGCAGTTTACAATTCCTGACGCGAAGTTTAGCATGTATGGTTCGGAAGATGAAGGACACTTCTAGTATTTGCCGGTTTACATGTATTTTATGTTGCCAAAACTCTCGGAATTTGAATTATATATTTGCTTTTGTGATATTGCATGGCTTCTAGAACCTCAAAAAATATTAGTTGCATTCCCGCGAACTTGAACTACAAAACAGGCCTTGAGCAGACTACCATCAGGATTTGGTCCAAAGCTCAGGAATTATCTGGTTGCTACAAAAATTGGAGTACAGAACAAGCCTTGAGCAGACTTCCATCAGAATTCAGTCCAAAGCTCGGGAAATACCCGCTTGCTACAATAATTAAAGTACAACACAACCCCTGAGCAGACTACCATCAGTATTTGATGCAGAGAACAGGGATTACCATCTTCCTATAAGGATTACGCAAAAATATCGACACTGAACAGATAAAAATCAGGATTGTACTACTTGTTCAAGTGCTGGCGGGCTGGGGGAAATTTACATCAATTTATATTGTTTTGTAAGGTCTGAACACCAACCGCCACTCTGCTCGGCACTTATAAACTCCGCCACCCCGATTTCCTGATAAGTTGAAAACTTGAACTTAACATCTAACAAGTGCATCTGGATATCAAGAACTTCTCATTCGAGAGGTTCAAGACTGGCTCCCGATTCTAACTGGGATGGCCACAACAAGAACAATAACAAAAAAGAAACCAGTATCCCACCTAGTCACCAGCGAGTCCTATGATGGCAGTGGATTGGCAGAAACTGGTGACAAATTGACCACCATGGCTATAGTCCCTGACAAGTGTATTCAACGGACATTCTCAACCACTCTACATGCACCAGCTGAGTCACTGTCGCGATGCAGTGGCTCTCCTGTGTTGTGGCATACGAGGTCGTTGCGATCAGGTTATGCACCTCCACCACCTTCTCCAGCCAGTAGTGCTAAGCCATCTGCGACTCAAGACATAATATCCCCATCTGCTAATATAGAAGCTGAGCGTTCCCCGTGTTTGGATCCTAAGAAATTTATTCAGGCTATCAAACCGGGCGCCTATCAGGTAGCTCACTCCTACATTCCTTCTACACCTACACTCACGTATTCCACAGGAGTTTCGCGCGGTTTCGCCTAAAGAGTTCTTTGCAATCAAATCCGACTTGGACCAAAATAAGCTACTCAAGTTGGTCTCGTTTCCACTAACGTTCTGTTTACTCACGCACCATCGCTCGCAGTTACATATACCTCACCAACGACCAGACACTGATCATCATGACTATCAGTCAAGTCCACGAGAACATGATTATAACCATCGTCCAGCCATTCTTGGATGCCATGAGGCTCCAAATAACCCGTAACCCGCTACTCGACGACGACGGAACTTGGGTATTGAGTACCAACAAATCGACTTGGTACCAGCCGCAGCATGGCAAAGATGAATACACCCCCGACATGAGGGTATCCCACCGGGATAGTACGCTCTTCGCGCTCGAGGCCGCTGCCTCACAGGGCATGTATGTTCTGAAACTCAAGGTCGAACGGATCCTTGCAGACGAAGATGTCTTGGGAGTTCTGGTGATAAAAGTAGCTGAGGCATCCGGGCGGTCCCAGCCTTCGTGGGCTGCCCCGCAGGATTATTTTATCTCGTCTGCTGCTTGGGCGGAGAGGATGCGCACGGTCGATCCGTACAGCGGTATATCTGCGGATGGGTTAGAGTGGGCGAAGAAGACTTCCTGTGATTTGTTTTTTTTCCCTCGTGGTTGGTGCTTTGAGGACGGTGATCCTCCGGCGGTGAGTTTTCGATATCTTTCCTTTGATAGTGTTTCTTACAGCGTCGCAGTACCCCTTGAAAGGGGACCTTACAGGCATAAACGCTTGCTTGACCGACCTTTGGTCATCCATCGTGCGAGACGTCGCGAAGCGAGTTGGGACTCAAGCAGAGCCAGTGCCGCTCACCATTGATTGGAATCTCGTTCGGAAGAAGTTCGCCTCGGGGATGCATTCCACAGCCCGGGAAAGGTACCTTCGATGGTTCGGCCCAACCAGGCATAGGGAGTTAGAGAAGAAGGACCGTGTTTGATCAAGGTTCCAGCTCGCCGAAGAGGTCAAAGATGGCATAGGCTCTGGTTAAATTCGAATTTTGTTAACTTTGTATACTAATACTTGAATGCTCAAGTACATATTTGACCCTCGTCGTGACGGAGAAGGCTCCCTTCGAAGATATGCGTTACAAAGGCTTCGTACAAAATGACTGTGCTTTCGCAGGCCATTCACTCGGCAAATACTCCGCTCTTGCTTCTATTGCAGACGCCCTTCCCGTCTCCTCGCTTGTGGATCTAGTCTTCTACCGAGGGATCACCATGCAACGTGCCGTCGAGCGTGACTCGGAGAACCGGTCGAATTATGCGATGTGTCCCGTCAATCCCAGCCGCATCTCAAGATGCTGCTCTTCGCGAGGTCATCGATAGCATTGCTATCCGTACCGGAACCTTGCTCGAGATTGTGAACTATAACGGTGAGATAGGCCGCATCGGTTATTTTGCGAGTCTGACTTTGTGCAGAGCCAACAATACGTCTGCGCTGGCGAGCCTGTAGCACTTCAAGCCCTGACCAATGTGCTGGTTTATCTCAAGGTTCAAAAGATTGATATTGCTAATGTACGCTGTGCATTATTTCTCGCCAGTTACCTGCATGCTGACTTGTATCAGTTGACGGAGACGTACAGCGTGGAGAAGGTGAAGGAGATCTTGGGTGATGTTGTGACTAAGTGTTTCGACAGAGCAAATGCCCAGCAGATCCGAAGGTTACATCAAGCTCGAACGTGGATTCGCCACCATACCTTTACCAGGGATCGAGGCGTTATGCCGTTCCGTACATGTACGTGTAACGTTTTCTTGCCTGATGTTCTGCCCATGAATTTCCGTAGACCTTTCTAAAAAGATTCACGCTGCCCAACTCAACCCTGATATGCTTGTTGGCAAGTACATCCATAACTTGGTGGCCAAGAAATTCGACGTCTCCCGGGAATACGCGCAGCTTATCTACGCCCAGATATCATCTCCGCGTCTAGACAAGGTGCTGAAAAAATGGGACCGAGACAACTGGGCATCCCCCGAGCAACGCCAGAAGCTTGCATACATCATCCTCGTGGAGCTTCTTTTGCCTACCAGTCCGCCTCCCCGTTCGTTAGATCGAAACTCAAGATCTTCTTTTCAAGGACTTTATCAAGATTGGTCCTTCGCCGACTTTAACTGGAATGCCCATGAGGACTCTCAAGGCCTAGTACGAAGCACAAGATGACTCTATCACGCACCCCCGCGTTTTCCTCTGGGCCTGTGCAAACTGCAGCGGCTCCTGTCGCGGCGCTTTCTGGGCCTGCCACAAGCATCGATGATGTCTCCGTCAAAGCCAACAACGTTTTGAATGTAATCGTTGCCGAAAAGTTGAAGAAGAAAGTCGAGGATGTGCCACTTTCAAAATCCATCAAAGACCTCATCAGAGGTAAATCAACACTTCAAAACGGGATTTTGGGTGACCTTCAGATGGAGTTCACGTCTGCGCCCGAGAAAGGAGAGGAATTACCGCTCGAGGAACTCGGTGCCGCGTTAGGCGTTGGGTATTCCAGGGCTCTTGGTACTAAATATACTTCGGGTCTGGTATCACGCATGGTCGGTGGATGCGTATGGGTTCATATATGGCCACTGTGGGTATACAATCACATTACATCATATCTAACGTCTCTATTTATTTACAATGCCTGGACATCCGTTCACGGACAGCCCTGTACTTACAAACTTCGCCCGGTCATACCTGCGCCGCGCTGATTTCCTGATGGTCGCGCAACCATTCCGACAACTGTCCCACCAGTACTTGTGGTATCACGCAGCCATGATTATCTGGGTTTGCGCAGCTGGACAGCACATGTGAATATCAGGAAACAAAGTACGCGTCGCAATGGCTTACGTGCACTCTGCGACAGTCTCTGGGCTCCGGAGAGAAGCAGGCGTGTGCCTCTTTACCCAGGCCGACCGCCAGCCTGTCGTCACACCGAGGCCGATTTCGATCAGGATTCGGAACGCGTCTGTATTCTCTAGGAACCCGTGGTCGAGCATTCGAAGATCAAGGTCAACCCAATAAATTTGAAGAAGGTCGAGGAGGCGGGAATCATGGCCACACTGTCGGCAATTTCCCTATTCAGAGGCTGCCTCCACTCAGTTATTATTTACCATCAACTCAAATTTGTCCGCCGACGGTAATCTCAAACTTATCACGGTAGGTTTCATATTTTTAATACTACTATTATAACTTCTACACCTTAGTTAAAAGCCTCACAACTTCATTATAAAGAGAATGCTATTCAAAGGCGGGTGGTTTGTCAAATATACGCAGGTGTCTCAAGCTAACAAACTACTGGAGTAGCCTCAACCTTCTACGCTCCCGGCTCCATCTTCAACCACGTTGGGGGAAACCAAACCACAGTTGACCGTCGTCGGTATAAAAAGCAGACCATTGTCAAAAATAAATTTGTCGTCATCATCCCACCCCCCGTCGCCCCACCTCCTACCGCCCTTCTTGTCACAACCATGTGTTGTGGTGTGATTATCGGTTTTATGTAAGTACAAATGCTCTCATGATCTACTTCCATGCTCATTAATGGCTAGACTTGGGGTTTTTTATATACAGATGTAATTATAATGGGTGCATCCTATTCACGCCGCTCAGCATATTGAGCTTTACATGCAACATCTTAAGTGAGATTCTCGCTCCGGTGATATCGTATTTGACCACGTGCCCTGAACACCCTCTTTTCACTTCTGAACAAGATCGTCCACAATATCATCGAATACAACTTCCAGCACTCGGACTTCCCTCTGACACCAGAACGTGTTGAACAATATGTCACCAAACGTCTGCTTCTTAAATCTCCTTGCTTTGCAAAAGCTACAGCTACTTTACCTGCTTTCTGTACCAGCTCTAAGGCTTTGCGACTGGCTCGCATTCAGTTCCAGATCTCGATTTTTTACTTGCTTTATCCAAATTGTAACGAATCTACGACGTCGATGTCTTCTCTCAAACCTCGTCTCACTGTCCTGGCGGCGCTCTGTTCTCTTATTGCTATCACGGGCCCCGCACCCGTTCAAGGGTCATAGTACATGCCTATGCATTCTATAGACTCGTCTACTGGCTTAATATCTCACTCTGCGTCAATGATGTCGTTGTCAGAGTCCACGTCGATGTCGCATCATCAACTGGAATCTCAGACTCTCCCTCGTGCTGAATCTTCCTCCGGACAGTCTTCTATGAAACCTACTCGTCGTGCCCTGGATGATCGTCTAACCCTTCGAGCAAGACGTGTCGCTGCTTCACGCAAGAACGCGAAGAAGTACAAGGGGAAGGGGGAAAAAATCTTATAAAAAGAAAGTACGTCTATCTCTTTTCTCTTCTGTTCAACACAAAATAAGGTGACGCCTTGTCACGTTAGCGGATTACCTCGTGGAACACTCTAAATCCTATACTCTCGCTCTCAGAATGGATCGGAGACCGCGCCCGTCCGCCTAAGTTTACAAAGCGCAGCCTTAATAATAACCTTCCTCTTCTTCTTCAACAAGCAGTCATCGTCAACCAGCAAGGACAAGAACCAAGAACCAGAGCTGGCATTGGTAATGAAGAACAAGACGCGGATGGTTTTGTTCATGTCCGTCATAGATCATTCTCGACTTTTTCCAGCCATTGGAATGAGGGAAATGCCATTCGAGCTGAAAAGGTGGGCCACAGACGTGACACCGAACATAAACCATCATCTGTTGTCATCCCAAACACGCAGGAGGGAAAACTGTATCTCCTTTCGAGCGAAAATAGGAAAAGAGATGAGACTGGTATTCTCACAAGAGTTAACAATAACAGGTACAATTCGCGACCTTTTGTTCAGCGGAAAAGGGAGGAGGATGGTGGTGTACCGGGGACTATTGATATCATGGTTCGCATTCTCATCTCGCTGCATTCTAGAGACCACTGTACTAACCGAACTTTTCACCTGCATGCAGAGCACCGTCTACGGCTCAAATAAAGGAACGCGCATCGCTTCTTTAGTTCTTGATATCGCCAACTCCACCACCGATAACTCAACAACCCACTTCGTCCTCGATGCATCAAGCACAAACCAAACTCAAATTTATCTGGTCAAAGCACCTTCTGCTCCTGCATCCCATGCGAGCATGTCTATCGACTCGGACGAGAATACAAATCCGGTAGCGGACTTGGAATCAGGCGATATCCCGGTGATGCTCCAGCTTCCCATCTTTGATGCCACACAAGCGTCCATGGTGCGCTACTGCACGACATTCGACCCGAGTCCAGAAGGTCCAGGAGGTCCTCTGACCGCCGAACCCTGTTTTCCGTGGTCCACTAACGCGGACGCTAATACGAACGCGACTCAGACACATAAAAGTCAAGCATTCACGTTTAACGAGAATACGGGAGTCGTCAGGCCTATGTGGTTCAATGGCGAGGATGATGGAACTGATCATGGTAATAATGCTAGCGTGGAGGATGATGGATATCAGGGTGGTTATGAGGATGGAGACGAGGCTGCTCAGGCCCCAGTCGCGAACGAGGACCCCCAAACGCCTGTGGGTGGCTAGCATTACGTCTCTACGTGCTAGGGATACGATGAATAACTCTACTGCACCTGCTGCACCTTCGAGCTCGACATCCCCCAATGGATCTCGGAACGTCACGCTCGTGTTCACCCCAGCCACTCCTGAGGTGTCTCCCCAACAAATTAATTCAGACACCAATGTGGTCGCAAGCTCTTCCACTGGACCTGGATGCCACTGGGACAACCACAAGTATGATTTCCACTGGTACTATTCCCAATACTGCCGGCGGCGGCAATGGAAACAAGTGGTGCCATCTCCAGCTCTTCGGTCCGACAGACTACCCTTTCGCGTTTTGTAGCCTGGATGAATGGTCTGAGTATCTTTCAGATCAAAGTCTCGAACAAAGTAGGCTACATCCACTCATATGGATTAGATGTGTCAGCAGCAATATAAATGTTAGACGAAAATCAGAACAGGATCATGAGCTCAAGTATTAAAATATTGCTGAAATAATTGGATGACATTGCAGTAGCTGAACAGATGCACAACATAATTCTGTCCCTTGATCAATTACTGGCAGAATGAGAGCAGCAATATAAATGTTGAACGGACAAAAATCAGAACGGGATCATGAGCTCAAGTATTACAATATTGCTGAAATAATTGGATGACATTGCAGTGGCCGGACAGATGCACAACAGGGTTCTGTCCCTCGACCAATTGCTGGCAGAATGAGAGCAGCAATATAAACGTTGAACGGACAAAAATCAGAACGGGATCATGAGATCAACGATTACAATATTGCTGAAATAATTGGATGACATTGCAATAGCTGAACAGATACACAACATGATTCCGTCCCTCGATCAATTCCTGGCAGACTGACAAGGGTTGGTCAAGGATTTTATTTATTTACAATGTTTGGACATCCGTTCCCAGACAGCCCTACACTTACAAACTCCGTCCGGTCATACCGGCGTCTCCACGATTTCCTGATGTCTCTGCTATAACGATGGGTCCACTTTGCCGCGCCTTTGGCGGCTTTAGGCTGTCGTCAGCCTGTTATGAGTCCCTTGAGCTTCAAGGCCACCCAGGGATTAACAAATACGAGAAAAGCTCGTATCGTTCTTCACATTGGAGGTCTAAGCTCGGAACTAAACGGAACGATGGAATTTATCCATGCGGCTCATGGACGGTCTCACATTGCAGATTCAGTTCGTGTCGGAAAAATCATATGACGAATTTTGGGGTTAGCCTTATTAGTATTACTAATATTAGAGCTACTTGAACATTCTCACACACTCAAAATTTCATACTAGTGGGCGGCACAGGACATGTCAGGCTCTGCCAGGCTCTGCGTCAGAAATATATATTTTAAATCACACTTCTATCTGTATTGCTCCAATGCAAGCAATCCAGAGGTCTAACATGCACTTTTGCCTCTGGGATAATTACCAGCTCTGCCTGTTAATCTCTCATCATGATCTGAATCATGTGGCAGTGGGACTATGTCACGTGCGCATTTTGTTTCATAAACTGAAGTCGGAACTTACGTCTCGGTTGAACGCACCAGCTCTGTAATATCGAGATTCGCCACCGCGGGTAATGCACCTTATCTCAAGAAGGCTCTCAAAGCCACTTGGACTTGACAGTATAACATGCCTCAGTGACTAGCAGTTATCGGTCTGTTAGCTTCAATCCAAACGGGGAGGATGAAGCAATCGAGAGGATTGTACCGATAACCTATGATCCAAACGTCTTCGTCGGGAAAATTGAACAAAGGTTGTGCGCGCGAGCACAAAACCTATTTCAAACATGTTATCGATTTGTCCATGCTAATCACCAAATCACGGACCTGCTAGCGATAGGGGAGAACTTACCTCTGCAGAGCAAGGGACACAATCATGAAGCTTCATAATTATAATGTCGGGTAATCGTTCGAAACAATAATAATTCGCGTATTTTACTCAGTTATCGTTTACCACTAACTCAACTCCGTCCACCAACGTTAACCCACCACTTAAGGTCAGTTTCATATTTTAATACATCTATCATATCGCTTACCGTCTGTTTATAACAGCACAACTTTAGCAAGCGTATTATGCCAGAAGAACGTGGGTGGTTCGTTGATTTTATGCGAGCCTCGAGCTAATAGGCTTCCGGGAGAGTAGCCACATTCGTCGACGCCTCTCATTCGACGTTCAATGATGTACATGGCGATCAAATCAATATTTATATTGATAGTCGTGTATACGTATATCAAACGCAAACGATCGTTCAAACGCAAACGACCGTTCAAACGCTGATTCCTCCCATCATCTTTAGTTTGGTGACGGTTCTTTCGATTCTTATTTTCATGTAAGTACGATTCCTACAATTTGACGTTACCTATTTCATACTCACTAATTCCTAGGCGGTTTCTTTGAGTTGGTTGAAAACGAGTCGCATTTTCATTCATCCTAAAATATATACAAAGATTGTTGTTGTGGTTAGATATGGGATGACTCTATCCACAATTATGACTGAACTAGAATATTTCCATGCAGAAACTTACAGAAAGCAATAGCAGGCTCGAATGCCCTCAGGGAAAATGGTAAGCCACAATGTATATATGTTGCATACTCCTGCTGACTTTGATTCCCTTGCAGGTTGTATCTCTGCAAGCTGAGAAGCCTGTTGCAACGTCCATTAATGTATTCCCTACTATCGCTCCCGACACGAGTACAGTTTCGTCGTTCGGTCCTCGCCAAGCGTCACTGCAGCCCTAGGAAGTAACGGTCAACCATTTCCATTCGACCCGGCCCGAGCCCGAGCCCTATGTGATGACTATTGGGTGGTGCGGTCTTGTGTGGAAAGGGTATGACGAAGGCCGATGCGGAATGGGCGAGGCGTCTTCCCATTCTCCTCGTCGAAAATTGCTAATATTCCAATGACGCTCCTACCTTGTCACTTGAAAATTCTTGGAGTTGGCCCTGTCACGTATTCCTAATCTTGTAATGTTGCATATTTCAATTTGGCTCTTCTTGCAGGTTACAGAATCACGTGATGATCTTGTACAATACCAAATAATATTGAAATAATTTTAATTTTATGTAATAAATAACTTACATAAACCTGAGAAGCACGAGGCCTCATCTCGCACTCGACGCCTGTT
>Ga0179590_1000010_pt1 | contig 30689 bp, 31 predicted proteins | sample CZOMad2_1_08_16f_FD_148622 | JGI IMG/M metagenome (GOLD analysis project Ga0179590, IMG submission 148622) | Vadose zone soil fungal communities from Angelo Coast Range Reserve, California, USA - CZOMad2_1_08_16fungal (Illumina Assembly) | ecosystem: Environmental > Terrestrial > Soil > Vadose...
ATGTTTGTTTTGTGATCGGGGCCCCATCTCAGACAATCAGCCAAAAGTGGTCACAAAATTAAATACTGGAATTGCCTACATACAGTAGGGTTGATTTTTCTGATAATTTAGAGCCCAGAAACATGAAAATTGGCGGTTGGAAAACATAGTTACAACACTACACATGAATATATATGGGTCAGAGCACTGAGTGCCATTCTGTGTTTAAATAAATGCTTTGTGCATGTGGAAACATGTCTGTGAGTATATTGAGCCACATCCCCCATGCAATTGTGATTTATGGGTCACTCAGTGGCTTGATCTGTATAGGTGGGTGGAGACCCACTACCTGGAACTCCACAGCTACTAATGCAAGTGGCCTCAAAAATGTTTCCAATCATTTTCCTGCACTATTCTATGACTGGGAAGCCTGGGGCTCTGATTTGTTTAGCTCAGGTTAGTCAGATATATGGACATCTTGTATTTCACCAGGGCATGTCATTCTGGCACAATGGCAAAGCTCTCATAAATCAGTCTATTTGCTCCCCCAGCCCAATTTAATACCATAGATGGTGGGGAGATACCCATGGTGAATTGTAAGGCCTTGAATGTGTGGTTGTGCCCAACTGGCCTGAAGGGGCAGGGTGACCTCACCATATCACTGTACTATTGTCCCCATAAATCAATTTTGTGTATCTCACCACTATTACCAATGCCATAGATGGTGGGGAGCCACCCACAGTGAATTGTATGGCCCTGGATGGGTGGTTATGCCCAACTGGTCTGAGGGTGAGGGTGACCTCACCACATCACTGTACTATTGCCCCCATAAATCAGTTTTGTGTATCTAACCACTATTACCAATGCCATAGATGGTGGGGAGCCACCCACAGTGAATTGTATGGCCCTGGATGGGTGGTTATGCCCAACTGGTCTGAGGGTGAGGGTGACCTCACCACATCACTGTACTATTGCCCCCATAAATCAATTTTGTGTATCTAACCACTATTACCAATGCCATAGATGGTGGGGAGCCACCCACAGTGAATTGTATGGCCTTGGATGGGTGGTTATGCCCAACTGGTCTGAGGGGGCAGGGTGACTTCACCATATGACTGTACTATTGCCCTCATAAATCTTGTTTGTGTATCCAACCTTCATTATCAATACAATTGATGGTGGGGAACACCCACAGTGAATTGTATGGCCTTGGATGTGTGGTTGTACTCTACTGGCCTGAAGGAGCAGGTTGACTTCATCATACTATTGTATTATGACCTTATGAATTGATTTTGTGTATTAACTCATTTAATCACTCTTTTATGACATCTGTTGATCAATTTTGTATGTCCAACCTTCATTGTAAACATAATAGATGGCGGAGAACCACTCAGAATTATCCATTAGAGGGTGACCTCTTCCTGCCACTCTCTGACAGCCCCATGGATCATACAATAGACACTGGAGAGCCACCAAGTGCCATTTATTAAACCTTGGATGTGTCCTTGTTCTTCATTGACCACAGGATGAAGGTGATCTTGTCCTGCTGCTGCCTGGTACATATAAGTCAGTCTCTTTACTTCCCAGCCCCTTTGCATATAATAGGTGGTGGGATGGCACCCATATTAAACTCAACTGTCATTCCAAGTGCAATAGATGGTCCAGAACTGAACTTGTATTCAAAGAATTATGCCAGGTATCAGAGGGTGCCTAATAGGTCAGAAAGTTTTAGTACTGGGTTTTTGCATACTATGCCTTCAAATCTTTATTAGATAGTCCAAATACAATTTAATTATGCTGAACATGGTCTTGTGCACCTTATTTGTTCATTTGATAGTGCTTTCTGAAGGCAGCACACAAAGGGGGCAAGTGTGTGTGCTCATCTTCTACTTTGGGAATTAAAATTACCATTTTAGGCATATTGTTGAAATCTATTGGGCTCCCATGCATGGGGCACCAGTGCCTAAGGTCTGGGCTTTTAGAATAGATGAAAAGCTCACATTATGTAACATTCCAACCAAAAAGTGACTCTAGATTGAGATCTGGATGTACTGAGCAAGGATATATGACCACAGCTATGATTAAATTCATTTCTGTCAATAATTAAATATTCAATTCTGATCCCCTTAATCCAATGATTTTTTACTATTCAATTCCCACCCGCCTCACCCGATCATTCTGAATATGGAATTTTCAATTTCGATCCACCTAATCCATCATTGGATATTTAATTCTGATCTGCCCAATCCAATCATTCCAACTACTGAATATTCAATTCCAGTCCAATGATTAGGATGATTCCAACTATTGAATGTTCAATTCTGATCCACCTATTCCGATTATTCGGACAATTTAATATTCAATTTCAATCCACCCAGTGCAATTAATGAATATTCAATTGGTAATCTGCCTGTGCATACACCAAATGAGTGTAATCCACTGGATCCCTGCACACACCAACTGAATATTCAGTTGGTGATCTGCCTGACTCCTGCATACACCAAATGAATATTTGGTCAGTCATCCACTGGATCCCTGCATGCACCAAATGAATATTAGGTCAGTAATACATCCACTGAACGGATATTAGGTTGGTAATTCACCAGATCCTAGCATACACCGAATGAATATTTGGTCACTAATCCACCTGATCCCTGTGTACTTCAAATGAATATTCAGTCGGATATCCACCCCATATACGTACATTCATTGTTTGTTATATTGATATCTGCCAAAGGCATTTGTTACAATGATTGGATATTCAGCGGGTAATAATTGAGTGATATAGAGTTTATCCAACGCAGTCCACCTATCTGATTCAATCGGATATCCAATATCCAACGTCAGAAAGCCTGATAATGGCTTCCTACTCATCAGACATGTTACCTACATGTATTGAATATCATTCCACCAACCCATATTGGACACATACTATGTATCATCTGGCAAATGTCTGCTGGGACATCATAAACAATATAATGTCATCATATTATCTACATATCTAACAGATATCTGGACTGAATGATGTGGCATTGTCATTGTGTATTGTAGTTGAAGTGTGGTCATCTTGTCCTTGGAATACTCATATGTACAAATATTCTATGGATGCATAACAGGAGAAAAGTGGATGTCCCAGTCAAGTACTTGAACATGAATAACATTATCATCACAGCTGGTTGTTATCCTGGCATACTCGGCAGGTGTACATCTGTTGTCCCTCGATAAGAAGTTGTTCCTCTCTGATGTTTCCCCGATTCTGGTCATCGATGTGATACTTGTACTCAAGCCAAGCCCACCACTCATCAACCTCCCCTGCTTCATCGTGTTCAAGCTGGTGTGCAAGCATCCAGGGGCCTGCTGCTAGATTCTCACGTGTATTTGGATCCATGAGGTCCCTGGCTTCTGACACAAATCTGATGTTTCCAGTGACAAAGTGTTTCTTTCCACCACGTGCAGTGGGCTGGAAAGCCACTTTTAAGATGGTTTCTGGAATGGATGGGTGTCTCTCCATCTGTTCCAAAAGGTATTCTTCCTGGCTGCCTGTGGAATTTTGCAGACATTTCAAGTTGTACCATTTTGTGCAGCCCCAACAAAATCTTTGCTCCTCAGCATCAGGAGTCCAGAGATTGTTGCAGTCATCATTGCAAGCTGTTGGGCCCTATTGATGGTTGAGATTTTGAGCTGGTGATTTCACCCTCGGAAACATACAGAATACACCTACTCGGAGGCTCAAGGTGTTATGGTCCCAGAAATATCTGTAGGTGGCTTGGCATATGATCAAGTTACAAGTGGTAAATGATGCTGACCTGCAAAAGTATGCCACCACTGCATTCTGTTGTAGATCATCATTGATTATAGTGGTCACATTTACAAGCCCTGTGCAGAAAATATCCATGATGTCTCCTTTGTGTGATATTGGTGGATATGGGTGACACACGCACCTTCCAGAGTTGCTGCATCTATTATATCCTGTTCGTGGGATGTGCAAAGCTCTTGTGCTCCCATGGTGGCAACATATCTGCCCAACATGTTAGCATCCATTGGTGTTCTGTGAGTTGTGCTGAGCACACCACCTCTTTATTTCTTCTGTCGGATGAGCTTCCATTACATCCTTGGGAGAATAGAACCATTGCACACAAACTAATGTTGTCTTCTACATTACTAACTCAGAATTTTCAAGCCATGTGCGTGTTATGAATGCAGACACGGACCGAAACTCTGGATCTGCGAAGTTCAATGATCTTTCCCTTCCAATAGTCATCTAGAGTCGGTTTTGACTTGGTGGATAGGTCTTCATGTTTGATTAAAACACTTTTGGGAAATGGCTGTGAAAAAGTCATGTACAGGATGTTATTTTGCACCTCACCAATCATGAATCCCAAACTTTTCTGATTGGCCTACATGCAACTTCACCTATCACCTTGGCTGTATGCTTGGATTTTTCCCAAACTCACCATTTCTGTTGACCCTGAATGAATCTATGGTTTTGGCAGATGTCCACTCAACTTTGAGGCGACGTAAGGCCATGTCTAGGAAGCAGAAAGGTTGGAATGTCACCACATCAATATTTCCGAATTCAGTTTGTTTTTGGCTGTTTTTCTCCCACACATGTTTGCCACGCTGAAAATTGCTGAAAATCTTTTGATTTGATAAATGCTGCAGGGGTGCCCTCCTGACAGCATTTTGTTTGTCAAGTACACCAAGTTTTAGGTTGCAAAACCCACTTTCATTTGCTTTTGCAAAATCAAGATATGCAGCACAGTGCTTGTTCCAATCATTTTGCTCTATTTTGCAACACCTGTACAATTAATAAATCAGTGCAGATAGGATAAATTTGACCTGTTCAGGAACAAATGTGTTGAGTGAAAATCTGATTTTTCTTTTAGGTTTTCCTAATGGGCAACAGCTGGTAAACTCTCCACTTACATTTTTTAATACTCCTTAACACATGGGACGTAGCAGGATATTTTTCGCTGATGGAATTGCAATACTACCGTAAAAATAAACAGACTATTGCCATACTTTTGGCTGCTGGAAATGAACAAGGTGATAATTATCTATTTCAGTTAGTCAAGATAGTAAGCCATGTTCTCATCTGGAAGGTATAATCTCAATCTGTTTAGGGGACGGTAACTATCATTAGTATTTGATCACACAGATTATCCTGTGAGGTCAACAAAAATTTTGCCACCATTTAGATTATCTCTTGATGACAAAAAAATTGCCCATGGTCAAACAATCATTTTATCATCAAGCTATGTCCCAGGTGTAAGTCCAAAAAGGACTGGCAACATTAAAACCATTTTAGTCATTTTTGACACGGGAATTTCCAAAACAACTGTCTCACGTTTCCTGCTCTGGTGTCTATACTGTCAATGGCCTCTCCATCACCATCACACAGCTGGGGTGATGACAGTGATGCACTTGCATGCTTACCTTCCTTACCTAGTCCCAGTTCAGGTGATGATGTTGAAGGTTGGGGTAATGCTGGGGATGCCCTTGGGAATCTTCCGACTCTGCTATCTAGTTCTTCTCCAAACAGCTCAGATAAGAGCTGGGGAGGTGCTGGTGATGCCTTGGAAGCTGCTGTGACTTGTTCAGAAAGTCTGTCAGATGCCTGGGGTTGGGCAGGTGATGCACTTGATTTTCTGTCTGATTCTCCGTCAGCTCTTCAGCAAGAGCCCATTGATCTGCCAGCATCTACCATCAATGTTGATCATTGGCTCAATTCAGATGGAGAAGATGACTCAGAAGTGCAATTTCCCGCTGGCTCTCAGTCACCCCCTCAATCAAACTCAAGCTTTGACAGTAAAAGTCACTCCAATTATGCACCATCAACAGATGGACACATTTCAAACCTCTCTCTGCCTGGTTCTGGAAATGGTGATCTTTCACCAAGAAAGTGTGCCTCTGAGGAGGATCTATTTATAGGTATGGAGTTGGAATTATTTGGGAATATGTGGCAACCACAGATTGAATGTCTGCCTCCAGAATCCATCCTTGCTGATCCATATTGGTGGAGTAACGCATACTGTGAATTGTCCAGTGTTGTTCCTGGTGCTAGATTGCACCCAGCTGCTCTGGACCTTTACCTTACACATGAGTGGTATGCTGTGGCACAACGAGTGGGCCCAGATAAATGCTCTGCCTTTTACTTAAACAGATCAACTGCTCATCACATACTCTCAGGCACTCTGCCTTATACACTGCGTAAGCAGCTGTTGCATTCTGAAGAAGGCACTGTCCGACAGCGTCCAGTCCTCTTCCTTCAAGCACATGATGATGAAGCACCATATCTCTTAGTCCTTTTGGATTACACAGCCAACAAAGTCTTCTTGTTTGGAAGGTTTGGCAGAAATCCTGATGATACTGTGTACACCACATGGAACCATGCCACACTTTGGGACAGCATTGCTGATGCATTTGGGTGGGTGACAGAAGATGAGGAACCTTCTGCCTTCCAGCTTGATTGGGTCCAGGTGTGCAATCAATTGTATTCAGATTACTATCAGCTCTCACCTTCCATTAGATCGGACATGATAGTGGACCTGGTATGGCTGCTGTCATCCATCATGTCCTTCAGTCTGGGTGGAAGGTGCCACAGAATGTTGGCCAGTTCTCAGCACCTGCCACTCTTGCTTGCATGCATTTGATGCGTGAGCACATATTTTATGAGGTGCTAAAGAATTCATATAGGTATTATAATATCTGGTATATGTCAGAGGATCAAGAGGCATATTCTCTGAGCCCACCACAGCATGTCTTGGATGACATGAAGACCGGGCCAGTAAAATTTCATCGGTTCAAAGAGATTGCCCTCAAGTTGGACGCTCATAGGCGTAGAGGCTGCCACTCATGCATTCACAATGAGGATGGACACAGACATGATTTTTCCAGTGCCAAAGGGGATTTTCTGCCATCAGAAACAGCTCAGGACAATCCAAATGGACATAAACATCCTTTCGGCCTCTATGATGTCACTGTCCCCCGGCAAATACAACCCACCACAGAAGAAGCCATACCTCTCCATACAGATCATGACCATGAAACACCGTCAGCAAACGAGAGCCTCGATGAATTTGATGACTATGACAGTGCTCCTGTTCAACGCACACGAGACAGAGACATTGACCTCGGAAATACTTGGTCTTTTGATGGTTATGGGAACTTTATGCTGGAGACCTGTTGGAGAACATGGATAGACTATGGATTCAGGCTCAAACCAAGATTCTTCTCCATGTTCTCAGATGATGTACCTGCTCAACATTCTGAACATCTCTTGCCAATCACAAAAATGGTGGAACCATCATCCAATGACACAGAGTCCTCAGGATCTTCCTCATCCTCATGGTTCACCAACTCTGGCACAATAACCACCTCAGACAACTCCATCCCTCCCATCACCCAGATTTCCATGCCAGATCAACCCAAGTTGGTTCTGGGTCTCCAAGGCATGTTGGATGAAGCTGGCCCAGTTGATAAAACACTGGAGAGCCAGAATGTCTTTGTTTGTGGAAAGGACCGCACAGGAGAATTCTTTCTAGTGGATCCATCAAAGGACGAAATCAAAGTTCCAACACATGAGACATCGATCTCACCTGACTTGGACAGCCTCATATATGTCACTCATCGGGTGAAATTCAGAGGGGCCATGCACTTACATCTGCTGCCCCTCATGGGAAGTCGAGCCCCGTTTTGGAAAACCAATCATGTTACTGTGCAGGTCTTGTGCCCTCCAACAGAGGCAGGCTCTCGCAGCCACACCACAAAAACCTACACTCTAAATCAGATCCCCCACACACATTTTGGGCAGTTGGGAGCAGGTGCAGTCCTGTTCAATGTCTATGTGTTCTTCCCCAGGATGATTCAAAAACATCAAACACGTAACTTCATGCTCAACATGCTACCATTGCCAGTTCAAGACTTGTGGTTGGACAGTGCTATTATTCCTGCAGCCAGGGAAGTCTTCTGCAATGATTTTCCAGGAACCACTGAATATGTCCCTTGGAGCCTAGAGCAGTTGCGGCTCAAGAAAGGTGGTGGTCATGGACCAAAAACTCTTGTCACGTCTCCAGATTGTCTCCTTAGGTTACAGGAAGTCCTTCACACCCGCATCCAAAAGAATCCAGACCTATTGCAGAGGTTTGGCTCCTTCTTCTTCGTGGTGGATTCCCGTGGCATAAAGCTGTTATCAAAGCAGTACACTTTACAGTCACAACCACAAGATATCCTGCAAGACATATTTCCTTTCTTAGATCTGGCACACATGATGGATAGACAACATGGGGAGCTGATTTTGGACTTGGGAATTTCCTATCATCCACCAACACATCGAGAACCTATGGTTGGACTTTGGAAGTTAGCACAAGTTTGCACTTCATACAATGTCATGGGTGCAAGAATGGGTAGAACTCACCATGTGTGCACATTAGATGGGTATGGTGGTAAGCAGGCACCGATGGGAAAGGTGCGGAGAATGCATACACACCTCCTGTCACGCTCTACATACAATCTGGTCTTTGAGGTCATTCGAGCGGGTGGCCAAGTGCAATACCTTTGCAGTGACGCTGACGCGATCAAGGCCAGTGATAAATATATGCAGGCCTGCCAGACATGGAAGGATCTATTCCAGCAGGCCACCTGTAAATCCTTTGGAGTTAGAGAGGAGGTTCGTGGAAGTGCAGCAGCCATTTTAGATCTGCTCCACATAGCATCAATAAAGGTGTTTTTCCTCTCTTTTTGCCTGTTGCATTATAAATGATGAAGCAAGTTAATCTTCTTTTCCTTAGGCCACAGCTTACCTCCAATCAGATCCGATGCTTTGGGTTTCATCCAAAACATACTTCTCTTGGATTGGTAGACGATTTACTGAGCTTCAGAACATCCACCTCAAACTAACCACCACCATGCTTCCAAATCACAAACTCATGAGCATCATTATCACCTACCTCATGAGATATGTGATGGTGACTCCACAAGAAAACCACAAATGCCTTATAGAGTCGGTTCGGAATCTCCGTTTCAAGGGGATCATGGAGCGTTTTGGGATGGTCTTTCTACATGACCTGGATGTCCAGTCATGCAAGCTGCGGGAAATAGATCACCAGGATGCAACTGAACTGACAGAGATTGGTGGCCGTACTGTCAAGCACAAAGAAAATATAACACGACCATGGCAGCTCTGCAACAGTCATGACCAAGATGACTTCCCTTGGGGACGAGCACTATCATGGCAGAGGGTAGTAGATCTATTGGCAACAGAGTGTTCCACCTTTCTGCGTCCATGGGAATTTATTCACAGGCAAGAAGATGACCGTGCATTCATATCACTTTTCAAAGTCTTCACTCGAGACATTTGGATGAGCATCGGAAGTCATGTAGTGGAATCTAACAGGCTCCCAAGCCCCAATCACCTAGAGGAGGCCATGCGCACTTGGACACCACAAAAGGTTGAGCAGATATTGGGAAAAGACAAATGTCACTTCCTACCTTCAACCCATGGATTGATGGGAAAGTATCCAAAGAATGCCTTCTCAAAATCATTTGCAGACATGCGTTCCATTTTCTTCCCTGGTCTGGACATCAACATCAGGAAAGATTCATTATGGATCAATTACACACACCAGGGTGCCTACATTGACATATACCATGGTTACCTCAAACGTTGGACGGAAGATGACATCAAAAGGCTCAACAACTACCTAGACACCACCTTTGCCAATCTGCAGTGCCTTCCTGCTAGCAAACCACCAGATGCTAGTAGAACAGTGATATGGTCTGCAGTCAGAGGGAAGATACAGTTTGTTACGAACTCGTCATTTTACCGTGTTGAAGAAGTTAGTGGACAGAAGGCTCATGAGAGAGCAGGACCAACACGTCCTCAGACTTCTTCAAGGCAGCTTCAGACCAGGATTCAAGGTGCACATGGTGCATTAGCAGGTGTTCAACGACGAGCCAGAGTCAGGCAAAAGTCTTTAAAGTCTCGCAACAAACGCCACCCTCCACAGACCAGACAACACAAAAGCTATAAGTGAGTTGCTGAAATTTGCTTCGTTCACCACTCAAATAAATATTCAACAAAATTGATATTCAGGAATGCTGAGGAAGGAGAAGAAGGAGATGAAGATGAAGATGAAGATGAAGATGAAGAAGAAGATGAAGAAGAAGATGAAGAAGAAGAAGATGATGATGATGATGATGATGATGATGACTCTCCACCATCATCACCATGCTCATCCCCATTATCATCACCTGCATCAGACTGAAAGACTGGAAAGGTTCCACAAAATATGTCCACATGATGTGCTTGATGTGTCCACTATATTTCTGAGTCACTCCCCTGATATTTGAGCAAACATAGACATCCTTAAAAAATTTCAGGCTTACTGAAACCAATCATGTGCAGCTGAAAACTTGAAATGGAGGATTAGCAGCAAATTTAGAGGAAGGGTTGCCACATGGGTAATCATGAATTGTTCAGGGTTCACCAATTAGTATAACAAAGTTCCAGTGCAAGAGTTTCAAAGCACCCATGGTGGAACTGAACTCTCATGAGCATCCAGGTGCTGTCTGAGGGTAAAAACCTTTTAAAATGAACAATTTCCATGCACAATGTACAGAGGCAGACTCAGAGGAGAGTCAGAGATGTAACTTGCACAGTTCAAGTCGAGTTCAAGCCCTCACATGATGGTCCAGGTAACGTGCATGTTGTGTTTCAAAGCAGCAACCTCAGGCCTCATCTTTGCCTTTGAACAAGTTCCCAGCCATATCAGCTATAATAAAAAATAGGTAATCATCAAATACAGCTGTCTATGGTCATAAATTCACAGGCGGTATGGGGCTGTCAAGCCTAACCGCCGTTTATCCCTCTGAGGTGACCTCGGTACAAGAGCCATAACCGTTTACAGGCATCGCATGACCCATTTATATGGTAGTCAGTGTGAAATTCTACTGAGAAGGTTGAAAAAATTGTGCAGGATATTTATTTCACAGGATCAAGTCACATGTTGTATGTGTGACTCAGACAGAACGCATTTGGTGCCCACACTCTCATGACAGACCATACCCTTGAGATATCATGGTGGCTCAAAGATCCACCTGCTGCCGTAACTATCCCACCCTCCTCATTGATGTCATTCACAAAATATGTTGTCATGGATGGTCAGGAAATAGGCCAAGAGGAGGCCAGGGTGGGACAGAGCCTGCAGCTAAATGCATTGAGAGGGAAGTATGGATGCATCGAGGGAGGTATACCCCAACAATGTATCATCCAAATCGGGTCCCTAAAGCTGCATCTGCATGCCAAATGGCTGCCTCTGCTGATGATACTTCAGTTGTTTCAAGCAGCAGCACTGCAGGCCTCGATTGCAGTCTCTGATGATCGCAACAAAATGAAGGCCATGTTGAGGTTGATGTGGTTCTTTGATTTCCTCCTGCAGCAATTTGCTCAGGATGCAATGATGGCTCAATCACAAGTATCAACAGGCCACCCCCTTCCTGATGATTGGATGCCTGAATCTATGCATCGTTGTCTGACACGCATAGAGCACAACATACCTCACAGCCAGGCATCATTGGAGAAGCATAATCGTGTGCTTGAAGAGGCTTATGCAAATTCAAGAGACCACTTCAGCTTTGGTGAAAGACATCACTTATGTATTTGGTTTCTCTCGATATTGATCTCGCATTTATATTCAGACTATTATAATTTTACAAGAACCAATCAGACCACATTGGAGGCTGCTTTGAAATTCCTGGGTACTCCAGAACCGTCGGTGGCACTAGAATTGCTCCAACACGAGCTGATTGCATATGGCTTTCACTCAAATGTGGAACATGGCATTGGTCACAACACAAAAGGTATATTCCACACACCTTCATTATCCAAACGGATCATAACCACACCACAGAAACATGGACACCGCCTCATTCTGCTGGGCAAGAACTGCATAGTGATGACAAGAAAATCTTGATGGAAAACACCAACCCTCATGACAAGGTCTCATTACCTACAGATGAAAATGAAAATGAAAATGGTGAGTCACATTTAGCATGCCTTTCTAGGTGAAGCAAGACCTCAACTTGCTTGCATCAGGCTCTGCAATTTTGATCCGTAAACAACCTCGTGGTCGCCCACATAAAAAGCAGAACATGACTGTGGGCCATATTGAAAAATCCCCAAGACGCCTCCGTACAAGAATTTCTGTGACCATTAAGACAAGTCCAGAAACTCTGTCTCAATATCCCTCCTTGACACCACAAAGTCCAACTAAGCATGCTAATATGGCTAGTCATCTTGTGTGGCATCTATTCCACATTCAACAGTATTCATCCCATTTTTACAGGGCCACTCGGATGATGTTGTCAAACATGCCTCCACCTCTACAACAACGAAGAAGAGGGCAAGTGATCTTCCACTTGTCCCATTTGCTGGTATTCATTCTATTTTCCCAGGGTCATTCTGACAGCAAGCAACCTATAACCACTATTAAGCAGCTCTCAACAAAGAAGCAGAAGAACACAACCATCCCCAAGAAGAATTTCGGGAAAGTACTACCTGAAACCCAGTTTGTGAGTTTTTTGGTACCTCTGCAAGAGGGGGTGTGACTGAACTCGAAAAAAATGATGTTGATGTCAGACATTGACGGGATTAAATGATGATGCACAGAAAAAGGTTACAATGTCCCAGGCAGATCCTGGCAATGATCCCCAGGAAGACGAGAAATTGACATCCCCTCCAAAGAACAAGGTCAGGTCATGATGGTGGTTGCAGCTCTATGTGAACCATATATGCTGACCTGTTGATTTAGGCAGTCAAAATGCCACAGCCATGGATGGAGCACATTTTTGCCCAATATATATCTGGTTCTGCTGGACAACACACAAACTTGCCTGCACTTGAGCAGGACTTGGCCAAATTCTATAAGATGATGTCTTTTAAAGATATCAAGGAGTGGGATAACCATGTGATGGACACCTTGCATCAGGAACATCGCGCCAAGGTAATGAAGGCATATTCGTGACATGTTCTCAAGTGACTCATTTCCATTCAGGTACTCAAGCTTTTGGCATGGGTCAAGGGTGTGCGATCAACTGCCATGGAGCTAGCACAGTCTGAAAGGGAAAAAATTCGGTTCATTAAACATATGGTGAAGTGCTGCATACAGGTGGCGAAGAAGGTGGAAGAAGAAGAAGGTGGAAGGAGGTCTTAAAGGACACACAGCAGTGAATTAGGTATTCTGGCTGAAGTATATTGTGAACAAACACTAGTATTTGATGTCAGACCCAGCTGTGGAGGAAATAGACAACAGAGCTGGTACCAACAATGTGTTTGAGAAGTTGAGAACATGGTGCAGATTCTGTATTATGTTGCCTCCGTCATGATTTTAGGTGTTTCCCACAAACATTGTAAGCTAATGATCTAGCTCCAGACTGTGAAAATATTAGGCAGTGTCAAATGGGTCTTCTGCGGTCAATGTCTAGATCGCCATATTTAGGCATGTTTTGAAATCTGGAGTTGCCACGCCCTATGCAACCCCCTGTATGATAAACCGACATCACATATCAACAATACTTCCATCATCTTTTCCCAATGATAAAAACTACTATTCAGGTTGGCACTCCCCCCTCATCTGATATTAAAGAAATAATCGGCACGGTTCTCCATGCCAAATCGGTGGTGGTTATATGTGGTATTGTAAACTCTGTTATCTCTCTGTCCATCAAGGCTAAGACCATATAGGGGCCGGGATATCGGTCGCTGCTGGCATACCACCTTTTCGGGGAACAGGAGGAATATACAACAAATCTGTTGGGGGTCTGAACACAGAAGAAATATTTCATATACGTTCACTACAGGTAAGAATGCTATTTCTTTATTGTCATCCTCGTTTTCATGTGCCCCAGCATGGCGACACTCGAGAAACATTCTGTAAATTTATGGTGGAAATGGCTACCACAGCGGCTGCAGCGATACCTACTCATTTTCATAAGCTGTTGGTCTCACTCAACTATCGTCGCACATTACGGCGCATCTACACGCAAAACATCGACGGTCTTGAGCTCAAAGCAGGCCTCAGCAATTGTTCAGCTTATGGCATCCACGATCAAAAGGCTGTTTGTGTGCCTCTTCATGGTCATTTGCATCAAATGCGTTGCCAGTCATGCAGCAATACCTTCTCCTTGGATGCATTTTATGGTACCCTGACAGCTGGAGAACTTCCCATATGTGTTGTATGCCAAATGAACAGCACAAGACGTGCTCATTTGCAATTACGTGACCGGAAAACGGCTTCATTTTTGAGGCCTGACATCATTCTCTACGGGGAAGATCACCCTCTAGCGGAAGAGATAGCTGATCTTCAGAAGATAGATGTCAGCTCTGTGGATCTTCTCCTAGTTGTAGGGACCAGCATGAAGGTAGATGGAATTCAGGCCATTATTCGCACATTCACTCGATCGCTACGAAGACAACAGGGAATGATGCAGGCGATATACCTGAACACAGAGCTCAGTAGTCCACAGAAGTGGGCTGAGGCTTTTGACTTTTGGGTTAGGGGTGATTGTCAATTATTTGCCATTATGGTGGAGGATGAATTGGAGAAGAAGGAGATGGTTGATGGCAGGCAAACATCGGAACCATCTCTGGAGACTGGCCACAATGTGCAAGAAAGCAGCCAATCGGGCGGTACATTCCGGCAGAGGATTGCAGTGGCAGACAGAAGACTTGATCTACGTCCTCTGTGCCGTTACTATTGAGGGCTGAATAAAACATGTGTTTATTAACTCTAAAGTATAATACGTTGTTCGAGTCCCCAGTGATCTTCAAATTGCTTTTATAGGAGTGTCGTTGCCTCTGTTTCACAATGGTGGACATCGAGTGGAGCAAAGAAACTGTATTCACGAGAAGCTGTTCAACATTGATATTTGGAGTTAGACAATCTCAAAACCACGGAGCCCGCATTGCTAAAAGCAGATGTTATTGTCAGTCCCTCGGCGAGCATGCATCAGGCAGGCTAAAGCAAATGTTCCGCTCAGAATGTTTGAATAAAGTAAACTTTTGTATCTTAACCACTGCTATGTCATTGAATACGGGGCCTATCGAGCATCTGAACCCTAATAAATGTGCAAAATATACCCATAATCTCATTTATGAACATTGGAGAGGTGGGCTCTGGTGCTTGCCTACTCGGACTGTCAGAAGATGCAAGACGAAGCCCAAGCAAAAGATGGGGTATCACAGCGGGAATTACACTATATCAGGACTCTTTATATGAGAATTTATACTGGATGCAAACTTGATGACAATATTTTATGGATAGGATCACGGATAGGATCACGTATAAGCAGTATCTATATGTTACGTACAGATGTGGACAAAATGTGATCTGAATATACCATGTATAGTAGCATGCATAACATATATTTATATTTAAAGTACAAATGCTGGCGCGATACTGCTGCTGGTGTCAGATACTACTCCCACCGGGAAGTCCAAAATCTAATGACCAATTATAGAAAATTTTATAGGAAATTTTATATATTTTGTACAAAGAGTGCTATAGGCACACACAATAGAGAATCTAGAAATGGCCATAAGAGGACCTACTATAGATAATCTGGAAGGCTGCCTATGACGGAAATTTGTGGCTTTTATGTAAATACCATTTATAGCAAGGACAATAGATAATATTGCAGCAATGCTATTGTGCCTCTTTATAGGCTTGTAGATAATATATAAAGACTCGCTGTAGGTGATGACATCATATAATCTATTGTGAAACACTATGATGATTCATTATAGATTATTTACAAGCCTATAAAGAGGCACAATAGCATTGCTGCAATATTATCTATTGTCCTTGCTATAAATGGTATTTACATAAAATCCACAAATTTCCGTCATAGGCAGCCTTCTAGATTATCTATAGTCGGTCCTCTTATGGCCATTTCTAGATTCTCTATTGTGTGTGCCTATAGCACTCTTTGTACAAAATATATAATATTTCCTATAAAATTTTCTATAATTGGTCATTAGATTTTGAACTTCCCGGTGTGTACTGATATTGATTCAAACTCTGCTTCCCCTTTTGGAAATCTTCCCTCACTGTGCCACCCCCTGCACTCTTCACAATACTGACAGCAGCCAAAGTGCGCCAAAGGCGCGGCAGGGCTGACCACAGGACGGGAGGACATGAGAACAAGGTGTGTGTGTAAGGAAACTACGCTACGCACTACAGAAGGTACGTGTGGCTATGCATTAAGTACTATATTGAGCCGTCTACTACTGTTACTTTCGTCAAATACTATTGCACTAACTCTGTTCTGATTGGCCGATACACTATTGAACTATATTTTTACTAGTGTTTGGATGAAAATTTATGATTATCAAAATATCATAGAAGTGCAAAATCTGTCATAAACTGTCACGCAATCTCGGCAGGGAAATGCAGTCGGACTTCCTTCTGATCGCGCTCTGTCACGCTTTTGCACATTTTCTTCCGCTCAAGACTCCTGTGGTTGTGTGCAATGACAAAAGTGCCTCTATCGGAGTGACAGGGTGATTCGCAATACACTGCTACTCCAACCAACCTCACTAGACATGTTAGGAAATTGACCTAATTTGACATTCTGAAGAGACCGTCCCCTGTGACATTATGAGTGCATCGTGAATATTTAATTTCGATTGTAATCAGAGATTATTGGAGTATGCACAAGTGTGTTAAATAAAAATGGCTAAATTCCATTCACACCTTGAGTACTGCCACTAGCTATAATCTTTGATTTTACAACAACTACATCTGCTAACCCTCAAATTCTGGTCTGCTGATATCATGGGTGTCTCCTCAGGGTTTGCCTTCCATGTCTTTGATGAGTCACATGAAAACACATACTGCACTCTACTGTTACCATGGTAGGTCATATCAGTGACTTGGAGAGTGGGTCCAAGTTTAATGTTATAAGGGGATGACCAGCATTCTACCCGGACCAAAGTAGGATTGCCATCTCCTATGATGTCTGGAACCACAGTGACTGCTTCATCTGCATCAAACAGTGGACCCTGGCAAATGATAGCTATATTCTCAACCCCAATGAATGACTGGAACACCTTAGACCAGATGATACGGCGCATCTTGTTGTCAGAAAACACTCGGTCGTCCGCATGCATCTTAAGAGGATATGTCAAACAACAGACAGTGTGTATATGGGTACACTCACTATAGCTACTGTGAGGGACCTCAAGGTACACGGAGCTATACTGGAGATCCAACCCAAGGTCTTTATAGCAGGGATGTTAAACTCTGTGAGATGCAAGCCCATGGATTTCAGATTGCACAGGATGGGAATGATTGTAAGGGCAAGCTCCATGAATACGCATTTTTCGTCGATTCCAAAATGCAATAGAGGCTTCAATAGGAGGCATTGGACCTCAAGATGCAGCTGTGCTTTTCCTCGAGCAAATGGATTGACGGGGCCGATGTGTGAGAGCAGGGATGTCAGGAAATGACCAAGTTGTCGTATAGTATTCAGACGAACACTCCGAAAGAGGGCCACCTGTGCTGGCTCCCTCCAAGCACGTTGAACAAGTGCCATGGCAGCAAGGTCAGAGGAGTAAAGAGGGATTTTCGATATGATCTCATGAAGAATATCCAAAGGTATTGGTGGAACACTAGTCTGTGAATATTGTAAACTGTTAAATTAAAAAAGAATCAGAACAAGGGACGAACATGCTGAGTGGTGGAGGCAGGTGTGTGTTGCAAAGTGTGACTCTCAAATAGCAATTTGGGCACTGCCCAGTCGCAGTTGGCCCACTCACTATCTGATCCACTACATTGCTTGACAGCCAGGGGTAATTTACCGGTTTTACTGATATGCCCGATTAAGTTTTTCGCAATGCATTCATGTCTACACAGAGAGGCACAGATAACAGACATGGTGGTCAAAGGTCAACCAACGTCACGTGCCATGACACAACGGAAATAAGTAACTATTCGGACTGGGAAATGTTCATCGCAAATGCTGAACCGTGCAAAACTGAGTAAACGGTCGACCTTGAACCCGTGATTATACTGTGTGGATGAACAAGCACATTCGCCGGAATTTACTGATTTGGAGTGTGCAGAGGCCAGCCCGAGGAGGCTCCCAAATAAGTATTTTGAATACTGTATTACCCATCATTCACATGTCATGACATCCTGTTTCCACCCAGCACTCTGTTTTTCGACTTATCTGAGTGTCTAATTTGTGATCGCGCGGCTTGCGGCGCTTAGGTGAGTCATTTAGTACCTTGTGAAAGTATTCTGTTGCTTCCTCCTGTTCTTCAGCTGGTTCATCTATCCAATCCATCTCGGAATCTACGGCTGGCACGTTGAATATGTCCTGTACATGTTCTGATGGGACAGACAACATTTTTTGCGCTTTCTCGTCTAATTTTTGCATCCTCTTCAAAATCGCGTCACGTTTGGATTGCTGACTTGGCCGCGATACGAGGAGCCGATTTTTGGAGCGACGGCCTCTCAGGGCTGGTGTAGTTTTTTCCAAGACCTGGGTACACAATTTGCTGGTTACGAGTCATTGCAGTGGGACAGTAGTGATGGATAGGTGTAAAGCTTAAAATTTACCGATGCCAATGCTAAGGTAGCTACTAATACATGGAGAGGCTTGAAAGATGTGATGGGCCTTTGGACGGGAGGCTCGAGAGGCGCGATGAGGCTCTATGGGAGGCTTTCGGAGGTGCAGCTGGTTTCTATCTGGATTTGGCAGAGATCTCCGATCAGAGACAGGTCCATTCTGGTAGGTTTCGTCGAACATAGAAACCCCACCTAACTTGTTTAGGAGGAGGTAACCATTGCTCCCTTAGGTGTGATGGCTGGGGGCCAGGCAACACAGGACCTGGGCATATCCTAATCGAGGTACTATCCCAGTGCAGATGAATGGACCTTGCAAAAAGGTGCTATGTCAGATCTCAATGCGGACAAATGAGCTCAAGTTTTCTACCATGTACTGTCCAGCCCACAGACAATTTGCCCCCATCTGCAAGAGGCGTCCAAGATCGCAAATCTGGATACTATGCCCGGAGGTTCGCGGTTCGCGGTTCGCAGTCCCCTTGGATATCATGTTCTGGATGATGCCATTATTTAAAATATGTGACCCATATGCAGAATATGATATCTATGGGGACGGCGGTTCTGTGAACCACAAACCTCCGGGCATTGTTGCCGGCATTGGTACCGCTGTCACGCTATTGGGATGCACCCGTGACAGTGCTCGACCCTGCTCCGCTAACTTTTGTCTCTTTTATGGAGGTGTTATTGTTTGGGCCTTGGGTGTTGCTATCTCTCCATCCCTTATTGTTTCTTTCCATTGCAGCCATTCAATTGTCTTCTCTCTGTCTATAAAGCTTCTGTATTGTACTGGTGATGGCCCTACCACGAGATGAGTTTGCTCCAACATACCAGGACTCTTAGCAACAACCCACAGCTTGCTGCTGCACTGAATTACAATGCCGTCGTTGACTATGTTGGCCTCACCTGGTTCTTAAAACCCACTATCGCACTTTAGGAAGCTTCATACCACCTCGATCCACCCAAGGCCCTGACGGTGTCCATTCACGAACTCACGAAAGTGTGTCTCAACATTTCAGATGACATTTCAAAGCTGGCTTGGGTTATATTTTGCGATCTGGCATGGGTATTCGAAGGGGACGACGGAGAGATAGATGCTTCCCACCACAAGCATGTCAACTTATATGGTCTGTCCCATGGTATCAGTATGTTAATGGACAATGCTGGTATTCAACTGCAGCTGACAGGAATGCGCATCGAGCTCGCGAGCTCGGAGAACCCAAGACTCACCCCATTAGCGTGTTCACACAAACGTTTGGAGCAGTTCCAACATCTCTTTACTGTCGCCGTGAATCATGGTAACCTCAGGCTGGGAACACAGTCGACGGTATCAAAATTGGCACAAAGTACTCATATTTATGTACTAGAACGCGTCGTGTGTTTGTGTCATGCGATTTGGGATGCCGGTGCACTTTGTGCATTTGCCACCAGCGTATGGCTCAGGAGCAATGCAGGGATGCCCAACAGGGCCACTGGCCATAGATTCGCGGTTCACAGTTTGCCAAAGAGACGGAAGTTAGGGGTGCAGGATCGAGCATGGGTGAGTCATCCCAACAGCACAACCTACGGTACGGACTCAGAGGTTCGCGGTTCGGCAAACCTCATTCCGAGTGGATAACATGTTCTCCTCACGGTGAGTTATGATGCGTCCACAGAGCTCTGGAGAGCTTTACTGACCATGCTGCATGTCACAGAGCCATGGACAGCGGCCGATTCGATGATCGACGGCCAGCATCTGATCGAAAGAGGCAGGGGTTCCGACCAGAAGAGAAAGGCGATCAGGGTTGGCCAGGCAACCACATGTACCAGATAAGTGATGTCAATAATCAGATGTCTGGATCACCAACAGCATCACCACTCTACTCTGAACGGCACGGTTCACTTACTGCGATTCATGTGTTACCAGCATTCTGGCACATCCTAATACCTAATTTTATCTCTCCATCAAATAATAATATAATTATTTGTAAAGTTATGACATTTTGTGAATTGTTAGTTGTCCTCGGTGTTGCACTTAGACAAGCGGGATAGGGGATGTGACTCAGGCAGAAGCTTTCGGATACAAAAATTTCATGTACTTTCTAATCTTTTCTTGAGTTGATCCCTAGTAATTTAACCGCGGTGAATCACGATTCAATGTTTTCTCACGCTTCATCCCCTCTGAATCATGTCCTGAATTGCGTCCCTGAATCGCACCTGAATTGTCTACTCTGAGCACCACTAATAGATTGATAAGAAGGATAAAAGACCTTATGTCACAGTGACAATCAAATCCAGATTGAATTGCAGATAATAATGTAATTCTTGTGCGTCAGAGTCAGAGCAAGTGTACAACGCACAAGTCTAAAGTGTGGCTTTTTGGTGATTAATTATTGACAACACTTATCGCATAACTTTCTGTAAGTACTATTAAGGAGGCGGCCTTGGCTCTGGCCTAAGTACTTGATTCAGCTTTTGAGGTACCTCAAAAGTCCATCCCATCCCTCCATAGGGGTTGTTTTTGGAAGTGTCAGCATGTGATGGACACCTTGCATTTGGGGTGTGCGATTGGCTGCTGCGAACTTAAGGCGGTCTGGAAGGAAAAACATACCATTCATTAGACATATGGTGAAGTGTACCTTACAATATTGTGAGATGGTGGTGGAGAAGAAGAAAGAAGGAATGTGAACTTAAAGGACACAACGTAGACAATTTTATGTTCGCTTGCCTATGCTGTCCAAGCCTTTTACTGGACTGATGTTTTCAAACTCACTTCATCCTATGATTCTATACTTTGCCGTGATCGTCATTGTTTTATTTTGTTTGTACGCTGCTTGTTTTCATTTCTTGGCATTGTGCTTATCTCAGATGGAGCAGAGAGGTTATAGTGATATGCAAGCCTTTATTCAACAGCCATCCTCAAATCCCAAGTATTCCCTTCCCAGTAGCTGATAAAATTATACCCAGGCAACCCATCATGCCCTTCAGAATTGGTGAGAATGCTGAAGTCTTCATCTTCCTTCCAATCCTCTGCTCCCATCCACACATGTACTCGCTTCAATACCCCATTTGGATTTGACATCCATGTTCTAATGACTGTGTGTATCTCCTCTGGATCCATTGGCCAATCAGTGGTGATAATCTCCAGGTCAGAAACGTTTAGAAGAGTGCCAAGTTTGACTCCAGACTGCTTCCATTCGGCACACCCATGGAATATCTGTAGAAACTCAGTCATAAGCGTCATCACCACAGATAAAATACTTGGTTTGCAAGAGGTCATTTTACCCACTCTGTTATTGTGCCTGAGGCTTTTCAATCTCAACACAAACGGTTTAATAATGGCCCGAATCCTTTTACCACGTAATATATTAATGATCCTAGTAAAGGCGGCTGGATCTTCGACCATGTCAACGAATATGTTGAGGCTGACCAGGCTGGAGAGGTGATGGATTCCACGTTCTACATCCCGTATGAATGGTTCATACATGTGGAAAAAGAAGTGGCGCCCGTCTGCATAGTATGCCCCAGTCGATGGGCTGGTGGCACCCAGCTGCAAGCTGAATGACAGCTGTAGGTTTTTGACAAGACTTCTGGGATTATATGAATCCATAGCGGACGATGATTGCCGCAGCATCTTAAAAAAGTGGGATGCTTGGTCCTGACTCTTTAGGTCGACGTTTCTATAAAGTTGACGGACAAACGTGACAAAAAGGTCACGTTTGACGAGTGCAAGACATGCTAGCATGCTGGGCGATACATAATGGCGTAACTCTAGGATAATGTCATCGGGTAGAGTCGCAGCCTAGATATTCTTTAAAATACTGACAGAAGAATATTTGTAGACATACTGATGATTTGTCGTCAGACCTAGCTGGTATAAACAGACTGGGGTCGGCTGACGGAACCAACTTCATTGCACAATCAGTGGCGGGAGTCCTGGTGAATAATATTGCGTTCAGCATGTGAGAACATGGTGCAGATTCAGCTAATTACAATGCATGAGCTTCACGGCTCCCTGAAAGACACTTGAGTCGTTTCCTGGGAAAAGACATGCCTGCAGATAGCATCAATCAGTGCAATTTTTGGAAAGATCACAAAATCAAACCTGGCAAAGTCAAAAAGAAAACTGGTGGGAGTTGAAGGTAGACCAGGCGTGTTTATGTAAGTTCGGATGCTGATTCCGGAAGCGCTGATCAGTTTTCATGATCAGCTGCAACTGCACCATGACGTGTTAAATGATGCTTCCTTTGCAAAGGTTTTGTAGCATACTGACAAGGACACGAAATACCATGGTAGCATATATACTGTCGATGAGCACAACGTATGTTATATATATTAGGATCTATCGTCTTGTGTTTTCCAGATCATTCGTAGGTTACCTCCTGGCTGCACCACTGTCCTATCCCAATACCAATTAAAATCCTTCAGAAAGTCGCGGCGGGTGTGGTATGCCTGTAGGAAGTACAATATGCGATTGTCTTCTCTGACCCTCACAAAATTAGCCCCCGTCATGGGAATATTGTGGTAGATGATGGCCTGCAATTCTGAAACAAGCAATGATCTGTCCAGATCAGCCACAATGGCGGTATGTACATCCCATACTGTCACCCCATTCCTGTTGGAAACTGTAATTGACCATCCCTGCAGTATATCGATATTGAGAACTGTAGTTGGTGGTTCGGTAAAGAAACTGCATGCAATCGTGGGATGTTGCCAAATAGCACCATGGATGTCATGGAAGTCCCGTTGGCTGGTGATATTGAACAGAACTAGTAGCTCTGCTGAAGCTCGGGTAAGGGACACAGATGTTGGATCTGTGATCGCCATGATTTTGAACTCATCGGCGGAGACGCAGTGGCGTTGTAGTGCAGACGATGAGGTCCATGCTGTATGAAGGCAACTTCCATTGTGGCTGGGAAGTCGACAAGCCACATAATCACAGACGTAGCTGTGGTGCATGACCTTAATAGCGGCTGCTTGAGGTGAGAGACTGCACCACAAGCTAGGAATTCCAATTCCCAATCGCATGAGTCGGCTGGTCCAAAAGTCATCGCCAGGCAGGGGTTGCTCACACAAGACCCAGCTGTACGCCAACTGTGACATCACATCCCAATCTGGTATGAAGTCCAGAATTCTTTCTCGTATGTTCAAAGCCAGACGGTGTATCCTGTTCCTAATTGTCACGCGGGTGTTTATTTATTTGAGTTGACACTTGGTACGTACTGCGGTATAGTAACTGTAGATCTCTGTGGCACAGTTAGCTTCTGACTATACAATTAATGATTTTTTCCCGGATGAAAGTTTGCACACCTGTAAAGGCAATTTCACCTTGTCGTTCTTCTCGGTTGTGTACACATTCCACACACCCGGTGTGGCAGCCAAGAAAGCTGAATGATCTCCACTCATGTGATACTGCCGAAAGGATTTTCCAGTCTCATCTATATGACATATGGCAGCTGCACTGGTCCAGAAGTCGACCTTCTGCAGTGCTGCATGAGCTTTGGCAAGTAATGAGGGCAGAAACAGTGCAACTGAAGATGTCAAGAGGCATGGATTGGAGATGAAGCGGATCGTATGCACGGTAGGAAAGCTTGAGAACCAGTGGATCCAACCAGAACGATCCTCGAGAAATGGATTTGTTTCAGTGCTGGGAATCTGGAAATATGCGTGCTGAGCAAAGGGTATCATCGACAGCTAAGAAAATAACTAACCACGAAACAGATAGTGACCAAAGAGAGTGGAGCAGTTTCAGAAATGTAGTGTCCTACCATGCTATGAACGAACCAGACGTCCCAATGGTGGATGGTGTAGGTGAATGACTCGAGGCGTTGTAACAATGGAAGCAAGAATGCAAATGTGGAGTGAAGCAATGAAAGGTTCATGTGACTTTCGATGGGTTCATTCTCCGTGTCGAGGCAGACATGTCTGACTAAGAGGTGAAGCTCCTTCCTGGGATCGCCATTCTCGATATGAGCCAATAAACTCTTCGTGAAGCGGATGGCTTGGCGACAGTTGGTGAGGCGAACATTCCTAAATAACTCTCGCTGGCACGTATCTCTCCAAGCTCTCTGAACACATGCAAGATGAGCCATAGAGGAGGAGCTGGGAGGCAAATATTTCAGAATCTCGCAAAGGATGGCTGTTAAAGTGGCTCCTTTACTGCCCTATCGGTGACATTAATTATTTGGCGAGGACTACAATGAGCCAGCACCAAACCCACATACTCTTAAAGGTTTTGAACGCCCATTTTTGGACGGCGCAGTGAGCGGGATGCCCACTTTCGGGTAACACTTGGCCCAATTATGTTTTTCGCCGGAACAGTCGACGACATATTGTGGGAAATCACCGGTGTCCCTGACACCACGGATAAGTTGTTTTGCGATGCAATTTCTGGGGCAGGGGGGTTGGCAAACCATGACTGGAATGGTGATGGTTGTGGTGTCAGAAGCAGCACTTCTTCCAATGCGGTTAGGATGATCCGGTCGGCCTCAATGAATGGGAGCTTTGGCAAAAATATCACACACTTATATTATGATTCACCCCTCTATTGCATTGTCTAGACACCAATATTGCTGTTGGGTGATTCATCCATTCTTATTTATTATAATTATCAATTGTGGAATCTGATGGCACTTTGTTCTGTGCACCCTTGGCTTTCATTGCCTGTTTGTCTTGATTAATGTGTGTTGACTTGTCTGTCGTATGAATTGAGGGGCATGTCACACAAACACCGACTATCCATACTGTCAATGTGATCAGCCTGTTGGGTTGTAATGCAGTTGATTGCTTCCAATCACACGATATCTGTCACATATAACGAGTAAACATGACCACGTCATTGTTTTTAGCAATGATAAATGGGAATAAATGACAACACACGCTGTCTGATATTATTTATCACAGTGAGACAATATGGTCGCTCAGATACGCCTTCAACATTATTTATGATTTAAGCGCCGATGACTGATCTGACATTCTGCAGTTGCCCACCCCTCACGATGCATCACATATCAACAACTTCCATCTTCGCATGATGATGATGAAGACTGACATTCAGGTTGGCACTCCACCCTTGTCTGACATTAAAGAAATGATCAGCACGGTTCTCCATGCCAAATCAGTAGTAGTCATATGTGGTATAGTATAGCTTTGTTATCTCTGTCCATCGAGGCTCAGACAATGTAGGTGCAGGAATGTTGGTTGCTGCTGGAATACAACCGTTTCAAGGAACCGGGGGAATATATAACAAATGTGTTGGAGGTGTGAAAACAGAAGAACTATTTCATATACACCGTGACTCACTACAGGTGAGAATGCCATTTCTTCTTTATTCCCATCCTCGTTTTCATGTGACACAGCGCAGCAACACTCGAGAAACATTCCGTAAATTTATGGCTGAAATGGCTACCACAGCGGCTGCAGGGATACCTACTCATTTACATAAGCTGTTGGTCTCGTTGAACTACCGTCACACATTACTTCGCATCTACACACAAAACATCAACAGCCTTGAGCTCAAAGCGGGCCTCAGCAATTGTTCAGCTTATGGAATCCATGACCAAAATGTCGTTTGTGTGTCTCTTCATGGACATCTGCATCAAATGTGTTGCCAGTCATGCAGCAGTACCTTCTCGTTGGATGCATTTCATGGTACCCTGACAGCCTGGGAACTTCCCAGATGTGATCATTTGCAATTACGTGATCGGAAAACGGCTTCATTTTTGAGGACTGACATCATTCTCTATGGGGAAGATCGCCCTCTAGCAGAAGAGATAGCTGACCTTCAGAAGAAGGATGTCATTTCTGTGGATCTTCTTCTGGTTGTAGGGACCAGCATGAAGGTTGATGGAACTCAAGCCATTATTCGCGCATTCACTCAATCACTACGACAAAAACAGGGAATGATGCAGGTGATATACCTGAACACAGAGCTCAGCAGTCCACAGAAGTGGGCTGAGGCATTCGATTTTTGGGTTAGTGGTGATTGTCAATTATTTGCCATTATGGTGGAGGATGAATTGGAGAAGGAGATGCTAGCAGGCAGACACTGGAACTATCTTTGGAGACTGGCCAGAAGGCAGCAGCAAAGATAGATTTAAAAATTAGAGATGGATATGATGAATCCTCTGATTTTTACCAGTGTGCACAGTCCTGGTAGGGAGAGCAGGTAGTTATCCTGGTGACAATGGTAGCAGCTGCTGGTTTCATCAGCTTACAAATCCAGTGCTATAGACAGCAGGAGTTTCACTCTGTAAGGACTCTTATATGGAAATTGATACAGGATGGCAATGTTTCACAGTGTTCTTGTATCAGCCATTTTTTTAATACATTATCTGACAAGAAGTCCCCATTTTGTCCCAGATTGATTATGCCCAATATGTGGTCACATGAGTATTCCCAAATTTGATTGTGGGACCCCTGGAACTGACAAACCAAAGTGGTAACTTATGACCATTTAGTTTTTGATGCTAGTCTCTCACAAATTTCAGGTATTTTCACGATTTTTAATTTTGATGCTACCAAAATAAATATGATCGTGACCATGGCCATGCTCAAGACACCATTGATGCCACTTCCAGGGGTCCGATGCGGTTACAGAAGAATCATGTGACTTGGTAGGTTTGTAGCATCATCTGTAAGCACTGTTTCACACCATGCCCGAGATAGAACCCACAGCTGCTGCCAGTGTCACAACAGCAACCACCTTCTTCTCTCCCTGCCAGGACTTTGTGCGATGGGCTGACGATGGTCATGATGTTCCTGCCAGTGATATGCAATGGACATTTAGCAGTCATCACCATGATCATGAATCCCCATGTATTAGGTTCTCAGTCCATGCCAACAGCTCAGAACCAACACATACCTTTCACATTCACAATAATCTAGCACTTGTGCTTGCGTACCTTGACACTGACTATTGGTTGTCACCAATCAAACAGACAACAACATGGAACCAAAACCGTATTGCCCGTTACTTGGAGAGTTTACGAGATGGTGTAGTGGAGGAGCTGGAGGTTGTAACAGGGAGTGTCATGTTAGATCCTACCTTTAGTACGGATGTGCTAAGAGAATGGGCCATCAGGGTTCATGATCGATGTGGTCACTCCCAGACAGGGCGCAAGGAGTACTTGGAATCTTGTGTAAGACTGGGGACAACTCCATATACAGCAGATTTTATAAATTATGGTGAGAGAGAATATTCTTGGTCTGATCAAGCTACAACTTACCTAATGACAATTATCAGACTGGCGCCGATTGTATAATCGTGATTTTGCGCATTTGATCGCTCAACACTCTGATGATCTATCTTGTGAGTCACAAATGGGCATGCACACATTGTCAACAACAAACCTGTGGCCTGTGCAGGTCTGGGCCACATCATTTCATCCATGGAATTGTTCATTTCTGAGAAGATCAACAATGGCATGCGTGGCCTGAAAAGACCATCGTTAGTGTTTCCTCAGAAGTCTTGTAGGTACTGACAAGCTCATTTTCTTGCATCCATTGAACTTTCTATCTTCATAGCCGCACCACCAAAGTACAAACGAAAAGTAGAGACATGTAGAGACACAACCAGAAACTCAGGAATTATTACGAAGAGAAAGTGGAGTTAACAAATGCATTTGTATAATACATCCGTGTTCCGGTAATTTATATGACACGTGTACATCTGACTAACGACATTTAGAAATTGCATAACATGGTAACCATCTTAAATACTGGGGTCTGGCTGATGACCATGCAACAATTAAACGGCTAAGTTCAAAGTTGACCATCGTTGCGCCACCAACGTCCAAATGACGGATTTGGGACAGGGCGTTCGAAGAACCCATCAAGCTGATAAATGATTGATAGTGCATGATCGAAGGATACCTATAGTTTTCTGCAAGAACTTTGGTTTCCAGAGTAGGCTCCGAAAACCAATGGAAAGCTGCGTCTGGATGTGGACTATCGATAAAAGGGCTTTCAAGTTACAGCTCTGCGGAGGTGTTGATGGACGCGACATGCATGGCATATATCGGACCGTCAGATCCTCCAACACAAGGCAGTCGTCCAGAAAGATCCCGAAAATGGATGACATGGAACATGTCATCAATAGGTAACCGGGCAACGTGTCGCAACATCGGACCGGGACAGCTGCCAATGAAAGCATCAAATCGCAGGTGGTGTAATCAAAATTTCTGGTAAGATGATATCGTCATTATCTGAGGCTTGTATCCAACACGTGTGGTTCTCGGATAATCCGTCGTGACAGTCCACTTCCACGAGCAATTCGAGATTCTTCCATCGCGTGGCATGCTTTATAACTTCACGGATGAGTGCATACACAGCAGGCTCACCATCCGTGTTCCCCCCAAAAGAAACCGAAGGTGGCCTAATATGTATTGTGATGTGCAGTGGGACAAGATGTGAGTTTGTTAGAAAATTTTTGACCAGAGTGATGGATGTGATACGACTCGCCCACCGGCCCCATAATTTCCAGATCCAGGGGGATGAGATGAACAATTTATGCCACAATTGTCCACATCGTTCAGCGATTCCCTTCCAGAGTGCACAAACCCCTGAGAGCTGCAGGACATCGAACAGGTCCAGTCTGAATCAACGGCGAGCTGCATAATCATATCTAACAACTCCGTCGAGCCCCTGGTGCTATCAAATCATATGACCCCAATAATCTTCCCCTACGCCACCTTAATGGCTCAAGCGGAAGAAGTACAGAACGCTACAACTAACACTGATGCAACCAACCTGGCGAAACTGTATGGAATTAAAGGTGTACCCTACCTCTCACTCCTCCCTTCACTCAACTTTCCGAAATCCTTCCCATATGACTTCATGCACCTCATCTGGGAGAACCTAATCAAGAACTTGGTTTTGCATTGGACTGGGGAATTTAAAGGTCTTGGTGCGGGAAAGGAGTCCTATGCTGTGTGGAATGCTATCGGAGAGGCCACAGGAAAATCTGGCTCAACCATTCCCTCTGCGTTTGGCAGCCGTGTGCCAAATGTAGCAACACATCAATCTCAGATGTCGGCGGAGATGTGGTCCTTCTGGACCCTGTATCTAGGGCCTGTCCTCTTGCGTCGACAATTCCAGCGCCCGAAACACTACACTCACTTTGTGCGACTTGTTCGGTTGCTTACAGCGCTTCCAACAAATAATGACACAGGCGCGTTTTTTTTTCCGCGTCATCCCAAATAGGAAAATTGACCAATTTCGTTGTAACCTGTCACATTTCCAGTCTGTTTCTTAGCATTTCTGTGGACAACAGACTGGAACATGTTGCCAGTATATCGAAAAGTAGTTGTACTGCCAGTGGTATACAAAAATTTTAGGATTTGGGTGACACCTAGCCTCCCGTAGGCAGACTATAATTTTTCAAGTGATGATAGTCGATCACTTTATATTATAGTCTGCTACTACCGGTGGGGTCGGAACTGTTGCTGGGCAATTCGGTCTCAATTCAAAGGTAAGGGACGGCAAACCGGACTTAGAAGTCGCATCTGTGATTGTGGATCTAAGCACGTGCACCCGCACAGCAATACCTTATCAAAGTAAAAGTAACAAAAAAATATATTACTGCTATTTGTACAGTCTGTGAGACCTGTCAGTCCCGGTGCATTTTTATCCAGCCCCGTTGGCAAGGACATTGGGGCACGACATCATTGGCTAGACAAGAATCATAACCACTGGTTCTTTGGCAAATATTTTTTTGGCCAGTGTGACAATGCTTGGGTCCATCAAGAACACCAGCAGGAGTAGTATATACATTGTAAAATAGCAGGTCTTTCCAGAGCCGGTACACATTAGAGCCATGAGGTTAATACTGTCAATTATTTTGAATGCAGATCTTTCGAGCTGGTCCTCATGAGCAAGAAAAATCACAGGACCTTTCTCGTGAGGTGCAGCCTTTTGGGAGTGCTGGACTGATAGTTGGAGTTGCCAGAATCTGGGACCTCGTCGTCTAAATCTCGACATAGCGCGACAAAGTAAAATAAAAAACAAATATTTGATGTGGCGGACCTGACACGTGATCCGATCCATATTTACAGATCGTACTTCTAAGTCCGTTGTACCGTGCCTTAAATCCGTACAACGGCCGAATTG